>SPKZ01007493.1_pt1 | contig 37751 bp, 36 predicted proteins | sample 2456571 | NCBI WGS metagenome assembly SPKZ01 (sample SAMN11192286, study PRJNA482655) | marine metagenome | biome: ENVO:00000447; feature: ENVO:00000244|ENVO:00000211|ENVO:00000569|ENVO:00002023; material: ENVO:00002151; isolation source: ocean water from marine abyssalpelagic zone ...
CCGGCGCGGACGGGCGGCGGCCGTACTAGCGCCGTCCGTCGCCGATGATCCTTCAGACGTCGAGGCCGTACAGCGCCCTCGTGTTCGAACCCGCGATGGCGGCGCGCTGCTCGGCCGAGAGGAGCGCCGTGGCCTGGTCGAGCTCGCGGGTGGTGCCCGGGAACTTCGCGTCCGGGTGCGGGTAGTCGGACGCCCACACGATGCGGTCCGCGCCCACGAGCGGCGACGACGCGGTGAACGCGAGCGCCGACTCGTCGGGGTCGAAGCTGATCCAGCAGTGCCGCTTGAACGTCTCCGACGGCAACTCGTCGAGCCACGGCACGTCGAACGCGAACTCCTTCGCGTGGTGATCGAGGCGCTCGAGCCAGGGCGCGATCCAGCCGCCGTTGCTCTCGAGGAAGACCATGCGCAGGTCCGGAAAGCGAGAACACACACCCCCCGCCAACATGAAGGCGATCGTCGTCATCATGTCGAACGGGTTCGATAGCGCCTGGACGAAGAAGTGGTTGTTGTGGCCGATCGACACGCCGGGAAGCGGCGGACGCAGATCGAGCTCGCCGCGGTTCCATGCCGTGTCGAAATCGAGTTTCTTGATGCGCAGACCCGTGGCCGCACCGGGGATGTCGCCGAACAGCGCCGGGTGAAAGCCGAGCGCGAGACCGGTGTCGGAAAAGGCCCTCCACAGCGGGTCGTACACGGGATCCGAGAACGGCTTCCAGTCGGCCGTGGGGTTGGGGCGCAGAAACGCCGCCACCGTGTGGGGGAGCTTTGCGGTGCGGCGCACCTCGGCGGCCGCCGCTTCGATGTTCCGCTGTGGCACCACTGCGGCGCTGTAGAGTCGACCCTCGCCATCGGCGCAGAGATCCTCGAGCCAGTCGTTGTACGCGCGACACAGAACCGACGAGAACTCGACGTCCTCGATCTCGTGGATCGCGAGCATGGCCGTCGGGTAGAGGACCGAGCGATCGATGCCATCGGAGTCGAGCGCCGCGAGGCGCGCCTTCGCCTCGAAGGCGCCGGGCGGGATCTCGCTGAAGCGAAGCTCACCGCGAAACGCGCGCGCCTTTTCATCGTCGCTGAAGCCCGCGGCCGCGGAGGCGGTGTAGACGTTCGCGGGCTCGCGGTGGCCGTCGAGCACCACCCACTCCGAGCCGTCGGCTTCGGTCTCGACGTGCCAGACGCGATCGCGCCAGGCGGACGGCGCGTGATCGGCGATCGCCGTCGGGTGTTCGACCACGTGTCCATCGGCGTCTACATAGCGGTGATCAGCCATGACGAGGCTCCTTCTTCTGAAGAGAGCACTCTATCAGTCGATGTAGCCGAGCGCGCGAAGCTCGCGGAGCGTCTCCTCGCCCACTTCTCGGACGCGTTCGGGGGTGGCGCCGCCGACCCGCTCCTCCCGGCGCGAGACATTCTCTTCGTAGAGGGCGTCGATCATTCGGCGCATGGCGGCTACCGCGTCGGGGTACTCGGCCCACACGTCCTGGGTCTCGTCCGGGTCGGCGCGCACGTCGAAGAGTTCGACCGAATCGGGTCGCGTGATCAGTTTGAAGCGTCCGTCGACGAGCGCCGCGAAACCATCGCTCCGCGATGTACCCACCAGGTACTGCAGGCGATCGCCGGCAGCGTCGTTCTCGCCTCGCAGCAGCGCGGCGAGGCTCGACCCCTGGTCGAGCGCCGCGGTCGGACGGCCGAGGAGTTCGCGCAAGGTCGGGATGACGTCGATGTGCGACACACGGTCCGCGACGCGCACCCCCCGTGCAGCGCCCGGCCCCGCGACAATCAGCGGCACGTGCACGAACTCGCGGTAGAACCAGCGATCCGCGTGGAAGTACTTGCCGTGTTCGCCGAAACCCTCGCCGTGATCCGAAGTAAAGATCACGAGGGTCCGGTCGCGCTGCCCGCCCGCCTCGAGCGCATCGAGAATCGCGCCAACCCGCTCGTCCACGGACTCGACTTCCTTGTGGTAGAGCGCACGCACCGTGGCGAGCTCAGCCGGCGTCATGTCGGGGACGCGCTCCTCGAAGTCGAGCCAGCCACGCGCGGAATCGGTGCGCGCGGCGAGGCGCGAGTAGTACGCGATCGGCTGTGGCAGGGTCGCAGTGTCGACGTCGAGCGTCTCGACATACCGGGGCTGCGGCTCGTAGACCGCATGGGGATCCTTGAACCACTGGAGCGCGAAGAAGGAGGGGTCGCGCTTCTCCAGGAGGTAGCGTTCCATCGGGATCGTCTGCAGCCGACGTCCATCGGCGATGTCGATCCCACGCTCACGCCCCCACACACCGTGCAGCGCCTCCAGCCTTTCCAGATCGGTGACATCGCGAACATCGAATCCCTGGAATGGACGCGGTTTGTGGGCGACACCGCTCTCGACGAACGCAACAGTCTCGAAGCCGTTGGCTCGGAGCTCTTCGGCGAGGAGCATCTCGCTGCGCGGCACGAGGTAGAAGCGATTTGCGGGGACTCTGGCTCCGCCTTCGCGTGCAAACACCGTCGGGTACTGACCGGTGAACAGCGCGACCGACGACGGCAGGGTCCACGCGCCGTTGCTGTACGCCTTCTCGAACAGCACGCCGCGTTCCGCAAGACTGCAGATGCGGGGTGTCTTCGCCGGTCCGCCGTAGCACGACAACGCGTCGGCGCGGAGCGTATCCGAGAGGATCATGAGCACGTTGTCGGGGCGGGATGGAACCGAAGGACTGCACGCCGCGGCGACGAGCCCGACGACTCCCACTACCGCGAGGCCCCGCCACCCGAGCGCGGGCCTCGCCCTCCGCCGATCCAGACTCTCGAACTTCCTCGGGTACATCGACGCGGTCTCCTGCGGGCGGCGACGAAATCATAGTCGGCAGACGCGTCGCCGGCCGGCGGGATCGGTGACCCTCAGGAAATCGCCACACCGCGCGATCGTTGGCGTAGGATTCGACCTTCAAGAGGAGGACCCCGTCGTGTCGAACGCGCATTCACTCGAAGCCGTGACCCCCGCACTCTCCATCCAGCCCGTCAATTTTGCCGCGGAAGATCCGGGACCCGGCGGCTGGCGTTGGCTGATCGAGCAGGCCCGCGCGGCGGACGAAGCCGGCATCGATCGGCTCGTCGTCTCCGACCACGTCGTCTTCGGCGAGAACCTCGAGGAGTACGGTCGGCCCGAGGTGGGCGGCACCAAGGGCGGACAGCAGCCCACCGGCCCCGACGGACACTGGCTCGAGCCCATCACGACGCTCTCCGTGATTGCCGGCGCCACCAAGCACATCCGGCTGCTCACCGGCATCCTGATCGCTGCGCTCCGCCGCCCCGTCGTACTCGCGAAATCGACCGCGACACTCGACGTCCTCTCGGAAGGCCGCCTCGATCTGGGCGTCGGAGTCGGCTGGCAGCGCGAGGAGTACGAAGCGGCTGGCTTGAAATTCGAGGGGCGCGGCTACACGCTCGACCAGTCGCTCGACGTGTGTCAGAAGATCTGGCGCGAGACGACCGTGAACTACCAATCGGACGACCTCAGCTTCGAGAAGATCCACTGCATGCCGAAGCCCCTGCAGCCCGGCGGCGTGCCGATCTGGGTGAGCGGCCGACTCAACAAGCGAGTCTTCGAGCGCATCGCGCGCTTCGGCAGCGGCTGGATTCCGTGGGGCGACGACGCGCGCGATCCCATCGGCGGTCTCACTCGCATTCGCGAGGTCCTCGAAGCCGCGGGCCGCGACGCCAGCGGCTTCCAGGTCGGGACCTACCTCCAGAACGTGAAGGGCGACGGCGGTATCGATCTCGAGCGCACGATGGAGAACGTGGCCGGGATGGCCGAGGCCGGCATCACCGACTTCCGCGCGCAGCTTCCCATCCCCGACGACTACAACGCCGCGGTCGACTACCTCTCGAACGTCGTGCAGGTGTTCCGCAAGGCCGCCGGGCGCTAGGGAGAGCGAGAGGGGCGGCCCTCCGAGCCAGCGATCGTGAGACAGGACGTCTTGTCGTCGAGCGTCCGGCTCAGGGAGTCGAGAGCCTTCTGCTGCTGCGCGTCCAGGTCTTCGCCAATGAGGTTTCTTCGCTCACCGGGGTCGACAGCGAGGTCGTAGAACTCGTCGTTCGTGCAGTCGAGCCGGATCAACTTGTAGCGCTGGTCGCGAACGGCCTGGCTGTGGCTCTTGAAGAGAGGCCGACCGGAAGGGCGGAATTTTTCGGCGTAAATCGTCTGCCGAACGGACGCATTCGGGTCTTCCAGCAGACTCACGAAGCTCACCGAGTCAACCGCGGTATACCGTCCGATGGCGGCCGGCAACCAGCCTGGGGGAAACGCTGGGCGGCTGGGCGGGAATCGTTGCCGCCTCCCAGCGGAGTCGCGTAGACTCGGAGCATCGATCCGGGAGGCTTTCATGGCAGCGCCGACGTCCGAGAGAGACATCACGTTCGGAACCTATCGCGTCGCCGGTCTCGCCGCGGTCGACTTCGACGAGTTCCACGAGAGCGAGCTCCCGCGACGCCTGCGTACCGGCAAGAGCAAAGAGGTCGCCTGGGACGTCGAAGGCCGCGCGCCGATCGCCATCGGGCTTCCAGATGGCCGGTCATACACCTACTCCTGTCGCGGCGGAGCGATCGAGATTTCCCAAGGGGTCGCCGACGACGCAGCGACCGTGCTCGAGATCGCCGACCACGAATCGTGGCTCGACTACCTCTACGAGTTCCGCACCCGCTACGGACTCCTCTACTCGAACGCCGTGCGCTTCGTTCGCGGCAACTTCGACACCTGGGACGACTGGGAGCCGGCCATCCGCTGCATGTACTCGGGCCGCCCCATCTACGACCCGGCGTCGCTCGACTTTCGCGACCTGCAGGGCGCGCCCCTCGACCTCACACAGCGCTTCGAGAAGGACGACGACCCCGAAGAGTTGTCGCACTTCCTGCGCACCACCGGCTTTCTCGTGGTGCGCGGCGTGTTCGATACGAGCCTGGTCGCGGAGCTGTCGAGCGAGATCGACCGCGTGCGCGCGGCCGCCGTCGAGGGCGAGCTCACGTCGTGGTGGGCGCAGGACTCGGAGGGACGCCGCTTCCCCTACCGCCTCACATACCTCTCGCAGCAATCGGAATTGCTCGCCGGTCTGTACACCAATCCCCGTGTCGTAGAGCTCGTAGCGCTGGCTGGCGAGAACGTCCTCCCGGTTCCCGATCGCATCGAGGGAATCCTCGCCGTGATCAAGCAAGAGGGACTCGGCACCGACGCCACGGCGTACGCCAACCTCCCCTTCCACAGCGACTGTGGTTTCGGCGCTTGCCACATCACCTGTCCCTGTGTCCTGGTCGGGGTGCAGATCGACGCGATGAGCACGCAGAGCTCCCAGATCCACATGATCGCCGGCACTCACGGCAAGTCGGTTCACAACGTCCCCGAGCACATGACGCCGGACCGGTATCCGATCGTCGCGCTCGAGACCGAGCCCGGTGACGCCACCGTCCACTACGGCTGCGGTTTGCACGCCGGTCCCGCGCCCACCGGTCCCGCCCCGCGCCGCACGATCTACATCCAGCACTACGGACCCGGGGCCTTCGACCTGATCGGCCCCTATAAGGGCTACAACCAGATCATGCCGGGGTATGGCGAGGGCGAGATCCTCAACATCGACGAATTGCGGGAGCATTACGCGAGCGGCTGATCGAGGCGGCGACGAGCAGTTGCAGCACCACGCCGACGAGTGCCAATAGCGACGCGTAGATCGCAGCGACCGGAACGAGCATGCGGAGTTCCAGGCGATTCGGAGCGCCGCCTCAGAGCATCCGGCGCCCCGGTGTAAACGCGCACGGCATGCGTTTGATGCCGTTGATGAAGTTCGAGAACAGGCGCTCCGGCGGACCGGTGATCTCGAGGTCCGGGAGGCGTTCGAAGATCCTGCGGAACATCACGCGGATCTCGCGCCGGGCGAGGTTCGCGCCCAGGCAGTAGTGGGGGCCGGGTCCGCCGAACCCGACGTGCTCGTTCGGTGTACGTGAGAGGTCAAAGCGGTACGGGTTGGCGAAGACGTCCTCGTCGCGATTCCCCGAGTTGTACCAGAGCACCACCTTGTCGCCCTCCCGCAGGGGCTGGTCGCCAAGGATCGTGTCGCGCGTGCACGTGCGGCGCATGTGGATCACCGGAGATGCCCAGCGGATGATCTCGTCCACCGCCGTCGCCGCCATCCCCTCGAAGTCTGCCGCCCAGCGCCGGCGCTCGTCCGGATAGTCGCAGAGCGCCTTCATGCCGTGGCTGATCGCGTTGCGGGTCGTCTCGTTTCCGGCAACGACGAGCAGGACGAAGAACGACGAAAGCTCGGCGCTGGTCATCGCGCCGCCTTCTTCCGACTCCGACAGCAGCGCCGTGGTGAGGTCTTCACGCGGGTTCGCGCGGCGGTCTTCGGCCATCTCGGCCATCAGCGCTGCCAGCTCCGCGCCGGCACGAAGTGCCGAAGCTATCGCGTCGCCTTCCTGCGTGAACTCGGGGTCTCCGAGACCGAGGATGATGTTCGTTCGCTCGAACACCATCGACGCCTGGCTCTTGGGAATGCCCATCATGTCGGTGATGATCTCGAGGGGCAGCGGCGCAGCGATGTCCGACACGAAATCGCACTCGCCCTTCTCGATCACGCGATCGATGATCGCATCGGCGCGACGATCGACGCTCGCCTCGATTGCGGCGAGGGCCTTCGGCGTGAAGCCGCGGGACACGATGCGGCGCTGTCGGCCGTGACGCGGATCGTCCATGTTGATCATCCCGCCGAAGAACTCGCTGAACTCCTGCGGGAGATCGACGATCGAGGTCGCACCGCGTGCGGAGCTGAAGATCTCGGGCGTGCGACTCGCTTCGCGGATGTGGTCGTAGCGGGTGAGCGACCAGAAGCCCGGCCCCTTCGGGATCGGAATGCCCGGCATGTCGCGCTCTTCCATGAACGCGATCGGACGCTCTGCGCGCAGCGTGGCAAAGCCACCCTCTCGCTCCTCGGCAGGCAATACCCAGAATTCCGGATCGGTGAGCGAGATCTCATCCGGGCTGAGCGTCTTGCGGATCTCCATGTGTTCGTCCCTCTTCGATTGGATGCAGAAGCGTCGAACGGCGCGCCGCTCAGGCCCTGGCGCAGATCAGGCGGAGCCGATCCCAACGGCCGCGGCCACCTTCGCGCGGTGGGAGATCGGCGATCCGAAGAGCATCTCGCTGCTCTTCGCGCGCTTGAGGTAGAGGTGTGCGGGGTGCTCCCACGTAAACCCCATGCCGCCGTGGATCTGCAGGTTTCGCTTGGCTGCGTGGCTGTACGCCTCGGAGCAGAACGACTTCGCCATCGCCGCAGCGACCTCCGCGCCGTCGTCATCCTCATCGAGAGCGAACGCCGCGCTGTAGGCCGCGGAGCGGGCGAACTCGACCTCCACGAGCATGTCCGCGCACTGGTGTTTGATCGCCTGATACGAGCCGATGGGGCGGCCGAACTGCAGGCGCGTCTTCGCGTAGTCGGTCGCCATCTCGAGGCAGCGCTGCGACCCGCCGAGCTGCTCCGACGCGAGCGCGGTGACGGTCCGGGCCAGCGCCCTGCGAAGCGCCGGCTCGGCGTCGCCGGTCGAGATCCGCGCAGCCGGCGTGCTCTCGAACCTGAGCTTCGCGAGCTTCCGGGTGGGGTCGAGGGGCGGCAGTGCCTCGCGAGTGAGCCCGGCGGCGTCGCCCGCCACCTGGAACAGGGTGAGATTCCCATTCGACCGAGCCACGACGACGATCTCGTCGGCCGTCGTGCCGTCGAGCACGAAGGTCTTCTCGCCGCTCAGAGTCACCGATGCGCCGTCGCCCTCGGCGGCCATCGCGATGGCCGACAGATCCCAGGGTGAAACCTTCTCGGCGAACGCTAGCGTGGCCGTGGCGTCGCCCGACGCGAGCCGGGGCAGGAGCTCCTTCTGCGCCGTCTCCTCCGCCGCCAACAGGATGGCGCTCGTCGCGAGTACCGCGCTCGAAAGATAGGGAGCGCAGAGCAGTGCCCGACCCATCTCCTCCATCACGATCGCGAGTTCGACCGCACCGAAGTCGGCGCCGCCGTGAATCTCGGGGACGATCAAGCCCGCGAGACCGAGCTCTTCGGCCATCTGCTTCCAGGTCGCGTCCTCGAAGCCACGCTCGCTCGCCATGAGCTCTCGCACCTTCGTCTCGTCGGACTCGTTCTCGAAGAACTGTCGGACGGTTCGTCGCAGCTCTTCGTGCTCGTCACTGAATTCGAAAGCCATGGCTCTCTCCTTGGAATCTCGAATACGGGGCGCTGTGCTGCGCGATCAGCCGCGCGGAACGTCCTTCCAGGCGATTTCCTTGTCGACTCGGGGCTCGCCGGGCAGACCGAGCACTCGCTCACCCAGGATGTTGCGCATGATCTCGGACGTACCGCCCTCGATGGAGTTCGCCTGGGAGCGCAACAGCTGGTACTTCGCCTGGAGGATGTGTTTCTCTGCGCTCGACTCACCGGTGCCGCGGAAGTCACCGGTCGGACGACGCAGCTCGTAGCCGGGCTCGTAGAGCAGCCCGTCGTCACCCAGGGCGGCTACACACGTCTCCCAGACGTCCTTGTAGATCTCTGCCTGTGCGAGCTTGCCCACCGAGCCCTCGGGGCCGGGATTGCCCGAGCGCTGGGTCGCTTTCGCGCGCTGCGTAGTGAGGCGCAGCAGCTCCGCGCGGATGTAGAGCTGGGTCGCCTTGTCCTCGAGAATGGCCTGCTCAGCGGGACTGCGCTGCGCCCCGCTCTCCGCGAGGATCCTCGTCAGCACGGACACAGGACCGCCACCCTTGCGCGACGAGCCGCCCCCGAGCGCCGAGCGTTCGTTCATGAGCGTCGTGATCGCGACGCGCCAGCCCTGCCCTTCCGCGCCGAGCATCTGCTCGTGGGGAATCCGGACGTCGTTCAAGAAGACCTCATTGAACTCCGCCTCGGCCGTGATCTGGTAGAGCGGGCGCACATCGACGCCGGGGCTCTCCATATCGAGCAGGAAGTACGAGAGTCCGTCGTGCTTTGGCACATCGGGGTTGGTACGCGCGAGGAGCATCCCCCACTTCGAGACGTGGGCGAGCGTCGTCCAGACCTTCTGCCCGTTCAGCACCCAGTCGTCACCGTCGCGAACGGCGCGCGTCGAGAGACCCGCGACATCCGAGCCCGCAGAGGGCTCGCTGAACATCTGGCACCAGATGTCCTCGCCCGTATAGATACGCTTGATGAGGGTGCGCTTCTGCTCTTCGGAGCCGTAGGTGAGCACCACGGGAGCGCCCATGCCAATGCCGATGGGGTTGACGACGAGGTTCTCGTAGAACGTCTTGGCGTGGGACTGGATCTCTTCGTTGACCACGGCCTGCAGCTTCGGACTGAGGCCGAAGCCGCCGAGACCCTCCGGAAAGTGGACGAGCGCCAGTCCATGATCGAATTGGGCCGACCGGAAGTCGACGCGGGAAACGCCCTCGTCATCCGGGTGAACCTCATCGAGCAGGACTCGCGTGCGTTCACGCAGCTCGGATTCCTTCACGGTTTCTCCTGTTCGGGGCCTTTCGAAACGCGCGTTCAGTCGAGAACGCGAGCCAGGTTGGATTGTAGTCGGAGCAGCAGGTGGGCGAGCTGCAGGCGGTCTTCGCGAGAGATTCCCGCGCGCAGCTCCTTGCGGAGGATGCGGTCGACACGGTGAACCCCTTCCGTGACCTCCTTGCCCGTCTGTGTCACTGCGACGAGCCAGACGCGTCGATCGCTCGGGTCGGGCTGGCGCTCCACGAGTTCCCGCCGCTCGAGGACGTCGATGACGGCACCCGTGGCGGCTCGACCCAGCCCGAGGCGGTCTGCGAGCTGGGTCTGCGTCGACGGTCCGCGCTCGAGCACCAGCGCCAGCAGGCTCGCCTGCGACAGGTTCAACTCCAGCTCCGCAAGGCGAATGTCGTAGGCCTGGCGAATCGCTCCCGCCGTCGCGATGAGCGTCGACTCCACCCGCGTCCACGGAGGTGCGTCGAGTTCGTGCTTCGTCTCGGACATCGGAAACCCGCCTCGATCAGCCGCGGCGCAGCAGAGTTCCTGTGCCGAGCCCGCCGCCGCAGCACATCGTGACGATGGCGGTCTCCTTGTCGGCGCGCTCGAGCTCGTGAACGGCCTTCGTGAGGAGGATCGCTCCGGTACCGCCGAGCGGGTGGCCGAGGGCGATGGCGCCGCCGTTCGGGTTCACCCGCTCCATGTCGGGCTCGAGCTCCTTCTCCCATGCGAGCACGACGGACGCGAACGCCTCGTTGATCTCGACGACGTCGACGTCGTCCATCTGCATCTTGTTGTTCGCGAGGAGCTTCTGCGTCGCGCCGATGGGACCGGTGAGCATGAGCACCGGATCGGAACCGACGAGGCAGGAGTCCAGGATGGTGGCCTTCGGCGTCACGCCGAGCTCGTTCGCCTTCTCTCGACTCATGATCAACACGGCGCCGGCGCCGTCGGTCATCTGAGACGACGTCCCGGCGGTGTGCACTCCGTCGGGCAGGTTGCAGCGCAGACCGGCGAGGCCCTCGATGGAAGTCTCGCGAAGTCCTTCGTCGCGGTCGACGCGATGAGTGGTTTTCTGGGGCTTGCCGTCGTCGTCCCAGTCAGGTGCATCGATGGGCAGCACCTGGCTCGCGTAGCGATCCTCGTTCCACGCCCGCGCGGCGCGGTCCTGCGAACTCTTTCCGAAGCGATCGGTGTCTTCGCGCGTGATCCCCCACTGCTTCGCAATGCGCTCGGCGCCCTCGAACTGCGAGGTGAGCTCGTAGTGCTCCCAGTAGTTCTTGTTGACGGGCTTCCCGGAGAAGGGCTCCTTCGGGATGGTGGCGCCCATCGCGACGCGGCTCATGACCTCGACGCCGCAGCCCACGGCAGCATCGACCACGCCGGCGGCGACGAGTGAGTACGCGAGATTCGTCGCCTGCTGGGACGAACCGCACTGGGCGTCGACGGTGGAGGCGGCCACCTCGAGGGGCAGGCCGGCACGGAGCCAGGCGTTTCGCGTGACGTTCATCGTCTGCATGCCCACCTGGCCCACGCAGCCGCCCACGACCTGACCGACCTCGGTGGGATCGACGCCGGAGCGGTCGAAGAGCGCCTGCTGGACCGAGGCCAGCAGGTCGATCGAGTGCATGGCCGACATCGCCCCCCTGCGCTTTCCGAGGGGGCTGCGGACAGCATCGACGATCACGACTTCGCGCATGGAGGGGCTCCTTGTGATTCTGTATGGCTCCGTACAATATGGATCGGGTCAGAGTCCGTCAAGTCGGCTCTCGCCGGGTCGGAATTTTCGGGTCTCGCTGCCGCCGGCTGGGAGCGTCAGATGATACGCTGACCACGTGGGCTTCGACGCCGTGCTGGCATGGACGGGCAGTGACGATCCCGCCACCCGACGCGCGAAAATCCGCGCCTTCGAAACGGTATTCCTCGTCGGTCTCGCGTCGGAGGCGATCCACGGGGCATTGCGGTTCAGCAACGCGCCCGACGGCTGGCTTCGCCCGCTGCTCGTCGTGGCCTTCGCTCTCGTCGCACAGTGGGAGCGGGTCCGGCGCATCGCACTGTGCGCGCTGCTCGCCACGTCCCTCGCACAGATCGCGGGATCGTTTCCCCTGACGGCGAACCACGTCTTTTTACAGCTCTACATCCTCGCACTGTTCGTCGTGTGCGACATCGAGCGTCCCGAGGAGCAGGCGCTCTTCCTCGACTCGGCACGCTGGCTCTTCTGGCTGGTCTTCTTCTTCGCGGGCGTTCAGAAGCTCGTCCACGGGTACTACGACCACGGCGAGTACTTCGCGAGCAATCTCTCGCGCGAGAGCTTCGCCTCCGTGTGGGCGCTGATCACACCCACCGCCGAGTTCGAACGCCTGAGTGCGCTCACGTATACGGCAGGCAGCGGTCCCTTCCGGTTCGACAGCCCGTTGGCCCTCGCGCTGTCGAACGCCGCGTGGGCGACCGAGATCGCCATCCCCGTTCTGCTCCTCTTCGACCGCACGCGACCTCTCGCGGTATGGGGCGCGGTGGGCTTCATCATCTTCACGGAGTGGATGGCGCGCGAGCTGCACTTCGGCGCCTTGTTCGTGGCGGGAATACTGCTCTACGCGCCGACGCCTGCGATACGTCGCGCGCTGCCCCTGTTCGCCCTCTTCTACGCCGTGCTCTTCGCGGCGCGCATCGGCTGGCTGCCAGGGATCACCTTCTATTGAGCACGCGAACCAAGACGCGATGGGTGCACGGCGTGCTGGCGGTCCTCAGCCTCTGGCCGATCGTGCACATCGCACTCGTGAAGAACTTCGATCTGAGCTCTTGGAAGCTCGCGGGCTTCGGCATGTACGCGATGCCACAGCGGGTCCCCGGCCTGCGTGTCCACGGGATCTCGGACGGTCGGCTCCGACCCCTCTTCCTCGGTGAAGCACCGACCTGGATCATCCCGGAGCTCGAGCGGTTCAAGCGCCATCGCCGCGCCCTTGGGAACCTCCACCCCCCCGACCGCCTCGCAGAAGCGTTCTTCGCCAACGAGGCGAAGCTCGACGCGGTCGGCTTGGTTGTCGTCGAGCTTCACCTCGACCCGGAGAGCGCCGTGCTCGAGGAGCGTTCGACGCGGTACGCGTACGAACGAGACGCCTCGGGCCGGCCGGTTCGCGCGACGCTGCCCTGAATCCCATCGCCCCGCCCGGAGTCGACGCCTTGCCGAGAGCTCCTCTGGCGCTGTGAATCCACGGCGCCACGCCCAGCGTCTGGATGAACGCGGGCGCGCACGAGGGGCGGCGTCGCGCCTTTTGCTTTCTGCGGTCCCCTCGACGGGTCTATGATGGACCGGCGTGCTGGAGGTCCGATCCGATCTCCAGTCGCGGAACACCGTCAGTGGAGGGAAGATCGTGAGCGACTACAAATTCCTGAAGTACGAAGAGTTCGACGACGGCGCGATCGTCCGCATCCTGTTGGACCGGCCCGAAGCCAGGAACGCACAGAACCGCGGAATGCTCGTAGAGCTTCACGAAGCGTTCCTGCGCGCCGAGGCCAACGACGACGTGCGTGTCGTGATCCTGGGCGGCTCCGGAAAGATGTTCTCGTCGGGGCACGACATGGGCTCGAAGGTGTTCGCCGAGGAGTTCTTCCCCGGTCCCAACCAGCACGAGAGCCGAAAGATCAACGGGGGTGAGCGGGTCGGCTCCGAAAACCTGATGCTCCAGGAGTGGCACTATTTCTTCCAGAACACCCTGCGCTGGCGGAACCTGCGGAAGATCACGATCGCCCAGGTCCACGGCCCCGTTTACGCGGCCGGCCTCATGCTGATGTGGGCGTGCGATCTCATCGTCGGCGCTGACGACGCCGAGTTCGCCGACGTCGTGGGTGCGCGTCTGGGCATGATGGGCGTCGAGTACTTCGCACACCCCTGGGAGTTCGGTCCGCGAAAGACCAAAGAGCTGCTCCTCACCGGCGACTCGATGGACGTCCACGAAGCCCACGCCCTGGGCATGGTGAGCAAGGTGTTCCCGCGAGCCGAACTCGAGGAGAAGACCCTCGCGTTCGCTCGGCGCATCGCGAAGGTGCCCACCATGGCCGCGCTCCTCATCAAGGAGGCGGTCAACCAGACGCAGGACAACCAGGGCTTCACCAACGCGCTGCAGTCGTGCTTCACACTCCACCAGCTCAACCACGCGCACTGGGCGACGATCACCAACGGAAAGTCGTGGATCGCGCAGCCCGAGCACGGCGTGGTGAGCTGGCGAGACGCACCGCCGATCGAGCCGGCTCGCAAGGAGTCACCCGGTGGGGTGCCCACGGAAGCTTGATCGCCTGTAGTCTTTCGCGTCGTGTTCAATCTCGCGTGGATCCACGAGGCGATCGCCGAGCGCATCCCCCACGACGAGTGCCTCGTCTATCGGGAGCGCCGTTTCGATTGGGCGGCCGTCACCGAACGCACGCGCCGGCTCGCCGACGTACTGCGAGAGCACGGCCTCGGCTGCCACCGCGACCGCGGAGACCTTCAGGGCCACGAGTCGGGTCAGGACCATGTCGCCCTGTACCTCTACAACGGCAACGAATACCTCGAAGGCATGCTCGGCTGTTTCAAGGCGCGCGTTGCGCCCGTCAACGTCAACTACCGGTACGTCGGCGAAGAGCTCATCTACCTGTTCGAGAATTCGGGCGTTCGGGCCGTCATCTACCACGCGTGTTTCGCCCCCACGCTCGAACGCATCCGCGACCGGCTCCCCGAGATCCGCCTCTGGATCCAGGTAGCCGACGAGTCGAGCGAGACGCTCCTCGAAGGCGCGGTCGACTACGAGGCGGCGCTCGCGTCTGCGCACGCCACACCGCCCGTGAATCTCTCCCCCGACGACCTCTACATCCTCTACACGGGAGGAACGACGGGGAAGCCGAAGGGAGTGCTCTGGCGCCAGGAGGACTTCTTTCGTTCAGCGGTGTACACGACTCCGGTGAGATCGGTCGACGAGGTGATCGAAAGCCTCCGCCCGGCGCGTTTCCGCTGCCTTCCGACGCCGCCGTTCATGCACGGCGCGGCGCATTGGGCGGCGTTCAATTTCTGGTACTCCGGCGGCACGGTGATCGTACAGTCGCAGCCCAGGCGCCTCGACGCGGACGACATCTGGTCGACCGTAGAGCGCGAACGGGTCACCGCCGTCACGATCGTCGGCGACGCCTTCGCGCGGCCACTGATCGACCAGCTGGCTGCGAAGGACTACGACGTCTCGTCGCTGCGCCTCCTCACGAGCGGCGGCGCAATCCTGACGGCCGCGCTGAAGCGCGAGCTCATCGAATGCATTCCCGGTCTGCGCATCCGCGACACACTCGGCTCGTCGGAGAGCGGCTCGCAGGCCGCGCAGTCGACGACGGATGCCGGCGCCGCCACCACCGGCGACTTCGAGCTCGCTCCCGACAGCCTCGTGCTGCGCGAAGACATGGGCGGCGCGCTATCCGCGGGATCGGACGAACGCGGCTGGCTTGCTCGCAGCGGTCGCGTCCCCCTCGGCTATCTGGGCGATCCGGACAAGACCGCGGAGACGTTTCCCACGATCGACGGCGTCCGTTACTCGGTGCCCGGTGACCGCGCAATCCTCGAGGCCGACGGCCGGCTTCGGCTCCTCGGCCGCGACTCGGCCACCATCAACAGCGGCGGCGAGAAGATCTTCGCCGAGGAGGTCGAGCACGCCCTCAAGCACCACCCCGACGTCTACGACGCGGTGGTGGTGGGCACGCCCGACGATCGCTTCGGCCAGGCCGTCACCGCGATCGTCCACCTGCGCGACGGCGCGTCGCCCGACGACACCTCTCTCAGCGACGTCGTGCGTGAGCAACTCGCCCGCTACAAGACGCCGCGCCGCTACGTCTACGTGGACGAGATCACCCGCTCCCCCAGCGGCAAACCCGACTACCGCTGGGCGAGGGAGACGGCGGGCAACGCTCTCACCTGAGATTGTCGCGGACGAAGCGGCCCTCCTGCATGATCGCCGGCATCTTCGCCGGGTCGCGCAGGATCGGGAGGTTTGCGATCGGATCGCCGTCGATCACCAGCAGGTCGGCGAGCTTGCCCTCGTCGACGGTGCCGAGATCGTCGCCGCGGCCCATCGCCTCGGCTCCGTTCTTCGTCGCCCACTGCAGCACCGTCTGCGCCGGGATGCCGAGCTCCGTGTAGACCTCCATCTCGGACACGTAGTCGCCGTGGGGCATCATCGGGAAGCCGAAGTCGTCGCCGAGGAGCAGTCGCACTCCGGACTTCACGACCTCGGGCAGGATCTTGCACGTGTACTCGAAGTCCTCGCGCACCCCGCGCAGGCGCTCGAGCGTGTCCGGCAGGTTCTCGGGGAACCCGTCGCCAATGGGGAACGCGCCGGCCGAGTGGTCCCAGCTCTCCGCGAACGCCAGGAAGCGTGTGCTCCAGAGGAGGCTCGGGGTGATACTCGCGTCGGCCTCGAGCACGGCGTCGATGCCCTCGCTGTCGATGCGGTCGGCGTGATCGATGATGTCGACCCCGGCGCGCGCACACTCGAGGATGGCTGTCCGGGACGGGCAGTGGCTCCGCACCCTCTTGCCCTGCTTCCTCGCCACCTCGACCACGGCGTCGAGCTCGTCGCGAGTCATGTAACAGATGTCTCTGATCGGCGAGGAGCCGTGTCCCGGAGCGGACGAGATCTTGACGATGTCGCAGCCCGCACCGAGGGCCTGGCGCGTGGCTTGGCGATAGCCGTCGGCTCCATCGACGCGGCGGATGAGACCGTGGTTGTTCAGGTCCATGAACCACGAGCGATTCGTGCCGTCGGCCTGCTCGCCCGACGTGACGAACTCCTGCGTACACGCAAGCAAGCGCGGGCCCTCGAGCTGACCGAGGACCATCGCCTCCTTGAGGCAGACATCGAGGTTGTAGGGGTTGCTCGATCCGATGATGCCGGTGATACCGCACTGCAGCGCGGTGCTGAGGTTGCGCGCGCCGAGGATTCCAAAGTAGGCGGCGGGCGCCTCGAGTCCGAGCACGGGCGCACCGCCCTGTGTGGCCGTGGTGCCAAAGCCCGTGTGGAAATGGCACGAGAACATGCCCGGCATGAGGGTCTTGCCCGAGAGGTCGACGACGCGGTCGTCCGGACCCGCTTCGACCGGCGCTTCCCCGACGCTGTCGATGCGCTGTCCCTCGACGACGACGTTGACCCCAGATCGAAGCGCGTTCTCCCCGTCGAAGAGATCCGCTCCCTGAAAGATGATACGACCGCCGTTCGCCGTCATGCTCGCCTCCTTCGTCGGTGATCCGCCCGACTCATTCGGGGCAGCAGATTGTACCCGGACCCGGAACCATCAGCTCCTCGCGCCAACGCGTGCAGAACTCCCGCGCGCGACGCCGCCAGGAGAGGATGCGATCATCGGCCGGGACCTCGGAATCGAGTCCGCGGCAGGCGTCGTAGGCGCGGCCGATCTTGACCACCGCGTCGACGCTTCCCGCGAATACCGTGACCACCTCGGTATCGTGCATCAGCACCTCGTAGAGTCCGACGGGTTCGAGTCCGTACTCGCGCGCCACGGGCACCCACTCCTCCTGCATCGCCTGCAGGTACTCGAGACCGGCCCCGGGCCGTACCTCCGTGAGCTCGTGGGTGCACATCGCCCCCGTCAGCGCGTTCTCCGACAGGCTCTGCCGGTTCGGGCCGCCGGGGATGCCCGCGAGCTGGCGGTCGTAGCCTCCGCTGCGCAGCTTGTAGGCCTCTTCCCACCAGCTCTCGAGCTCCTTGTTCGCCTTCCGTTTGAGGCCGAGGCGATCCAACGTGTCGCGCCATCCCACCCAGCCGCCGGGCAGCTCCCAGATGTTCACCACCTGGGTCCAGCGACCGGTACAACCGACGGTGTACCAGGTGCCGAGGAGTTCGAGGCCGTTCGCCTCCTCGCCCGAGCAGCTGACCGTGTGCTCCATGTAAGGCCAGGCGTTCTGACCGACGATGTCGATGACCTCGTGCAGGAAGATGTCGCGCGACATGTGGGTTCCTCTCGTGGCTGCCGAGCCAGCTGGGGAGATTGCTGGTTCTGACTTTGATGTTGGCATCTTATGTGCCATGATGCTCCGCGTTTCCGCGGTGAGTTCTGTCCTCACCCAGACCGTCGCCCACCCGAACCCCACTCAGAAGAGAGGTCCTCCATGGCACGAGAAGCAGTAATCGTCGACAGCCTCCGCACCGGTCTCACGAAGGCCCACCGTGGCTCCTTCAACCTCACCGAGCCCGTCGACTACACCGCCCACGTGATGCGAGAGGTGGTCGCGCGCAACTCAAAGGTCGATACCGCGGAGATCGAGGACGTGATCCTGGGCTGCGGTCATCCCGAGGGCTGCATGGGCATGAACATGGGGCGCATCGCCGCGATGGCAGCTGGCTTCCCGCTCGACGTGGCGGGCACCACGGTGAACCGCTTCTGCTCGTCGGGCTCGCAGGCCGTGATGATGGCCGCCAACTCCATCATCAGCGAGGGTGCGGACGTCGCCATCGGCGCGGGCGTCGAGACCATCACGATGATGCAGGACGGCAGCCAGAATACGAAGCGCCTGGCCAACAAGGCCGCGGCCGAGCGCTTTCCGGGGCTCTACTTCCCCATGGGCATCACCGCCGAGATCGTTGCGGACCGCTACGGCGTATCCCGCGAGGACCAGGACGTCTACGCGCTCCAGAGCCAGCAGCGCTACGCGGCCGCGGACGACGCCGGCTATATCGCCGAGGAAATCGCTCCGATGAAGGTCATCCGCAAGGTGGTGAAAAAGGATGCGGATGACTACGACGAGGATTTCGTCGTCGAGAAGGACGAGTGCAACCGCCCGACCACGACCCTCGAGGGTCTTCAGAAGCTGAAGCCCGTCTTCAAGGAGGAGTCCGAGGGTGGAACCGTCACCGCCGGTAACGCCTCGCAGCTCTCCGACGGTGCTTCTGCCACATTGCTCATGTCGGCCGAGCGCGCAAAACAGCTGGGCATCGAGCCCCTTGGCATCTACCGCGGCAGCGCGGTGGCGGGCTGCGGTCCCGACGAGATGGGCATCGGTCCCGCGCTCGCGGTGCCGAAGCTCCTCGAGCGACACGGCCTCACGATGAACGACATCGACATCGTCGAGCTCAACGAGGCCTTCGCGTCGCAGGTCCTCTATTGCCAGCGCAAGCTCGAGATCGACAATGACAAGCTCAACCCGTCGGGCGGCTCGATTTCGATCGGCCACCCCTTCGGCATGACCGGCTCACGCATGACCGGCCTCCTGCTCCGCCAACTCAAGCGGCAGAACAAGAAGTACGGAATCGTGACGATGTGCGTCGGCGGCGGTCAGGGCTTCGCCTCGCTGTTCGAGGCCGCGTAGCGCGCAGCTCGTGACGGACCTGACCGGCAGGGTGGCGCTGGTCACAGGCGGGAACGGTGGCATCGGACTCGGCATGGCGGAGGCGCTGGCCCGGGCCGGAGCCGACGTCGTGATCTGGGGCCGCAACGAGGACAAGAACGCGGCAGCGAGCGCACAGCTGGCGAAGAGCGGACAGCGTGTGGCCGCGTTCGCCTGCGACGTCAGCGACGAGTCCCAGGTCGACGACACCTTCGCTCGCTCCCTGGATGCGATGGGACGCGTCGACTGCTTCTTCGCCAACGCGGGAACGAGCCACGCCGGCAAGATCGTCGCGAAGACCTCGCTCGACTCCTGGCGACGAGTGATGTCCGTCAACCTCGACTCGGTGTTCTTGTGCCTTCGCGCCGCGTCGAAGCACATGATCGAACGCGGCGACGGTGGCGCACTCACGGTGGTGTCGTCCACCGCGGCAATCCACGGAGCGGCGGGGAACGCCTCGTACAGCACCAGCAAGACGGCGATCCTGGGACTCATGCGCGCCATGGCCGTCGAGATGGCGCGCTACAAGGTGCGCGTCAACGCCCTGCTCCCGGGCTGGACGAAGACCGACCTCGCGCGGGGGGGCTACGAGAGCGACGTGTTCCGCACGGCCACCACGCAGCGCACACCGGTGCGCCGCTGGGCGGAGCCGTCGGAGATGGGTGCGGCCGCGGTCTTCCTCGCCGACCCGGCGCTCACATTCCACACGGGCGACACGGTCGTGGTAGACGGCGGCTACACCATCTACTAGCTCGGCTGGGGACTCTGGAGTCGGCCTCGTTGCTCAGCCGACCTTTGCGACGACCTCGTCCGCGAAGCGATCGAGGGCTTCGAGGGGCGGCCCGCCGAGGGCGGGCAGCGGAACGATGAGGCGGCTCACACCGAGGTCGGCGTAGCGTTTCGCGGAGTCGACGCCTTCGGCGCCCGGAATCCACATGGTCGAGACCTCGACGCTCTCCGGGTCCCGGCCGACCTTCCCGCAGGCGTCGGCGAAGGGCGCGAGCAGCGGCTCGAGTTGGTTCACGTTGGCGACCGGCGCGAACCAGCCATCACCGTGCTTCGCAATCCGCTCGAACGCCTTGCCCTTGGTTCCGCCGATCACGACCGGAACGGCGGGGCTCCCGCCGGACTGCTGGACGGGAAGCGGATGGCTCTTGAAGCCGCTCCACTGCAGGAACTCGCTGTCGTGCTCGACCACGTCGCCCGACCACACCTTCTTCATGGCCTCCACGTAGTCGTCGAAGCGGGCGCCGCGGCGCTCGAAGGGCACGCCGTTCGCCTCGAACTCCTCCTTGAGCCAGCCGATCCCAACGCCCAGCATCATGCGGCCGTTCGACGCGAAGTCGATGCTCGCGGCCTGCTTGGCGAGGTAGAGGGGGTTCGTCTGGGGGAGGATGTTCACGCCCGTTCCGAGGCGCACGCTGCTGGTGTGCGCGGCGATCGTCGTGAGGGCGATGAGCGGGTCGACGAAGTTCGTTTCCGGGGTCGTTCCCATCTTCCCATCCGGGCTGTACGGGTACTTCGACTGATACTCGACGGGGACGATGACGTGCTCGAACGTCCAGAGCGACTCGACGCCCACCGCCTCGGCCTTCTTCGCGAGATTCACGAGACCCTCGACGTTCGAGACGCCGACGTTAACCGGGACCAGTCCGATCTTCATGTTCACTCCCTTGGCGGTTCACTCGATTTCGCGCTCACGAGGCTTCGTCGACGAGTTGATTCGCCTTCGCAAACAGCCACGAAGCGTGGCGGTGCAGCATGTCGCCCATCTGCTTCGGAGCCTTGCCCGCACACGCGCGCGCGTGGCTGCCCTCCAGGAGGATGCCGAGCTTGTAGCAGCCGAGGACGAACCACCAGTGGATGTCGTCCACGCTGAGGCCCGTCTGCTCGTGGTACCGGGCGATCAACTCCTGGCGCAACGGAAAGCCCTCGGACGGCTGATAGTAGGCCTTGATGCCGGGCGGATCGCCTTCCTCGACCGTCGCGGTGAGGAGCCACGCGAGGTCGAGCCGCGGATCACCGAGGGTGGAGAGCTCCCAGTCGATGATCGCGGCAACCTCGGGACGATCGTGCGAGGCCATGACGTTCGCGTGCTGGTAGTCGCCGTGGATGATGCCGAGGTGGAAATCGTTCGGCCGGTTGCCGTCGAGATACTCCGCCGTGCGGTCGACGCCCGGGAGATCGGGCTTTCCGTATCCCTGCATCTCCGAGTACCCGTCGAGCTGCGACCTCCAACGGGCCACCTGGCGTTCGATCCAGTTGTCGGGCTTGCCGAAGTCCGACAGACCCACCGCGTTCGCGTCGACCCGTCCCAGCGCCGCCGCGGCGTCCGCCATGGACAGCCCGAGGGAATGTCGCCACTCGGCGTCCTCCCGGTAGCGGCCCGGCAGCTCGCCCATCGGCGTGAATCCATCGATCGGCTGCATGAGATAGAAGCACGTGCCGATCACATCGGTGTCGCTGCAGACGGCGTAGAACTCGGGATGGGGAACGTCCGTGCCCTTGAGCGCGCCGAGCACTCGCGCCTCGCGCAGCATGGTGGTGTTGCTGTTCTTGCGCAGATGCTCGGGTGGGCGGCGCAGGACCATGCGGGAGTCGCCGCGGGTCAGCAGGAAGACATTGTTCTGACTCCCGCCGGCGAGGCGCTCCACTGCCGACACCTCCCCACTCCCGGGAAGGTCCTGGCTGGCCACCCAATCCTGCAGCTTCGACCAGTCGAGCAGGCCTTCGAAGTCGTCGAGTTCCGCCATGTCGTCTCCGATCCTTCCCGCAGACATCCCCTCGGTCTGAAGGAGGCCCAGCCTACAGGGATCGCGGGCCGCGTGGAAGAGCCACCGGGTTGTAATCCGGGCTTCGGGCGGCAGGCCAATCCGGCAGGCGGGCTTTGCCCGGCGATCCCCAGCGGAACTAGTTGGCGACCGCCGTCTGGGTTCCCCGGGCGAGCAGGTTCCCGTCGACGTCGCGCATCTCGGCCTCGGCGAAGGCGATGCGCCGCCCCTGCTTCGTGATCCGACCACTCACCTCCACCTCCGACACGGTCACGGCGCGAAGGATCTCGATGTGGAGGGAGGCGGTCGAAAGCGTTCCCTGCCCCGCGATGGCCATCGCCATGTCGAGCATGGTGGTCACGATGCCTCCCTGGAGTGATCCGCTCGGGATCGTGAACTCCGGACGCACCGCAAAGCGCAGCTCACACGCTCCGGGCTCCGAGCTCAGGATCTCGGGCTTCATCAGATCGACGATCGAAGCCATCGGTACCCCACCTATCCAATCATCGGTGAGCCGGATCCGGGTGCGGGCTCGATGCCCTCCGGCAAGATCTCGGGCGGCAGCACCATCATGAGCGCGATCGCCGCCGCGAGCACGAAGAACGCGCACAGGAATCCGATGCCGACCACGCGAAGGTTCGACTGTCGCTGCCCCCCGGCGCCGAAGAAAGCCCGAATGTCGCCGCCCTGCAGCCGCTCTGCGATCCGGTGCAACGCGAACGTGTAGGCCGCCGGAAGAGCGAAGGCCGGGAAATTCTCGGGGAGAAAGAGCGTGATCCCCCAGAGTCCGACCGTCGCGATCACCCCCCATCCGAGCGCCTGCTGGCGCGCATCCGAATTGCCGAACAAGCCGAAGTTCGAACCCAGCAGGACACACCCGGCGATCGGTCCGCCGAGGAACGCCGCACCGGCCACCTGGCCCGCGGAGTACACCTTCGCTAGCACGGGACCCGTGTGGATCGGGGCGTACGCTTGGGTCGGTGCCCGATACTCCACGGTTCAGGATTCTCCGGCGTTGGCGAAGCGAACTGTCGCGCCCTTCATCGAACGTTCTCCCGCATGTAGGGGCCGAAACGGTAGTACTTGGGCCGATCGTCGAGGCGAATGTGCACCCACGCCACTCCCGTCCCCGCTGTGCTCAGCCACTTCGATCGAGCGCAAACCTTCTCGCGCACCACGCGGCCCGTATGCCGCCAGAGTTCGGCAATTTGCGAAGCCGGTGCGCTGCGGAGGAACGCAGAGAGGTGAGCGTAGCCCTCCGGCGGCGCCACGGCGCGGGGCACCACGAGCAGCGCGTCGCCGCCGAGATTCTCGAACGAGGCGACGTCGGAGCGGGGAAAACGGGCGAGCGGCGCGCGAAACGGCTCGGGATCGGCGCGGATCGCCGCGAGGGAGGGGCCACTGACGAGTACGAACTCGGCGGGGTCGTCCAGGCTGGCGGTGGAAAGGGGTGGATGCTCCCAGAAGAAGGCGCTCTGCCCGGATTCGACCAGGAGCGCGGTGTACCAGTCCGAGAAAGCGGGGTCTTCCTCGAGGGCGCGCAGGTATTCGCGGAATGTAAGCGGAGCGTTCTCGTGAAAGATCTCGAATCGCCGGCCGCCGTCACACGGCTCGATACGTGCGTCCCACACGAGATCGATTGTGCCACGAAGCGGTGGGAACCGCGGGAACCAAGTCGCCCCGCAGCGGGTCCCTTCGCGGCCTCCCGGATGAGCGCAGAGCGCGCGCCCTGGCAGGTCCGTCCATTCCTGCAGCTCGATGTGCCGCATGCGCTTCCCGGTGCCCTCGAGGAGCCCGCTACCGGCTGGTTGCGGACGAAGAACGCCGGGTCGTCAGGAGCTGCCCGGTTTTCCGAAGATGGGCGTGCGCTTCTCGACGAAGGCCCGCGTCGCCTCGCGGTAGTCGGGCGTCTCCGCGGCCCAGCACTGGCGCTGCGCCTCCTCCTCGATCGTCGAGCGCAGATCGGTGTGCAGGGCGCGGTTGAGGTTTTCCTTCATCCAGCGGTACGCCGAGGGCGGACCGTCGGCGAGCTCGCGCGCCCACGCCATGGCTTCGTCCTGCAGCTGGTCGTCGGGAACGACTCGGTTCACGAGACCGAGCGCAAGGCACTCGCTCGACGCGACGCGGGGCGAGAAGAAGTAGAGCTCGCGCGCCTTCGCCGGGCCGACGAGTTGGGTGAGGAGCCAGCTTCCCCCGTAGTCGCCCGGAAGCGCGAGACGCTTGAACGCGGTGATCATGAAGGCGCGCTCGGCGGCGATGCGCAGGTCGCACGCGAGCGCGAGGGAGAGGCCCGCCCCGGCGGCGGCACCGGGCAGTGCGGCGATGCTCGGCTTCGGCATCTCGTGGAGGATCGCCGACGCCTCGCTCTCCCACTTGATCGTTCGGATCCTCGCTTCGAGCGGCTCGGGCTCGACGTTGGCCATCGCCTTCGCGCTGCCCCCGGCGCAGAAGGCCTCTCCGGCGCCGGTGAGAAGGAGACACCGGATGTCGTTGTCTCGCGCGATGCGCTCGACGACTTCGCGAAACAGCGGGCGGAGATCCGCGCCGAGCGGATTGCGATTCTCGGGGTCGTTCAGCGTGAGAACGCCGACTCCCCCGTCGATGCACAGGGTGAGCTTCGGCGACCCGGTATCGATTTCGACGCGGCCGGCCACGCGCTGAGCATACGGGTGGCGGATCGAAAAGGGAATCCGAACGAGACGCGGTGTGATGCGCGCGCCCGTGTCGATACAATGCCCAGGGTCTCGAAACCGGCTCGCCTTCGACGGCTCCCCGCGATGAACTCCTCCGAAAAGGACGCCCCATGTCTTCCGACCTCGTGATCCTCGAGCGAAAGGGCGGTGTCTCGATCCTGACGCTCAACCGCCCGGACGACATGAACGCGATCTCTTCGGCGCTCATGAACCGGCTCACCGAGTGCTTCCGCAGCCTCCAGGACGACGACGAGACCCGCGTCGCCATCGTCACCGGCGCCGGGCGCGCGTTCTGCGCCGGAATGGACCTGAAGGAGCTCAGCTCGGGCGGCGACGAGAGCACCGGCGGCAAGATCGGCAACCCGGTCGCCGAGGCCATCGCCGCCTTCGAGGGCCCGATCATCGCCGCCGTGAACGGCTACGCGGTCACCGCCGGCTTCGAGCTCGCACTCGCGTGCGACCTCATCATCGCCTCCACGGAAGCGAAGTTCGCCGACACCCACGCCCAGGTGGGCATGCTTCCCGGCTGGGGGCTCAGTCAGCGCCTGCCGCGCATCATCGGCATGCCGCGCGCCATGGAGCTCTCGCTCACGGGCAACAAGTTGACCGCCCGCCAGGCCGATGAGTGGGGTCTCGTCAATCGCGTGGTGGAGCCCGACGAACTGATGCCCACCTGTCTCGCCCTGGCCAACGACATGCTGAGCTGCCAACCCGACGCCCTGCGCGGTTGCAAGCGGCTGATGGTCGAGGGCTCCGGCATGCCGCTCGCCGAGGCCCTCGCGTACGAGACCAGGGAGGCGAAGGCCTGGGCGGACCAGGTAACCGCCACCGCCATCGGAAAGCGGCGCGGCGTCGTTCAGACGAGGAACCGCGCGCAGTAGGTGCCTCGGCCTCGAGGAGAACCGGCTTGACGATCACTACCGACGAACAGCTCAGCGGAATGCGCCGCGCCCGCGCAATCGTGAGAGAGGCGCTCGACCTCGTGGCGATCGCGGGCGGCTACTACGCGGAATGTCCCACAGCATAGAGAGCGGAATCGTCGAGAGCGTTCGCGTCTGGGATCGCACCCCGAGACAGGTCGGCAGCCACTTCGATGCACTGCTCGCCGACGGCGCGCGCATCGTGGTGGCGGGGACCGCCCAGAGGAACCCGCGGCGCCTCCTCCTGCGCGAATACCGCCCCCGCTACGCGTTCGAGCTCTTCGACACGCTCTTCTTCATGGCCGAGGCCCGACAGAACGTCGACATCCGCTTCTTCGTCGCGTATGTGGGGCAGCGCCCAAAGCCCCAATCGGCACTGCGCATCTACCCGCGGATCTTCTACAAGGACGTCTCCCTCGTCTGGCGCTCCGCGTCCCACTTCATCCACTCCGATGGGGAGAACTGGATCGGAAAGGGAGACGTGAAGACCCGTTTCGAGAACGACGAGGAAATCGAGGAGTCCTGCGAAGAGACCTCCGACCTCCCGCTCGAGATCCAGACGGCACTCGAAACCCTCAACCGAAAACCGCGGAAGGTGCGCACCGACGAAAAAGCCGTCGCGCTCGTGCTGAAGCGAGCTCCGGACTGGCGCATCGAGCCCTATCGCGACTTCACCGAACCCCGCCGGCTCGCGCGCGAGAACCCCCGCAATCTCATCAACCGCGGTCGCAGCATCGCGCGGTTCCGCCGCAAGAACGACCCCTCCTCGCTGACGATCACGCGCGGCTTCGAGCCGGACTTCGCGAAGGGTGTGATCGAGCGCGCCGAATCCTCGAGCAGTCTGTACGGCGGGGGGCTCGTGCGCGTACGCATTCTGTCCCGCAATCGCAAGGTCCAGTACCTGTTCTTCGGAGGACCGCGACTGGTGTGGATCGGCTCGTGCCAGGCGACCACCACCGAGCTGTCGAGCTTCGGCGTGCGCACGGTCGACGTCGAGACCGACGACGACCTCCTCATCCCCGGTTACGAGTATCACTTCCTCGACGACAGCGAGGACCCGCCGGTCTTCGTGAGCCAGATTCCCGAAGGCTACGCGGGCGCTCCGAGCGCCGTCGACTCGTACCGCGCGGACGCATCGCCTTGGCTCGACAAGATCCCGGTAATTCGCGAGTTCCGCCGAAAGGTGCTCTCGGGGAAGTGATCAGCCGCCGATGTCGCGCGAGACCTGCGCGGCCACGTGCCTGCCGGCGAGGTAGCCGAACGCGACACCGTTGGCGATCGTTCCCCCACCGCTCGGATACGCCCAGCCGAATGCGCCCGCGGCCGTGTTACCGGCAGCGTACAGCCCGGGAACGACGTCCCCACGCTGGCCGCGCACCTGGCCGTTGACGCTGAGCCGCGGCCCGCCATTCGTGCCGAGCGCGCCCGGGTAGACCATCACCGCGTAGTAGGGAGGCTTGTCGAGGGGCCGGAGCTGTCCCGGCCCCATGAGGCCCACGCGCGAGCGACCAAAGTCGGGGTCCTCACCGAGCGCCGCGTTCTCGTCGAAGCGCTTCACCGTGGCTTCGAGCACGTCGGGGTCGAGTTCGAGCCGAATGGCGAGGTCGCGAATCGTGTCGGCCACGGGCATCCAGTCCGGCGGGGGGTCACCGGGCAGCATGGAGAGGATCCGGGTCGTCTCCTTCATGCCGTGATCGAAGATCATCCATGCCGGCGCCTCATTGGGAAACTCGACGGCCGTGGGATCGAAGCGGCCGAACGTTCTCGGAAAGTCGTTGTAGGGAAGTGACTCGTTCGCGAAGCGCTGCGCGTGGCGGTTGACGATGATCGAACCGGGATCGCCGCGTCCCCACTCGAACTGCGGCACGAGCTCGCCGTCCTTGGTGACGCTGGGGTCCATCATCGCGGGCTGTCCCCAGTACGAGGTCATGTTCCCTAGCGCAGCTCCGGCCTCCATCGCCATGACGAGGCCGTCGCCGACGTTGTTGGGCGGAGAGAGCGGCTTGACGTCGTAGCCGATGAAGCCCATCACCATGTCTGGATTCCACTCGAAGCCGCCACACGCGAGCACCACACCCTTGCGGGCGCCGATGAGAAGATCCGCCCCGCCCGACGTGACGCGCACGCCGCAGACGGCGCTGTCGATCACCACGAGCTCTTGCGCGGGAGTCTCGAGCAGTACCTCTACATCGCGTTCGAGCAAACCCTTGAAGAGCATCGCGATCAGTGCCGCTCCCTTCGTGCGGATGTCTTCCGCCTCGCGGCGCGCGAGCTCGGCTGCGAGATCTTCGCCCGACGTCGAGAAATCCTCGGCGAGGGTCGTAACGGCGCCGAGCGACAGCAGCGTACCGCGGGTGGCGAGGCGATCTCGCCACTCGGGAAGCTCCTTGGCCATCGGAAACGGCACCGGCTCGACGGAGCGGGCCCCCGCCTTCTTGCCGGGGATGTCGTAGGGGATGTAGTAGTCGGGAAAATTCGGAACGCTGGCCGTGCGCAGCGGGGTGTGCTCTTCCAGATAGGCGAGTGCCTCGGGCGCGGCATCGACGAAGGCTTCGATGATGGCCGGATCGCTTTCGTGGCCCATTGCCAGGCGCGTGATGTACGCGATGGCCTCCTCGCGGGAGTCTTCGATGCCCTCACTCGCCATGTGGTGGTTCTGCGGTAGCCACATCACGCCGCCCGAAACCGCGGTGGTCCCGCCGATCATGTCTGCCTTCTCGACGACGACAACGTCGGCGCCACCATCCTTGGCGAGCGTCGCGGCGACGAGGGCCGCGCCCCCGGACCCCACCACGACGACGTCTTCGATCCGGTCCCAGCGATCGGGCTGCTTCGTGATCACGCCTACACCTCAGGTGTTCTTGAGCTCGATGAGGTACTCGGAATACGTCTCCTTGCCCGCGTTGTACGCCCACTCGGTCTCGCCCTTGGGCACCGCCACGGTGTTGCCCTGGGGCGGTACCTTGCAGAGGTACATGTCAGTCGGCCCGCCTTCCGGAAGGACGGCGGCCACGTAGTCACCCGACTGGATCACGAGATAGTAGTCGTGGTCGTGGCGGTGCAGCGCGCTGAACTGACCGGGCTCGAGGTTCATATCCCAGATCCGAACCTTGTCGTCTTCGAAGATCACACGATCGGCGACTCCGCCGAGCGGATCGTTCGCGTGTTCCTTTCGGTGGGTGAGCATCTTCTCGCGCATCTCGGGGGGTATGTCGACGATTTCGGGAGTGGTGTGTTTCATCTCGCTCCTCCAGGAGGTCTGGGATGGACATTCCACTCTAACCCACCGCCGCAGGTCGCGTTCGTGGTATAAGCCGAACGCGGATCCCCCTGGAGGTGTGTCTTTGGGAGCCCTGTTAGCGCCGCTCGCGAGCGCGAGACCCTTGGAGATCGCCCTCGCAGACGAGTTCGGCGAGACGTCCTGGGCGGATTTCGACCGGCGGGTCAATCGGCTCGTGCACGCCCTGCGGGACGCGGGAATGCAGACGGGCGACACCCTGTCGATTCTCTCTGGAAATCGACGCGAGGTCTTCGAGGCGATCGCCGCCGCGACGCAGGCGGGCTGGCGTTACGTTCCGGTGAACTGGCACTGGGTCGACGAAGAAGTCGCGTACGTGCTCACGAACTCCGATTCGAAGGCGATCCTCACCGACACGCGGTTCGCCGACGTCGCCGCCCGTGCGGTTGCGATGCAGCAGGGTCCGCCGCTGCTCGCCGCAGTCGCGATGGGCGGCGGGGCTCCGGCGGGTTTCCGGGAGTACGAGGAACTGCTCGCCGCGGCCTCCCCCGACGAACCGAGTGACCCGACCATGGGCGGCCCCATGTTCTACACGTCGGGCACCACCGGCCGACCCAAGGGCGTCGTGAGCAGCTCGTTCCAGGCGGGCGCTCCCATCGAGTTGATGCAGCTCATCGGCCAGTCGGTGCTCGGGAGTCTCGGGCTTCCAGAACACGGAACGACCCTGCTCGAAGGTCCGATCTACCACTCCGCGCAATGGGCCTTCTCCTTCCTCCCGCTGGTCGCGGGCTCATCCGTGGTGATGCGCCACAGATTCGATCCCGCGGAGACTCTCGAGCTCATCGATCTCCACGGGATCAGCAACGTGCACCTCGTTCCCACGCAGTTCATCCGTCTGCTGCGTCTCGACGAGGAGCGCCGCAAGGCGTTCGGCGGCCAGAGCCTCGAGGCCGTCTGGCACGGCGCGGCTCCGTGCTCACCCGAGGTCAAACGGCAGATGATCGACTGGTGGGGCCCGGTGATCCACGAGTACTACGGGGCCACCGAGGGCGCGTTCGTGAGCACCATTCGCGCCGAGCAATGGCTCGAACACCCCGGCAGTCTCGGGAAGCCGCTCGACACCGTCGAGGTGCGCGTCGTCCGCGAGGACGGCGCGGTCGCGGGCGCCAATGAGGAAGGGCAGCTCTATTTCAAGAACAAGCTCGGGACGGACTTCGAGTACCACAAGGATCCCGAGAAGACTGCGGCCGCCCACCTCGAGCCCGGCGTCTACACCTTTGGCGACGTCGGTTTCGTCGATGAGGACGGCTTCTTGTTCATGAGCGATCGGAAGATCGACATGATCATCTCGGGTGGAGTCAACATCTATCCCGCCGAGATCGAGGGGGTGCTCGTCGCACATCCAGCCGTGGCAGACGCCGCGGTGTTCGGCGTGCCGAACGACGAGTTCGGAGAAGAGGTGAAGGCAGCCGTGGAGCTCACGGCGGGATTCGCCGCGGGAGACGAGCTCGCCGCCGAGCTCACCGCCTTCTGCCGCGAGAAGCTCGCCAGCTACAAGGCGCCGCGCAGTATCGACTTCGAAGACGCCATGCCGCGGCATCCCACGGGCAAGCTCTACAAGCGCCTGCTGCGGGAACCCTATTGGAAGGACACCGGTCGCAGAATCTGAGAGCGCCGACGAGAGCACGGGAGAGCCAACGTGAAGATCACCTCGCAGATGAACTACGCGGGAAATTTGACCGAGTCCATCGCAGAAGTGGTGGAGCTCGAGAAAGCGGGACTCGACAGCATCTGGATCGCCGAGGCCTACGGCTTCGACGCCGCGAGACTGATGGGCTGGTGAGGCCCTCAATGCGTGTTGGATTCATCGGCCTGGGATCACAGGGCGCTCCGATGGCGCAGCGCCAGATCGAATGCGGCGTCGACACACTGCTGTGGGCCCGGCGGGAGGCGACGCTTGCGCCGTTCCGCGACAGCGGTGCGGAGTTTGCGGACAGCGCCGCCGAGCTAGCCCGCGCGTGCGAGCTCGTGAGCGTGTGCGTCCTCGACGACGCGGGCGCCGAGGACGTGTTGTGCGGCGAGCAGGGTGTGCTCGCGGGCATCCGCGAGGGACAGGTCGTCGCGCTTCACAGCACCGTGCACCCGGAGACGGTGACGATGCTCGCTGCGGAGACGAGCAAACGCGGCGCCACGCTGATCGACGTTCCCGTGAGCGGCGGCGGCGCCGCCGCGCTGACCGGTGATCTGGTGGTCATGGTCGGCGGCGAGCGGGAGAGCTTCGAACGCTGCCAACCCGTCTTCTCCACCTACGGAAAACCGGTCATCCACGTGGGTCCGCTCGGTACCGCGGTGGTCGCCAAGCTCGTCAACAACGCGATGATGACCGCACAACTTGGACTCGCCTGCGATGCGTTCGCGCTCGGTGAGAAGTTCGGCGTGAAACACGCAGCTCTCGCTGAAGTACTCACGAGCAGCAGCGGCAACAGCTTCGCCCTCGGCGCGTACGCCCGGATGGGCGGCATCGAGCCGATGAAGGCCGTGGCGGCGCCGCTGCTCCGCAAGGACCTGGGCATCCTCGACGAGCTCGCGCGGGAGCGCAACGCGGATCCCGGGGCGATCGTCGATACGGCCGACCGCGCGCTCGCCGTGCTCGGAAATCCGCGCGAAAAGCGCTGAATCCGCGCGCCCGCCGGGTTTCGGCGCCGATTGGTTTCGACGAAGAATGGCGGGCTAGTGTCCCTGCGTGGGGAGACACGAGGTCAGCGCCAGTGCGGCCCGGGGAGCTGCAGTCGAGTCCTCGAGAGCGGCGAGACTCGGTGTCGCCGCGACGCTCGCCGTGGTGTTCACGCTCCTCTACGCGGTGACGCTCGCGGGGAGCGACGCGATCTTCGAGAAGGGCATCCGCTCGTTCTTCTGGAGCGACGTCGGGGAGTGGACGTTCGCCACGCAGATCGGGGCAGTGCGGGGAGACCTGGGCCTCGAGGAGCTCGCGCTCCCGCCGTACACGCGAGGCGGCGCGCCGCCGCCGGACTTCGCTCGACACTGGGAGCTCAAGCGCAGCAAGCACCCTCTGTTCGCCGCCGCGAGTCACTGGGTGTACCGCGCGGTGCGGGCGGCCGCGCGGCCCTTCGCCGCGGGCGGCGACGCTCGCGAAGGCTGGACGTACCGCCACGAGCGGATCGCCCTCAAGTTCCCCTCGGCTCTGTTCGGCGGCCTCGCCACGGCCGGCTTCTTCTGGATGGCGAGCGCCTACGCGGGCGCGGGTACCGCACTGCTCTTTGCGCTCTTCTTCGGCGTCTCGTTCGGGAAGTGGTTCTTCGCGAGCGTCCCCGATTCGTACTCCCTCCAGGCACTGCTCAGCGTCGGCTTTGCCGCACAGCTGTTCGCGAGCGGCCGATCTCTCGCTGCGCTGGCGGGTCTGGCAGCCACGACCGTCGCGGCCATCTTCATCGGCGTGAACAACGTGCTGCTCGTGCCCGTGGGCGCCGCCTGGCTGATCCTGGAGGAGCGCAGGCGCGACGCCATCGCCTACGCCGCGATCACAGGAGTCGCCGTCGTGGCCGCGTACGGCGCGATGACACTGCTCGTCGAAGACTCGGTCACGCTCGGCGGAACCATCGATCTCGTCTCGCGTCAGGTCGAGGCGTTCTCGCAGCGCTCGAGCGTCGAAGTCGGTGGGCCGCTCGTGAAGCTGGCCTTCTCGCTCGTGGGGTTCTCGCTCATCGGCGTCGCGGCCGCGCCGGCAGCCGAGGAGCTCTATCACTCGTTCGCCGTCCTGGGTGCGTACGCGACATCGCCCCTGTCACTCGCTTTTCTCGTCAGCTACGCGGCGCTCTTCGGCGTGATCGTCCACAGGCTCGTCACGGGACCTCCAGTCCCACGCGAGTCGCAGAATCGACTCATGACGCTCGCCCTGTGGGTGGGGGCACTTCTCCTCTACTACTCGCAGTTCAACGCGCTGCAGACCATCCTCTACACGAGCCTCTTCCTGGTTCCCTTCGTCGCGCTCCTCTGCGAGGGCTTCGCCTTGCGACCGGCGAGCCGCGTCGAGTTCGCCCTGCTCGGCGCGCTGGTCGCGACGACCCTCGCCTCGAACCTCGTCTTCTTGCGGCAGTTCGTCCCGTGACCGGCGTCCGCTCCGATGGCTCCGGTCGGCGGGTCCGTGCTTGTCTCGGCGCGTTTGTCGCGGCTGTGTCGGCTCTCGCCTGCGGCTGCAGCAACAGCGACGGGGGCTCGCCGGCGACGCCGCGCAACCTGCTCTTCCTGACCGTCGATACGCTGCGCGCCGATCGCCTCGGCGTCTACGGCGCGGAGCCCGGCAACACGCCGGCGATCGACGCGTTCGCGAGGGACGCGGTGATCTTCGAGCACGCCGTCTCTCACGCCTCGTGGACGCTCCCGTCCTACGCGACGATCCTCACCTCGCAGCACACTTCGACGCACGGCTGCTGGAACTTCGAGCGGCGACTGTCCGAGCGCTTCGTGACGCTCCCCGAGCTCTTCCGCGACGTCGGGTTCCTCACGGCGGGTATCGCGAGCCACATCTTCTTCGACGCGCGCTACGGACTCCAGCAGGGGTTCGATACCTTCGACGCGGAGCTCGCTCATCGAAAGGGCGAGCCGGGTTGGCTGCGCGTGACGTCGCCACAGGTGACGGACCGCGCGCTGCGCTGGCTCGAGGCCCGCGCGGCGGCCGAGCCCGCGCCCTGGCTCCTCTGGCTCCACTACTTCGACCCTCACGTCCCGTACGTGGCCCACGATCTTCCGCCCGGCGCAGCGCTTCCCCCGGAAGAAGAGCGCTACCGGGGCGAGGTCGCCTTCACCGACCGCCACGTGGGGCGCGTGCTCGACGCCCTCGGGGCCAACGGGTTCTCGGCCGACACCGTCGTCGTGTTCGTCTCGGACCACGGCGAAGCCTTCGAGGATCACCCCGGAGTGCGCCGACACGCGCGAAGTCTCTACCGCGAGGAGCTGCAGGTTCCGCTCGTGATCCGCGTTCCCGGTCTCGAGCCCCGTCGCGTGCCGACCCCCGTCGGAACCGTCGACATCCTGCCGACCCTCCTCGCGCTCTTCGATATCGCGACCGACCAGCCACTCGAAGGGCGGAGTCTGCTCGGCGCCATGCGAGGCGAACCTCTCCACCCTCGCCCCCTCCTCACCGAGCTTCAGCTCCACGAGGGACACGCGGCGCGGGGACTCGTCGAGGGTCGTTACAAGCTCATCGAAGACCTGTCGAACCAGGTCACGCACCTCTACGACCTCGCCGACGACCCGGCGGAAGCGCGCAATCTCGCTTTGGACCGCCCCGAGGTCGTCGAGTCACTCCGCAACACGATGCAGACGCTGCTCGAACGCTCGCGCACGAGAGCGCGCGCCTACCCCGACACCCACCCGGTCTCCCTCACGACAGAGGACCTCGAGCACCTCGACGCCCTCGGCTACATCGACGCCCCCTGACTCGAGCGACCTGGGGATCAGCTGCGGCTGCGGGGCATGCGCAGGGTGAACTGGGCGATGATGCTGCGGAGGATTTCACTCGAGCCGCCGTAGATCGTCGTGGCGGTCGAGTGGCGGTAACCGAACTCGATGGAGCCGTCGCCGGGCGCACCAGGTACTCCCTTCATCAAGATGGAGTCGGGTGCCGCCAGATCCAGCAGGTCGGTGGAGAGCTCGATGAATGATTCCGACGCGTGCAGCGCGGCCATCGGTCCGAGACCAGTATCGGGTTGCCCCTCGACCGATGCCCAGAAGCCGCGTTTCTGGAGACCTCTCGAGACCTGCGCCTGGGTGATTCCGCGGGCGAGGCGCTCGCGAACCCGCGGGTCGTCGAACACCGGACGCCCGCGGCGCTCGGTTTGCCGCGCCCACGCGACACCGGCCTCGACCATTTCGCGCATGTCGCCGTAGTGGCCCTCGCCTCCGCTGCCGCCGTGTTCGAGGCCCAGCGCGTGACCGAGCACCGCCCAGCCGCCGTCGACGTCCCCGATGCGGTAGCGATCGGGAACGCGCACGTCGGTGTAGTAGGTGGCGTTCGTGCGCTCGTCGGAGATCGTGAAGATCGGCTGGATGTCGATGCCCGGTGTATTCAGGGGGACGAGGAACATCGTGAGTCCCTTGTGTTTGTGCGCGTCGGGATCGGTACGGGTGAGAAGGAACACGTAGTCGGAGAGATTCGCGCCGCTCGTGAACATCTTCTGCCCGTTGATCACCCAATCGCCGCCGTCCTTCACGGCGCGCGTCTGCGCCGCCGCGACGTCCGAACCGGCGGCGGGCTCCGAGTAGCCGAGGCTGCAGATCGCATCGCCGCGCGCGATCTCGTTCAACACCTCGAGCTTCAGATCTTCACGCGCAAACTCCATCAGGGTCTCGGCAACCATGCGGGTGGTCATGATGGCGTGCATCCCCCAGCCGACCCGACGGAGCTCCTCCTCGAGCATGGAAGCCTCGTAGGGGTCCCGATCCTGCCCTCCGTACTTCTTCGGCCACATCGGAAAGAGCATGTTGGCCTCGGCCAGCTGCCGTTGGAAGCCCGGGTGGTGTCCGTCCCAGCTGAAGTGGGCGTGGGCGCGCAGCTCATCGGTGAGGTGTTCCTCGAGGAACTCGCGCACCTGCCGGCGAAACGCCTCGGCCTTCTCGCCGAGTGAGAAATCCATCTCGATGTCGCCCGCCCCGGGGAGAGCCGGATCTTCGCCGTCCCACAGGCGCGCGGCCACCTCGAGATACTCGTCGCGCGGATCACCGCCGAGAAGCGCCCAGGCCTTGCCGCGCCGCAGATAGAGCTGGATGTCGTACTCGAGCGAGAGCCCGTAGCCACCAAAGGTGTGAAGCGCGTGAGCCACCGCCACCGTCGTGGTCTCGGCCGCCCACGCGAGCGACATGGGAATCAGCGCGCCGGCCTCGTGGTTCCCGATGGATAGCGCCCAGATCGCCCACCAGACGAGCGTGCGTCCCCCTTCGATGTTCGTCATGTCGTTCGCGAGTGGGTGGGCGATGGCCTGGAACGAGCCGATCGGCCGGTCGAACTGAACCCGCTCGGTCGCGTACTCGGCCGCAATCTCGACCGCGCGCTGCGCGAGCCCGCACAACGCCGCCGCCATCAGGAGCTTCCACTCCTCTCGCGCCGCCGAGTACGCGTCGACGGCGTCACGCCCGCGCGCGAGGACGAACCGCTCGCCCGTCCCGCCGCGCAGCGCCCACGACGCCACGGAGCCGCTGCCGAGATTCGGCAACGCCTCGGTCGGCTCGCCCCGCGCGATCAGGACGAGTTCGTCGCCGTCGAGTGCCAGGGCAGCATCGGCTGCCGCACCGCCCGGAACCAGCTGCGTGCCGTTCTCGGAGACGGGCAGCAGCGCGAGTGTGACCAGCGCCGAGCCGTCGAGCGCCCGATCGAGGGCGTCACTCGCGGGACCCGTAGCGAACCTCGCCAGGACGGAGCAGGCGACGATCGATTCGAGGAGCGGACCCGACGCGAGGTATCGGCCCGCCTGTTCGGCGACCAGCGCGACGTCGAGCAGACTCGAGCCGGCACCCCCGCGCGCCTCGGGGACCCGCATCCCGACGGCTCCGGTATCGACGAGCGCCTTCCACAGGACCGCGTCGAACCCCGTCGGCTCCGCGGCGCGAACGCGCTGCGGACTCGATTCGTTGCTGAACAACTGCGCGAAAGTATCGCGGAGGAGTTCCTGCTCCTGGGTGAGGTGGAGATTCATCGTCAGTCGTCCCCTGATCGCCCGCTGGCGCGGGACATCATACACGCCGGAAATGGCGCGCCGAAGCCCGCCTGCCAGCCTCCACTCGGCTCCGTCTCGCTGCGCGCTTCGCCTGCAGAGCGCGTCTTGTTCCCAGAAGCCGACTCTCGAGTCGGCTTCCTAGCTCCCCTCGACCTCCGACGGCGCGAAGCCGCGGGCGAGATCGAACCACAGGGTCTTCTTCAGCTCGCCGAAGATTCCGCGCTCCTTCGTCGCCAGCTCGGCGGCGAGCTTCTTCGCGTCGCTGAGCAACTCGGCCTCGGGCGCGCTGGCGTCGACGAAGCCAGACGCAATCGCCTCGTGCGCGTCGTATCTCTTGCCCGTCAGTACGGCGTCGCGCAGCGTCTTTGCGGGGAGCTTGGCTCGGAGCAACGCCATCATGGGCGGGGCGATCGGCACACCGACGTCGACCTCGGAGATACAGATCCAGCCGCGGTCCTCGCGCATCACCCGGTAGTCACAGGCCATCGCGATCATCGCGCCGGCGGCGAAGGCGTGCCCGTTCAAGGCGGCGACGATCGGCAGGCGGTTCGAGAGCAGCCGGTTCAACAGACGGAAGAGCTCGGTGCCGAAGCCGCGCGCGTCCTCGCCCTCGAGTCCCATCACGACGCTGATGTTGAGCCCGTTGTTGAAGAACTTCCCCGAACCGGTGAGGACCATCGCTCCGGGCCCGCCCGCCTCGCTCTCGACCTCGTCGAGCGCAGCGTGGATCGCTCGCAGGAAGTCGGGATCGACCTGGTTCTGCTGGTGGTTCATCGTGATGAGGTGGATGTCGCCGTCCCGACTCAGATCGATCATTCGCAGCACTCCTTTCCCCGCACCTGTAGCCGATACACGGCTTTCCTGCCCGATCCCACCGACCTGCCGTTGCTCGAGCGGGTGGGCCGCCCCGTGGTGGTGAACGCGAACCCACGGAGCGGGGAGTCCCCCGGCGAGCGGCTACTTCGCGGCCCGCTTGTGCTTCTCCAGACGCGAGGTCATCCGCTTGCTTGCCTGCGGCGGCAGCTGCCGGATCATGGCTTCGTAGAATGCGATCAGCTCGGGGGAGCCGGGCTCATAGGTGTTCTCCAGCAGATCAATCCCCTTCTTCATGTTGCGCTGCATGCCCGCCCGGTCCCTCATTTGCATCGACGCAATGGCCAGACCCACGTACGAGGCGGCGATTTCATCTTGATGGTCTCCCTCCGCCTGATCGAGGATGTCGATCGAGCGCTTCAGCAACTTTCGAGCGCTCGTGAACTTCTTGGCCGCGACCCGCTCCGCGGCAGCATCCCGGTGTGCGAACGCCGATTCCACCGATATCGCACCCGTCGCCGCCTCTACCAACGCGATGCGGCGCCCCTGCGTGGCGCGCGCCGCTCCGTGGTCCCCCGCTGCTGACTCGGCCTTGGCCTGCGCGAGTAGCGGTACCGCCACCTCGATCGACCCCTTGCCGTGGACTGCCTCCGCATTCGAAACTGCGATCTCGAACGCGGCCCGTGCGCGCTTGTGATCCTTGCGACCGAGCTGGAGCGTACCCACGTTGATCGCGAGAACGCCGATCTCCG
>SPKZ01002332.1_pt1 | contig 37631 bp, 54 predicted proteins | sample 2456571 | NCBI WGS metagenome assembly SPKZ01 (sample SAMN11192286, study PRJNA482655) | marine metagenome | biome: ENVO:00000447; feature: ENVO:00000244|ENVO:00000211|ENVO:00000569|ENVO:00002023; material: ENVO:00002151; isolation source: ocean water from marine abyssalpelagic zone ...
AGTGTTGTTGATGACTATGCTGATAAAATGGTTGTTGAACAAAACTCTTTCACACAGCAAACTTATGAGCTTACTGGTGGAGAAGAAAACTTTAACAAGATTAAGTCTTGGGCTGAGGATGGAAATATTCCTGCTAGTCAATTAGCTGCAATGCAGACTATGAGTTATGACCAAATTCTATTGTCAATGAGTGGGATAAAAGCTAAGTATGATATTGCTAATCCTGATACAATTGAGAAAACTGATAGAATTACTGGTAAAGCTAGAGTTCAAAATGGTGGTGCAGGTTACAAATCTCAAGCAGGTTATCTTGCTGATGTAGCTGACCCTAGATACAGTAAGAACGGGGAATACACTAGAAAAGTTAATGCAAAATTTGAGAGAAGTAAATTCTAGCACTTGACTTTACTAAAATAACTATGGTAGGCTTTCAGTAAGAATTAATCGAAAGATAAAACCTTAACCCGAAAGCTGAGTCCCAAAGACTCACTGCCATAGGATACCTAAGATACAATCAAAGATAAAATCTGAAATTAAATTAAATAGGAATTATTATGGCAACTATTACAACGAAACAAGGACTTGCATTAACAATCTATGCTGAGACACTTGCAGCTTTCGAAAGAAAGAATATTTTTATGGAGCTTATCACTAAGCAAACTATTGATACTGGTCGTACTGCACAATTTATTATAAATGGTAGAGGTGCTGAAACAGAGATTTCTGTTACTACTGGTTTACCTACTGGTGCATTAGGTGATGCAGATGGAGCAATTCAAACTCATACACTTGGGACTGACCAAAGATTAGGTGCTTCTCAAATGGTTATCACTGAGAGAACCATTGTTGTTGAAAGACCACTTTATGTCAGAAAACAAGTTGATGCTTTTGAAGAAAAAATGGCACACTACAATTTGCGTTCTATGATTACTGGTCAAAATGCTTCTTCTCTTTCTAACTTTTTAGATAGAAGAATTTTAGTTGAATTAAATATTGCTTGTGGTGCTGCTGCAACAGATACTCAATATGCGTATGGTTCAGTATACAATATAGCTATCGGAAATGGTGCTACATCTGAAGCTAGAGGTGATGCAATTGTTGATGCTCTATTTGCAGGTTTATCTATCTTAGATGGTAAAGACCAAATGGGTGAGCAAAGATACTTTGTAACCACTAACACGAATTACTACAATTTGTTACTGTCTCAAAAAGCAGTTAACAGAGATTTTAATGCAGGTGATAATGGTTCTATCTCTACTGGTAACGTATTTAAAATTGGTGATACTATCATCTTGCGAAGTAACAATATGATTGATGCTCTTGCTCCTACTCCTTTAACGGTTTCAGGTCAAGGTACTGATTTAGCAGGTTACTTATTTACAAGAGATGTAATTGGTGTGGTTGAATTAATGGGTCTACAAACTAAAGAATGGTTTGATGACGATTATGATGAAACTGTAATGAAAGCACAATTAGCTGTCGGGGTTGATACTTTAAATCCTGGTTCTTTAGTTGCAATTACTACTGGTACTGCTACAGCGTAATCTTTAAACAGATTAGAAAATACAAAGGGGGAAGGATTAGTTCCTTCTCCCTTTTTTTATGAGGAAAAACTTATGAATAAAAGAGACGCTATAAATGAAGTCTTACTCAACTTAAATGAACTACCTCTTGATGTAGCTGATGCAGTAGCAGATATTCAAATTGCTATCATTGCAGAACAGTGGTTAGATATTTCAGTTAGGAGAATACTAAAACAAGGTTGGAATTTTAATACTTTAACCATGAAACTAAATCCTAATACTGATGGTTATATCTCTATACCTAGAACTCATTTATCTGTGGATAGTGTAAAGGGAGATATAGTTGTAAGAGACTGGAAGTTATTTGACAGAGACACATTAAGCTTTGTATTTACAGAGGGTGTAATTTGTGAAGTAATTAGTGATATAACATTTGATGATATTCCCTATCATGTTGCAGATTTAATTGTTGAGACTGCTTCATTAAAAGCATATATAAATGTTATTGGTAATAGTGGAGATGTAGCAATTAGACGAGAAGATGTTAATACTGCTAAAGTATCTGCACTTAGAGAAGAAGCAAATTCTATAGATGGCAATATGTTAGAGCATGAAGACATATCTACAATTCTAGACAGAACGAGTAAATAATGGCATTAGTTAACCACAATATAAATAACCTCGCAGGAGGAGTATCACAACAACCAGTGGAAAGTAGATTCGACAATCAAGTCGAGTCTATGGATAACTTTATGATTACTGTAGCTCAAGGGCTAAGACGTAGAAACCCTCTAGAAGTGGTAGCTACTACAACTGCTAACCATGAAACCAATATGGCTGTACACAGTTATGACAGAGGTGATGGATTAGAGAAATACAGTATTATAGTTGATACCAATGGTTTAAGAGTATTTGATGCCGTAGGTGCAGAAAAAACTGTACTTGAAGTAGCAAATAATGATACAGCTATTCCCTCTACTTCATGGACTGGGACTAACTGGAAGAGAGATATGAGATTTCTTACTGTAGGAGATGTAACATGGGTTTTGAACAAAAGTACTACCGTTTTATCTACTTCTGAAAATGCAGTTGAAACCAATCAATTTAAAGCTTTCTATTGGTTCAAAAAATCTTTCGACAATGGTGCAGGGGCAGGGTATACATATTCAATTACATTAAATGGTACAACTGTTACTTCAACTGGTACTTCAACTATAACTGCTGCCAATTCTATGGTTACAGCCATTAATGGTATTACTGGTTTTACTGCTAGAGCTGAGGGTTCAATTATATACTTCTTTCATGTAAGTGACTTCACTTATGAATATGGAGATTCATGGGGTAATCAAGCAGGATATGGATGGAATAATAAGACTGCTAAGATTTCTGATTTACCTGCTTCTATGAGAGGGTTTACAGAGGAGGAGATAGGTACTGTAGCCATTACTGGAACTGATAGGGATAACTTTACTAATTACTATTTAAGATGGGCTATAGACCACTGGGGAGAGACTAATAGACAGTTAGGTGGAAGAGTAAGATTAACTTCTAATACTTTACCTGCTAAATTAACTCGTATGGCTGATGGTACATTTGAACTAGGATTTACAGACCTATGGGCAAGTAGAGGAAAGGGTGATGACGATTCAAATCCAATACCTAGTTTTATAAACTCAACCATTTCTAATATGTTCTTTTTTAAGAATAGATTAGGATTTACTTCAGGTGAGAATGTTATCTTATCTGAGACAGCTCAGTATCACAATTTCTTTGCTACTACAGCAATGGAGATATTAGATAGTGACCCTATTGATGCAGCAGTAGATAGTAATACTGTATCAGTTATTAGAAATATCAATGTGACAGCAGGGGCAGTTACTTTATGGGCTGACAATGCTCAGTTCTTACTTGGTGGTGGAGATATTCTAAGTCCTGCTACTACTAGAGTTCCTCAGACAAGTAATTATAATTCAGACAACTCTTTAGCACCAGTTGGTGTAGATAATGAGATTATCTTCTTTAGTAAGAAAGGTGGTTTCTTAGAAGCATTGAGTTATGCTCCTGCTGTGTTTGAATCAGATAAATCTAGTGCTGAAAGTATCTCTGCTCATATACCAAGTTATATGCCTGATACTATTGATGATTCAGCTTTCTCTTCTGCAAGTAACATGTTATTTTTAAGAAGTGATAGTGATTTAAAAACTATCTTTGTTTATAAGTATTATATTCAAGGTGGAAGTAAAGTTATATCTGCTTGGTGTAAATGGACTTTTGCAGATGATATAAAAGCTATAACCATGTTAGATAATGAACTGTTTATGTTTACTGGTACTAATGATATGTTAAAACTATCTCTTGAACCAAAACTAATTACAGATACATTTCTAGACAAAGGGACTGTTACATATAGTTCTACTGTGGTTATGAGTTCTTACAATGTAGAAACCAAACAAGGTACTCAGACTATTAGAGACCCATTCTATATTAAGAATATAAAAGTTAATACCAGTGGTTCAGTTGATTTAGATATAATCAACAGTGAAAGGAATAACACTAAAACTGTTAATACAAAACACTTGGGAAGAAAGTTAGTAATTGGTGGAAATTCTGAAAAGATAAATATAGGATTCTCAAGTACTTACAATGTTGGTTGTGAAATTGATACTCTCTCGATAGAGGGTAGATTACAACTTAAATCTAAAAACGTATAAAGGTTATAAGATATGGCAATTACTACTGAAGACTTTCCTGCAAATGGAACGGATAAAGAATTTACAGTCGTATCTGAAATACTCTCCAAATCTCACGTTAGGGTTCACTTCTATTATGATGATGGAAGTGGTACTCAAACTGACCACGCAGTTGTGGATACAGATTGGGATGAGCTATCAGGTACAATATTATTTAAGACTGCTCCTACAAATGGGCATATAATCAAGATAACTACCTCTACAGATGGAAACGGTTTAGATACTGCTCCAACTACATATAGTAACTTAGCTGCTTCAGTGGATGCTATCGTTGCTGTAGAAGCAAGTATTCCTGCAATTACTAAAGCTGTTGCAATGGAAGCAGAGATATTAAAAGTAGGTGGAGAACCAAATGCTACAAATATTGGTTTAGTAGCTGCAAAGCTAGATGATATAACTGCTGCTGTATTAGTTGATGCTGCTCAAATAGCTGCTGATGCTCTAACTGTAACTACTGAGGTAGCTAAGTTCCCTGACATCACTGTGGCTGATGCTACGAAGGTATTTGTGGTAAATGCTTTAGGTACTGGCTATGAATTAGCAGATGCTAGTTCAGGAATGAGTTTAGATGGTGCTGATGGTATGCTAGATGGTGCAGTTACTTTAACTAATACATCTACAGCAGAAGCAGTAAGTATAGACTTGTACACTAGTAATAATGGTACACCTCCTGCTATAAACAGTGGTATGGGTGGAGTTGACTTAAACTGGTCTAGTGGTATGAATACAACTGGCTTTACACATGTTAAAGAAGGTCTGCGTGTATTCACTGTAACTAACACTCTAACCAACTCTACTACAGCACCTAGCAATGATGCTACTAACTTTACACTAGTACCTCATGGTACAGTTGTTATGGTTGAGAACAAAATAGTTAAGATTAAAGGTAGAAGTATAGCAGGTCTTAACAATATACAATTTGATACTTTAAGAGGTAACAATAAGGCTATATACTCTAACCTTACAAATGCCGAAGGTACAGTAGCAAACTCAGTAACTTTTACATCTACTGGTTTTCAACTAGGTTCTGATACAGAAACCAATCATACTACTACGGGTACATACGTAGCTACCTCATACCTAACGACTCACTTAGTCACTGGTACTGAGAATGGTAAAGAATGGATTATGGCATTTAACCCAGTTAGTGGTTATCAGTTTGGTTTATATGTGGGACTTACTACTGCTCATTCATTTAAATCATTTATAGGAAAGATGGACTTAGCTATAGTTAAGAACACTGAAACGATAACCGATTGGAGAGTTCAAGGCTTTGGTACAGACTCTCAATACATGAACTTGCAAGAGAGTACAGCAGTACAAACCTCAACCGCATTAATGGGTGCATTTAGTGATACGGGAGTAATATTAGGTACTCACAATACAGTAAATGAACTGGATAAGATTCATTTTATTGAAGGCTTCCGTAACGCATATAAAGATAGCTCAGGTAACGTCATAGGTAACTTTGAGATAGGTACATATAGTGGTAACAATACGACTACCAAAGTAAGCTTATTAGGTAAACCTTTAAGCTCTTTAGTTAAAGCTATTAGTAGTGCAGGTTCATGGGCACAATATGACGACCAAAGACCTCTAGGTGCTGTTAATGTAGCAGAACACCTATATCTTGATTCTAGTACAATAGCGGGAACTTCATCTGCTAAAAGTATGCTACTAGGTGATTCAGACTTTACAGTAGGTACTACATCAGGAGATACTAATGGTAATGGAGTATTGTTCCTATACATGGCAGTCATAGGAAACAACGACTCAGGTGGTGCAGACAATATCAAACCTAGTTCAACAAGCAGAGCTAACGTAACTGGTACAGCTATAGGTTCTAAAGGTAAGACAGCAGAAGGTACATATGATAACTTCATGGAGACTATAGCTACAGACTTCACTGGTACATACCTTGATGAAATGTGGCTAGTGAGAAATGGTGATGGTACATTTGATACTACAGCAGTAGCTCCTCAGGGTGGCGGTAAAGATGCCACTAACTTTGCAAGTTCAGACTACTACACACAGTCTACTAACTTATGGGCTGATAGTTCAGATACTACATTTCTACTAGGACGTTCATATATTGCACGTATCCTATCAAGTGGTGGTATACCTTATCTTGTAGAGTCACTTAATATGGTAGTTCAGAGTGGTACACTGTACGCTCAGAAGTTGATAGTTGGTGGAAATAGGTTCATAGTTGACTTTGGAACCGTAGGTATAAACAGTAGATATGTCATGGATTTCCCTAGTGGGTTTGATGCTACAGCAGAAGACTGGGAGGTTAAAGCAGAAGTGTTTGCCGAAAGTATGTGGTCGGGGTCGGGATGGTATACTGAGTCCACTGGAGCTAGAGGCGTAAATGCCCATGCCAACTCTGAAGGTATAGTAATTCAAACTGGGGTTAACCAACTGTTGCAGTCAGCAAACTTTAGTGGTTCAGGACATGGCAATACTACTCAGTACACATCACTACCTTGTAGAGTAATAGCAACTTATGTAGGAAAGGCTAAAAATGCGTAGACAAACAATAACAATAAATGGAGAGGAGGTTCTAGTAGCTTCCTCTGAGCTAACTGTAGACCCACTTACTGGTCAACCATATAGTAAAGATTTATATGCAGATACTAAAGTAGGTGGCATGTATGTCTTGGATACAACCAAGCAGAACAATAATAAGAAAACCATGTTTAGAAATAATCGTAAGACTATCTTTGATGATATTGGTTGGATAGGTGAGAGATGTAGAAGTCAAGTAGCACTTATAAATAGTGGTGCTTCAATTACAGCAGATTATACTGCTGCTGAATATACTGACTTCTTGATGTATAAACAATCTCTTAGAGTATATGTGAACAACAGAAGTAACTGGAATGGTGTAGTAACTTATCCAGTTGTACCACAGCATGTATATGACGACATGAGTCAATCAGTAAAAGACTTATGTATTGAACTGGGTTGTCAACCAGTATAAAAATGATATAATTCTACATAATGGTTCAGGACTTAAAAACTCTTGAACCATTACTACGTTAAAGACTATGTACCTACAAGGGATAGTTCCCTAGCATTGGAAGGAATTTCATATGCCTAAATTAACAGAAGATATAACCATAACCCAAGCAGAGGGATGGGTGGAGATTCCCCTTATTGAAGACACTGGCACAAGAGTCTATATAACAGCTCTTAGAAACAATACAATACATTACAGATTTGGAGCAACATCAACGTCTCTAGGTACTCCTATGACTATTGATGAGTCTGTTTCAAGTGATGAAGCATTATTCGTTAGAGCAGATGAAGATTCAATTCTTACTGTGACAAAGGAGTAAGCTATGGCAAGAGAAACTAGCTACGGTGGTGGAAGTGGAGGAGGAGGAAATCTGTCTCCTGCTGCTACTGCTGTATTAAACAATTGGACATATGATGAACCAACAAATACTCTGTCTACAAATGCAAGTCTTAAAGCAGGATTAAATTCTTTTAGTCTTGGGGATATGCACACAATGAGTTCGGGTGGGGAGAATGTATTCTTTAAGAATAACTCTTCTGATATACATTGGTTTCCTAGATGGCAAGGTGTTAGAGAATATACTGGAGATAATACACCATTAGTGGTAGCTCCTACAACTAGAGTTTATGTAAACAATGGTGTACCAGTAATTATTACCCCCGTAGGTGCTAATGCACATGCAACAACAAATATAGCATATACTCAGATTGTAACATTAACACAAAACGAGTCAGTAGTTAGATTAGAAGTTGTACTAGGCGAAGACTATACTGGTGACATGACATATACATTGAGAGATACAACACAAACTGGGATAATGAAATTTTCACAAGTTGTAGCAGTTGACGGTGTAGAAGGAGACCCATTGGTTTTCATCTTTCATCATCCTTCAGAATCATTTGAGGGTGATATTATAGCCGTAGACATGGTTAAGGAAGATGATACACCTATGTTGGTTAGAGCAAGTGCAACTATAGATACAGCCCCTTGGGTTCGTATAACACTATGTGTATTCTCTGATGAACTTTCAGGTCTCGACCATATATACTATGTAGATGCTAATAAGAATGTAACCATTAATGGGACTAACTTAGTAGATACCACTACAGCAGGTATTACATTGACTGTACCTAATACGTTTCGTGGTTCATTCAAAGTCCATGATGCTGATGAGAGTTTTAGCGTTGCTAATCCTTGTACCGTAGCCTTTGGTGGGACACAAGGTGATGCAGTACTTCAAGTAGTTAACGATAGCTTTCTGTTTTATTATGCAGAGAATGAATGGAAGTTCTTAGATTTAGCAACTAATAGAGGGGGAACGGTATAATGAGCTTTACAACACAACCAAAACCAGTAGATAATTTCGATATTGAAACACCAGTTATCACATCAGCTATAGATACTAGTGCAGATACATTATCTGATTTAGGAACTATAGCAGACGGATTAGGTGGTGCTTATCTTTTAAGTAGAGTAATCGTAGGCAGTGACATGCTAGAGGTTCTATACACTTCTAGCTACATATCAAGATTGGTCTTAGAAGATGGAAGTATACAAGCCATTGATATTAGCGACATTCTTGGCTATGCGGGATTTCAAGATATAAACCAAGTAGTAAGGGACGGTACAGATTTTATATACTATTTCAGAGCAGGAGGTATTAGACACTTTGCTAGATATAATTCAGCCTATGTATATCAGAGTGAGGTTACATTAGTAGACGGTGATTTTGCAGGTGTTGTAGATGCTAGATGTATCCTTATAATGCCCGACAATGTGGTCAACGTATATGCAGACAATACGGTTAGATACTACAATTTAGATGGCACAAAGACTGGTACTCCTGATTTAGTTTTAACAGTAGGTTGGAAACTTATGGGTGTATACCAATTCAAAACAGGTTTTGTGGGGACGCTACATGAGGGTACATCTGCATCAGCAGTTTTATTTGATGTGAACTACGGGATAATTGATAGAAGTAGCACTGCTATCATAACAGCAGGGTCTATATGGGGAGGTACTTTACTAGGTACTACTTATATGATTCTCGACACTTCAGCCATTAATTCTTTCAATAGAAGATTTGGAGTACCTCTTAACGAGAGGGATGAGATTACTGGCGATAACCTAGGAGTTATATTTGAAACTGGGGATACGTACACAATAGGAAATGTAACCAATACAGTATACGGAATAATTGATGATAACACTATATCTGTAAATAGAGATGTTTCCTTTCCTGCGACTATAGAGTCTATACAAAAGCAAGATAAAGATGGTTGTTACATTAGAGGTTTCTTTTCCAATGGTAAAATAGTCTATGTTACAAGAAGCAGCTAAAGATATATAGTTTTGATTAATATTTTTTTATTGGTTATAATCAAGCTATCCAATAAAAAAAGGAAAGACAAATGAGCAATGAGGTTTCGGATAGTGTCAAAATATCTTTACTAGACAAAGATGTTAAAAGGTTAAATACTGAATTTGAAAAAGATAGATTAGTCAATGAAAAACATTGGCAGAATTTCTATGATTTTAAGGAGGAGCTTCTAAGCACTTTAAACAGTGTTAGGAAGCCTTCTTCATTTAAAGACATAATCATAGCCATAAGTTCTACTTTGGTTGTGGTGAGTCTCTTAGTGGGTGGATTCATTAGTATTGTTGACTCTAGAATTGCAGTACCAGTACAGCAACAAAAAGAGTTAGATAAAAAGTTTGAGCTATACGCATACAAACAAAATGAGATTATAGGTATATCAGCACTACAAAATGCTAAACTGTCAACTATCATTGAGAAGGTAAATGCAAATACCGAATTTGTCAATGAGTATATCTACAGTGAAAAGATTCCATCAGTCCTAACGTCTATGAAAAAAGACATTGAATATCTGCAAATAAATTCTAGGAGAACAGAATGAGAGCAATGAAGAGTAAAAAAATAGCACCAAGAAAATCTGACCATGGGAAGTCTACTAAGTCTAACCCTAAAAGAAAGAAACCATTAGCTAAAAGCAAAAAGAGCAAGTAATGTTGTCAATTATCAAATCTGTTTTTGGAATGGGAGATGTTGTTAAAGGTGGCATGAAAATGCTTGATGATGCTTTCTATACTGATAGTGAAAAGGCTGAAGACAAACAAATAATGTCTCAACTTAAAACTAAAAATAAAATAGATTTGATGAAGGCATACGCACCATTCAAATTAGCACAGAGAGTACTCGCCTTTATGTTCTGTGGTGTATTTGTATTCATCTTACTAAACGGGGTACTAGGAGCTTTATATGGCATTGTGGAGATGGAGAATGTCAAAGCTGCTAAAGAATTTGCCAATGAGATGTGGCTTGGAGAAATTGTTGTTATGATTGTTGGTTTCTACTTCGGTGGTGGATTAGCAGAAAGTATTAAGAAAGGTAAGAATAATGATTGATGATAAATTGGCTCAAGAAGTAAAAGACGAAGAGGATAGAAATTTCTCTTCGGGTGGTAAGGTATATATTGATACTGAAGGTTTTGATACTATTGGTTATGGAACTAAACTTCCTCTATCTGAAGCAGAGTGTGATGCTTTAATGAGAATGAGATTGAAGCCAACAGTTGACCAAGTTGATGTATATTTTAACTATTTAAAAATAGATGATGTAGCTTGGAATATCTTATATGGGATGGCATATCAAATGGGAATTACTGGATTAAGTAAATTCAAAAATATGTTAATTGCTTTACAAGAACAAGATTACCAAACTGCTGCTTCAGAAATGAGAGATAGTAGATGGTATAACCAAACAAAGAACAGAGCTGAAAGACTGGCTTCTAGAATGGAAGGAATCGTATAATGTTATTTAACAAGAGACAGATTACAATATTTGATTTCTTTAAACCTATCACTACTGGTTTTTGGTGGTTAGCTGCTACAGCAGCAATGGGAGCTTTAAGTGCTAACTCTGCTGCTAATGCTGCAAATAAGAAATCTAACAAGACACAAGCTAATGCCAATAGAAGATATGCTATTCAGGCAGGTGTAGCCTTTAACCAAATGGAAGGCGAGAATCAAAATGCTATGGAGTTGATGACTGATGTCAATAGGGAGTTTTTATTAGCAAAAGGGAAAGCAACAGCTATGTCAGCAGAATCAGGTGTTGGTGGAAATGTAGCCAAGAGAAGAGAATCTGTATTAAGAACCAAAGCTAGTGAAGCTAAAAGTAAAATAGCTAAAGACACTGATACGAATATAATTAATATTGCTCAAGACATGTTATCTAAAAAGATTGATACAGAAGCTATAAGAGCTGAAGCAGAGTCCAAGAAACAAAATGTATTCACAGCTACACTATTAAGTGCTGCTACTTCAGCAGTGGGTTCAGAAGCAGGTGGAGAATTTTTAAATGGATTATCTCTACCAACTACTGGTGTTAAAAATACATCATTTTCAAATCCTGCATTACAAAAATTTAAAGGTGGAGTATAATGGCTAAATTAAATCAAATAAACTTTGGAACAAGTGCTTCCACTGGAACATCAGGAACTAAACCTAATGTTGGTTCAGCTCTTGCTAAATTATTATCTACTGGTTTAGAATCAAAACATAAAGCTAAAAAGTTATATGAGTCTAAATCATTAGATGAAGATAAGTTATTGTACATGGATAAGAAAATGAAGTTAGGTCAGTCTAAATTAAAAAATGGATTCGATACTATGTCAAGTGAAGATAGAACTGAGTTCTTAAATGAATATGAATCTTCAAGTGAGTTCACTTTTCAAAATGAATTATATGATAAACATTTTGATAGCTTTATGCTAGGAGAAAGAGAGTCTGTATCTAAACTATATAACCAAGAAGTACACACTAATATCAAAGAAAAGGTTATCCCAAATCTAGGTTCTATGTATGCTTCTTTTGAAACCATAGAAGATGTAGACTTATATGCTGACTCATTAGCTAAGACTGGATACAAAGGTGCTAAGAAAGAGATTCTTAAATCTATGGTTAATGCAGTAGGTAATGAACTTATTAATAATCCTGCCCTACAGAACTTGTCAAGTAAAGAGTTAAAAGAGAAGTTTCCAGTTCTAGGACTTATTCAAGATAAATCAATAACCAATACTGTAGACAGACGTATTGCTGCTATGGATAAAGAGAACACTAAGAAGTTATATCTTAAAGATATTAATGGATATGGTTCAGACATGGAAATGACAGCAAGTAAGAGAAATAATATAGCATTTGGTTTAGCAAAGAAATATAACAAAACTTTATTAGATGTATCTGATGATTTAGTTGGTCAACAAAAAGGTTATGTAGACATGTTAGCTAACTCAGGAGAACCTGCTAGTGTAGCTCAAGCAGTTACAGTTGCAAATGCTAATAACCAAAAGATAACTACCGTAGAGACCTTTGCAGACAACTTTTTAAATATGAGTACTGATGTTGGATATAAAGGTTTTCAAACTTATAATCTAGCTAAAGGTAATGGTTACTTTTTAAGAAGTAAGAATGAAGATAAAATAGTTATGGTTACAGAAGTTGCAAACACTATGGGTGTTAAAATTCAAGATGCTGAGTCTTGGGAACAAGCAGTAGACTTATATAAAACCAAACTAGAAAATAAGAACCAAATAATTACAGATGATGAATTAGATAAACACAGTGCTTTAAATGGTTGGTATGACAAAATGGGTACGAGTCCTGAGTCTATGAGATTTGTACGTTCACAAGCTAAAATTTTATCTGCATTTATGTCTAAAGATAAAGCAGTTGAGAAAGCACAAGAAATGTCTAAATCTAGAATCATTGGTAATGGTGGAATGAAAGGTGATTGGTCAAGTACTCAGAATGTTGGTTCAAGTAAAGATGTTGAACAAGTTGAGACTTGGTTCAAAACTACATATAAAAATGTAGAAGATTTATCTATGACTTCTACTGAGAATGGTTTTATAATTAGTGGTACTGATTTAAACGGAAACCAAGTAGATGAAGTATTAACAGCTAGACAAGTTGATGCTATATTTAAAGCACAAGAATCTCATATGATTGCAGATGAAGATGTAACCAAAATACTTAAATCTGAGATTGATAAAGCAGCTTCTACAAATGACAAGAGTGCTAATTACTATGCAGCTACAAACATGTTAGGTGACAAGATATTTGCTTCGGTTAATAAAGATTCCAAAGATTATGAAACCAAAGAAGAAGCAATGAAAGCTTGGAACAAAACAGTAGATAGAGATTTAAATAAATACCTTTCAGGTCTTAGTAAGAAAGAAAAAACTACTATCAAGCTTGAAATATTTAGAGATGTAGTTCCCGAAGAGCTACTAATGACACCATAAGGAACATTATGAAATTAAATGAAATTATGAAATCAGAATCATCAGTTAAACCAAATTTAACACTTGGTGATTTTGAAGAAACAAAAGGTCAGTTCACAACTGGAGAGAAATTTGAGAGAGCTTTAAAGACTGATTCTATTGGTTATCAAGCTTATCAAGGTCTAGACAATTATGTTGAAGATAAAAGACATGATAGAGATGAGAACTTTAATGATGCAGCTAAGGCTGATATGTATAAAGCTTATGAGAATGATATTCATCCTGACTTTAAAGATGCACTATTAGATAGAGCTAAAAATCCTCAACACATGCAAGACTTACTAGATGACTCAGTAAAGCAAACCAAACTAGAGAAGTCTATTGATGAATCAGGTATGTCAGGTATTATGATGCGTATTGGTGCTGAGATTACAAACTTACCTTTATATGCTATTCCTGCCGTAGCTGCACCACGACTTGCAGTCGCAGCAACAGCTACTTTGAAACGTAGACTGATTACTGGTGCTACAGTAGAATTAGCTGCTGAGGTTGCTAAAGATGTGTTATCTGATAAAGATAGAACTGCATTAGATTATGCTACTTCTATGACTATGGGAGCAGGAGCATATGCTGTATTCGGTAAACCAACTCTAGGATTACTACAGAGTGCTACAAACAACTTAAAACGTAAATACAATATAACTGACGAGTTAGAAGCTAAATTGGCTTCAGAGCCCTCTAAAGCAGGTAAGGAAGCTATTATGAAAGCTCACTTTGAAAAGAGTAACTTTAAAGCTGAAGATGGAGTAACTCAATTTAGTACTGAACTAGAGAAATTACAGAAAGCATCTGATAATGGAACTTTCAATAAAGGTGTTATGAGTAAGCTTAGAATGGATACTGCTCACTTAACAGCTAAGTCTGATTCTGCAACTATGAGACAATTTAGTGATAACCAATTTATAGATGGAACTCTACAAGGTAATAAGTCAAACAATACTACTGGTAATGAAATGGCTACTGCTGTGGAAGATAGAATTATTGCTACTGCAAATGATAAGTTTAATCCTATCATTATTGACTTTGCTAGAGATGCTTATAACAAAGGTCATATGTCTGAAAGATTTAGTTCTAAAGCTAGAGATGTTATATCTGTAATTGCTGATGAAGTACAACACCGAAGAGGTTTGTTTGGTATGACAGATAAAGAAATCATTGTAGACGTTCTACCTATGGTTAAAGAGCATGGAGCTATGACTGATGCAATGGCTTCAGAATATATAGAACGTATCTTAAAAGCTACTGGTGAAGTCTCTGAGTCCTCATGGGATACTCTTAACCAATATGGAAAGAAAGGTTTTGATGAAACTGGTATTAAAAAAAGTAAAAACTATAATACTATTATCTATAGAAGTAATATGGATGAAGCGATGGAGAATAAAGGTCTAGATAGACAAGACTTTAAAAACTTTATATTTGGTTCTCTTAAAAGTAAAAAGACTGACAATGGAGCTACCACTTTAACTGAGGGTGAAGAACAACAGTTAAAATTTTTATCAGGAATTTTACAAGGTAAGATTTGGAAATCTCAACATAGTGGTACTCAAGTAAATAGTTCTATTGATGATGTATTAAAAGATGCACTTAAAGAAGGTGTTAAGTCAGGAGAAATTACTGAAGAGTTTGCTCAAGGGATATTTAAAGAAGTAGTTGACACAACGTCAAGCGAATCAGTTGGAGTATTTGGTAGAGCAAGAAGTCCTTTTAACTATGCACATAAACAAAATTTTATGAACAAAAAAGGTACTGTTCAAGAAGTATCATTTATGGATTTAATTAATAAGAACTTTTTAGGTAACAATATTAACTATGCTAGGAAGATGGGTGGTTCTGTTGCACTAGAGAAAACCAAGCTAAGTAAAAATGTTTTAAAGAAACATGGTGGACTACTTGGTAAAGCTTCATCTCTATTTGAAAAGATTAGAGTTAGAGGATTAGTACCTGAAAATGTTAGAAGTGAATTAGCCACTAAAGAGGGTAAAGAATTTACTGAACAGTTGAACCAATTAAAAGAAGATATTAAACCAATCTTTGCTGAGAAGACTGATGATATTATTCGTCTTGGTTCTGAGTTATTTAATGCAGGAAAGTTACTTGCTAAAGCTGAAACCAAAGGTGGAGATACAACTGAGTTAATGACTAAGATTGCTGACCTTGAAAAACAACTTGATGGTTTAGGTATGCAAGAATTAGATTTGTCAAACCAAATTAATATAGACAAAGCTAGAAAGTGGATTGAAGAAGACTTAATTGAATCAGGTGCAACCAAAAGAAATATGAATAATGAGTTGGTTAGATTTGATGAAATGGTTAATGAGTACAAGGGACTCCCTACAGCAACAGACCCACATGGTACAGCTACTCAATTACAAAGAATATCTAGAAACTTAAACATTGCTAGATTACTTGGACAAACTGGAATTACAATGTCTGCTGAGTTAGGAGGATTAGTATTTCATAATGGAGTTAAAAGTATATTAGAATTTGGAACTATGAAATCTTTGCTTAAACAAATGAAGACTGGTAAAATAGATGACAAGTTAGCTCAAGAAATACAAACCTTTACTGGTTTAGGGGATTCATTAAATAGAGCTATTGGAGCTACTAGATATGACCATGAATTTGATTTAGCTACAGTTATGAATAGAAAAGGTGTAGATGATATGCTTAATAAGTTTGAAGGTTGGTCTGAGAGAGCTTCAGAAGCAACTTTACTTGCAGGTGGTGTAAAACCATTACAAGCACAGTTTGAGATGCTCATGGCTAAGTCTACGATTAATAAGATAACTCAAATGGCTACGAAGAAATCTTTTACAACTGGGGATTTAAAATGGTTAAATGAAGTAGGTATCGATGAAGGTATGGCTAAAAGAATTAAAGACCAAATTGATACTCATGGTTCATATGAAAAATCTAAATGGTCTAACGGTCATAAGGTTCAAAGTCTTGGTTATGAGAAATGGGCAGATGATGAAGTGAAGACTATGTTTACCACATCAGTAAGAAGAATATCTCACAACTTAGTACAGAAGTCTCACATGGGAGATAAGGTTGGTATAGTTGCAGGTGAGAAAATGTTTAGAAATAATATCTTTGGTAGAATGTTTCTAGAATTAAAAGATTATATGGTCACAGCTTATGTTAAACAGTTAGGTAGAGCAGTTGGACGTAAAGATGCTTACATGGCAGGATTCATAGCTTCACAAGCAATGGCTCTAAGTTTAGGTACATCTATGCAGAACTTTATTAACTATTCAGGTAATCCTGATAAACTAGAAAAATCTTTTGAACCAACGAGATTCTTACAGACTGTTGTTGGTAAGATGCCACAGAGTTCATATATGCCAAATGCTATAGATACAATGTTATCAAATGCAACTGGTGAAAAGATATTTTCTGATAGTAGATATAACTCAGGTATTCAAGGTGCGTTCATGGGTATGCCTACTATAGATTTATTAACTAAAGCAACTACATTGTTGTCAGCACCATTCAGAACAGCGACAACTGGTGAAGTAGCAAACAAAGATATCAATGCTCTATTTGGTTTAATGCCTTTAGGGAATAGTGTTCTTGGTAAACCACTTAATGAATTATTAAAAAATTAGATTGAAGGAAAAAGACTATGGCAAAAGCAGAATTTACAACAGACGGATATGATACTCCGTCTGAAGCAGAACAAGTAAAACTAGAAGCAGAAGCTAGAAAGACAAGACTTAAAACCATGACTAGAGGTGAAAAGTTTGAAATGCTACAAGATTTAGTTTTAAATAGCTATATAGAATCTTTAGAGAATGGAGAACTTAAACCAATGGAACTAGCTCCTATAGTTACACTTCTTAAAAACAATAAAGTTATTCAAGAGAAAGCTGCTGAAGAAACTGAATCAGATGTTATTGATGGAATTATGAAAGAGGATAAAAAGAAATGAGTGCTGTAGAATATTTTGAGGGAGTAGGTTTTGCCTATCCCTTAGCAGCTAACGATACTTCAACTTATACTCACAAGATAAAAAATTATAGAAAACTTACTAGAGCTGATAAAGTAATATTGGTTACTCAGTTCAAAGAGTTCTATAAATATTGTTTTTGGTTTCAAAATCTACCTTCTCCTACTGTAGACCAATTATTCATGGCTAGTCACTTATCTTACAATGCTGTTCATAATACTGAACCAACAATGCTAGAAGCTCAAAGGGGACTTGCTAAGAGTTTAACAGTACAGTTATTAGTTGTATGGTTATTACTTAGGAACAAAAATGAAAAGATTGTTGTAGTGTCTGCTACTGGACGTAGAGCTGAATCATTTACATTGTTTTGTTTAAATCTTTTAAAAGCAATACCATTACTTAACCATTTGATTCCAACTACTGACCAACGTAGCTCAGGAAATAAATTTGATGTAGCAGGACGTATACCTGATGATTCACCTTCTGTTATAGCATTTGGAGTAACATCTGCTAAAACTGGTTCAAGAGGTTCACTACTTATCTATGATGATGTTGAGATACCTGAGAACTCTGCTACAGCTCAAATGAGAGAGAAGTTATTGGCAGGGGTTAGAGATACAGCTAACTTGGGAATATCAGGAGTCTTTAGAGAAATATGTATATGTACTCCTCAATCAAGTGAGTCTGTATATAACACTATGGTTAGTGAAGATGGATTTAATAGAACTATACTACCTGCTGAGTATCCTGAGGACATATCTGTTTACGAAGGATGTCTTGCTCCTCATATAGAAAGAGTTGCTAGACGCTTCCCTGAGAGGATTGGTACTAATACTGATAAACGTCAGAATATGGCTCACTTAATGAAACAAAAGATGAAAGGTAAGTCTAGATATAAATTACAGTATATGCTTGATACTACGCTATCTGATGCAGAGAAGTATCCTCTCAAGCTATCAGACTTCATTGTAATGGATTTAGACCCTGAGATAGCTCCTATACACATTGAGTACAGTTCTGAAAAGAAGAACACTCTTTATGATATTAAACATTCAGGATTTAGAGGAGACTTTCTATTTAGCCCTAGATATTATTCTGAAAAAGATAGAGCTATATATGAAGGTATTGCTATGTTCATTGACCCTAGTGGTAGAGGTACAGATGAAACAGCTTATTGTATTACAGCATCATTAGGTGGTAAAATTTTTATCTTAGATTTTGGTGGGATTAAAGGTGGATATGAGAAGGAGTCATTAACTAGATTAGCTAGATTGGCTAAACAGTATTTGGTGAACCATGTACAAGTAGAGTCTAACTTTGGAGATGGGTCATTTGCAGAGCTATTAAAGCCCGTTATGTCCAAAGTCTATAAGACTGCTGAAAGAGGTTCTTTTAAAGAGTTCAACACCTCAGGAGTGATGATAGAAGATGTGAGAGCTACAACCAATAAAGAACTAAGAATTATAGAAACCCTTGAACCAATATTGAACCAACACAGATTGGTTATTTCTAAACAAGCATTAATTAGAGATGCTGATAAAAAGGGAGATGATTATAAATTTACTCATCAACTTACTCATATAACCAAAGAGAAAGGTTCACTTAAACATGATGATATTGTAGATGTTATTCAGATGGGAGTTGCATATTGGCAAGAGTCTCTTGCTAGAGATGAAGAAGATGAAGTAGCTAGATTTGAAGAAGAAGAAATAGAAGCTGAGTTAGAAGAATTTCTTTCTGATATGTGTGATGTAGAACCATCAAATTCTGTCCTGACCAATTGGTAGCTCCGCTACCGAATTGGGCATGACTTAATTTGTCCATGGGTCTTTGTTAGGTTTGGTTTGTTCTATTGGTTCAACAACTTCGTTGTCCTCCGTAGAGCTAACCATTACAGAACTGTCCAAATCAATATCATCTAAGTCAGAATCATCTTCGTTTTGATAAGCAACATTAATTGCATCATCAATCTCTAAATATTTCTTTCTATTTTTAACTTCATATTTAAATATTGTTTGGTTCGGTACACCAGTATTTGATTTTAACCAAATATTGATAGTATGCTTTTCAGATGCTATCTGTGTAGTTAAACCATACGACTGAATATCAGACATTCTTACTTTACGTCCAAGTGCTGCTCTAGCCAAGTCATCAAATGATTCACCTTTTTTAGTCTTAAATCTTTTCATTATCAATTCCAATTCTTGAGAAGTCATTATATACCCTTCTCTTTATTTTCATTACCATATAGCGAAACCAACGTATCACACAGCTCACCTATGAATTCCCAATTATCAGTATCTATTGGAATAAGTAACTTCTGTTTACTATCGTATGCTAACCATACAGTTAAACTTTTTTTATTAGACTTAGTTATGTTAATTGCACAACCAGTAAACTTTTTCATTTCATAACCTGACGTTTCCACTTTTTTTACTATGTGGTGAATAGCATCTTGAATCTTCATCTTTTATCCTTTAAGAAAGTATGACATAAGTAAGCTTAATCCAATGCAAGTCCAATGGAAATCCATTGACTTATCAATGAACTTCCAGTCGCTCTTATCTTTTCTTGTCTTATCTTTTGTTATTCTTATCTTATTCTTCTCTTTTCTTTTCTCTTATTATTCTTATATTGTCTTTTCTTTATTTATATATAAGCTGACTATTGATGGTTATGAGACTCATACTTTTTAGTATCATCTTCTCTAGCAAATGGTTCATCTTTTTCATAACCTTTATCTTCTTTTCTAGGAGTCTCTGTTTCAAGACATACACTACACTCTTCTGAAGGTAATGGTTCAGCGTCTTTTTCCGTAATGGTTACAGTAGTGGTTAACTTACCTACTTTGATATCTAACTCTGCATACTCATCACATATACCTTTATTGGTTAAATACTGTGCAATTGCTTTTTTGGTTTCTTCTCTAGTTAATTCTATTCTCATTTATTATCTCCTATGTGTGATAATTCTTGTTCTTGGTTTCTATCCAATACATCTTCAAACTTTTCAGGGTATCTCTTTTTTAACTTAGCTATATTATCTACCTTAGCTTCGTCAAGAGAATAACCTACTTCTTCACATAACTGTACTAAGTACCACATACAGTCACCAATCTCTTCTTTGACATTTTGTACGTCTAAAGGTCTACCATAATACTTATGCTTTTTAAGGGCATCTAGTAGCTCTCCTGCTTCAGTACTCAAACCAACTATCATATGTCCCAAAATATCTTCTTTAGAACTGAGTGTTCTTTTAGCACTCTCTAAGTATTGAACATCTGTCATTTATTTTTCTCCAATTTTACTAAACTTCTTTGAGAGTAATGAATACGTTTCTTAACTTCACGTTCAGGAGTAGTTCCATTATGTCTAATGCCTTTATTCACCCATAGAGTCTTCAGTACGTTAAACTCATTAGGGTCTAACTCTAAGTACTCTGCTAAGTCATCTAAGTCTTTAACACTATCAGGGATAGCATAGAAACTATTCTTTGAGCCATCATTTGAACCAGTTGTTTTGGTTAAATCTATATTATTGATTGAACTACAAATAGCACATTCAGCTCTCTCAATTCCATCATCTATTGGTTGTTCTTTTAATTCAAGATGAGTAGTTGGACTATGACATTTAGAACAATAAAATGTTTTTATTGCTTCAAGAGGTTTAATTTTTTCAGGCTCTTTAACTTGAAAATGAATAGCTAAACCAGTCTTGCGACAATCGCTACAAGTAGCATTTCCATTAACTCGTCTTTCTTGCTGTACATTTGCAGACTTACAACTAGGACATTTTAACATCATAACTCCTTATGGTTATCTCTATTCTTGGATTCTCTTTATCAAACTCTACAGTCCAACCATCAGAACCAATATGATATTCAACATTATCTTCTTTGGTTACACCTAAGTCTTGTAGTGCATCTAAAGAAAACTTCTCTAATACTGGAATGATATTAGTAGCATCACATACTTTGCTCTTATAGAACACTTTATACTCAGTTGTGTACTTGTTAGGTATTTTAAGTCCTAAGCCTTGTAGCTGCTCTGAGACAAGTCTGTGATAATGTACTTTTACCTTATCAATAGTAAATGGATTCTCATTTCTAAACCAATTCATACCAACCAAGAAAGTACGTTCAGTAATCTGTTTGGTTATAGTCTTACCTTTTAGCTTTCTCTTTATGGTTTTAGGTCTAGCATATTTGTAAGTATAATAAATAGGTAGAGTTAATTTAATTTCTTTAGCCATCAAATGCTCCAAAGTCTTGTTTAGTCAGGAAGGCTATTAGTCCTTCTTTAGTACCACTTCTTCCTAAACATATTTTAGTTTCATAATCATAACCATGATAGAAATGACCATCCTTACCAGTGGGTAATTTTTTACCAATATAAACTACCCTTCCGTGTATGACCTGAGAGTTCACCTTAGATAAATTAGGGAACTCAAGTTCATACTTTTCACAATCATCTAGTTTCATGGTTAGAAAGGACTATCTTTAAGTTCGTCCTCTACAGCTACGTCAGGAGTTGTTCCTGCACTTGCACCTTTAGATAAGTTTCTATCATCTTTGACATATGTCTCAGGATAAGCTGCTAACCATTTATCTTTAAACTTAGCATCTACAGCAGCAACTACTTCATTTCTTGTTTTATCAGTAGCTAAGTCAATGAAATGACCTATCTCTGTAGTGTTTTTAACTTCAGGACTTGGGACATAATCTCCTGCTGAATTTTTAACATTTTTATCTTCCATACCAATTGTAATTAAACAACCAATCTTTTTACCTACCCATTCTTTGATAAGCTCCATTTCTTTAGGGATTTCTTTTTTCAAGTCATAATCCCATAACATGATAGTTCCCTTATCAGTAGCAGGATAGTCTCTCTCAAAACCTAGTAAAGCATCAAGTGATTTAATTTTGTTATATCCTGGCAAGTATTGTTTGTTTCCATTTCTGTCAACATAATAATTCTTACACCCTTTTTTAGTACCTGAAGTGATGTATTCAGTTACAGTTAATTTAGCACCTTCATCAGATTTAAATTGTATGGTTACACTAAATGCTCCACCTGAACTCATACCTGCATAAGCTTTTTCAATTGTCATTTCATAAAAACCAGTCTTGTCTACTTTTGCAAAACCAATACTATCTTTAACTTCTTTTATACTTGTGTCATTTTTTTCTAATGTTGCGAACATGCTCATTGTGAGTCCTTTTATTTTTTATAATATTCTGTAATTCTGTTCATTACTAAAACTATATCATTGTCAATGTATAGTTCATCTCTAGACCATAATCCCATAGGACTTCTAATCTTCTCATTCATTGTTTCTTTGGTTATTCTAGTTTCAAATACATATTTAAAACCATCTTCTTCTTCAAACTCAGTTATTTCAAGTAAGTCATTATCTTTACCTTTTAACTTTGAAGTTTGTACTTTTTTATTACCAAGTATAATCGTAAAGTCAGCTTCTACACCTCGCTTACCAATTGCACCTTTAACTGGTACTTTAGATTCAATAATTGCTTCAGTCTCATTAAATACATCAGCAGTGTGACCAAATACAATAATCTTCTTACTTGAGTTTTTAATCTTATGTAAGAACGTAATATAGAATTGAGCGTAATCACTCCATGCTGTCATACCTTCTTTAGTCCCTGCTTTAGGAACAACTTTCTGATTCTCAAACATTTCCATCATAAACGTAATAGTGTCTACAACTATATATTCAACTTGGTCATCTTTTTCTAAAGAATCCAAACCTGCTAATACATGGTCAACATTATCAATTTTAATGTTTTTATAAAAAGGCATTGGAAACGGAACTGGCTTACTATCAAAATTGATATAAGCTGTCTTGTCAGCAGGTAAGTTTCTTAATGAAGAACTCTTTCCTGAATTGGGTTTACCTAAACCCATAACTATATGGTTATTACTCAAATTAACTCCTTTTACTTTGCAAAATAAAATAGAGAGTCAGACCATGTACTCTCCAATCTTTTAGGTCAATATTTTTTATACTGGTTTCAAGCAAGGAACATATCCAGTTGTCAAACAAAAAACTTGAAGGACTTACAATTCACATTCTCATACGCCTTCAAGCTATACTTTCTCGTTATCCATTTCTTTTCTAATTACAGTCTTCATAATTATGCCTTCTCCCACTCGAAACCCTTATGGCTCTTCCTGATTCCACTACAGCACATTCCTATGTTTCCCTGACTAAAACCTGCTCTTTGTGCTTCTGCCATTGATTTCCAAGTCTTAACAATAACACCATCTTTTATTTGATGGACTTCTTGAGATAATTTATCATTTGGGATACCAGTCAAGGCAAGACAGGGAACTCTTAATCCAGTTTTGAACGCATGAATGTCATTTTCTGAACGTGTCATCCATTCAAGATTAGACACATGATTATTAGTCTTGTTTCCATCTTTGTGATTGACAACTGGTTTGGAGTCAGTATTAACTATAAAATTTTCAGCAACTAAGCGATGAACACTTTTAACTTTTCTTTCACCGTCTACTAAAAACTGAACTTGTTCATAACCAGTGTTTAAAATTTGAGTCTTCTTGACCTTGCCAGTATCGACAATATTTCCTCTGTTATTTACAAAACTATAAACAACACCTTCTTTAGTAACTCCATATCTTCCACCATATATCTTTTTCATAATCAATCCTTCACATAGAGTATATCATATTGAGATATATATGTCAATATGTATGACTAAATATCCAACTCTAATTCCATTTCTTTTCTTATAACCGTCTTTAAAACAGTTCTTTCTAATTCTGACTCAGGAAGTGGTGAGTCAAATTTACTATTTAAATCAAATACACTATGTCTGATATTATCAGAAGTTAAACCATTATCAAGAAGTGCAAGTGCATAATCTCTACAACAATTATTTCTACCCTCTTGGTCTTTATTATTCATCAAGAACCATCTTTGTAAAGATTCTATATTTGTATATTTACCATTGGTTTCTCTGTATGCAACTTCTTTAGGAGTGTCAGGAATAAAAGGAAGTACATCTATTAACTTACCTTCGTTGTACCAATGCTCACCTTTATGACTTGCCCATTTACGAGCTATATCACTTGTTTGTTCATCAGAATCAAAAGGAAGCCACTCGAACACATTTTTCATAAACTTTTTATATTCATCTTTATCTAAAAGAAGTTCATGTGACATAGGAAGTACAATTCTATATCTATTTTTATCAGGTGTATGTCTTTTGGTTGTAGCTATTAAGAATTTATAGTCCTTTAGAAGCACCTTACAAGTCTCAATTGGTAAACCTGAGTCAACATCAAGTATCAACAAATTAAAGCCCTTGATAGCCTTGTCAGAGATTCTGTGACCATCTGTAAAACTGTGACTACAATAATGATAACCATCTCCTGAAACCATTTGATGAAGACTATCGAATTTAACCTCAGTTGGTTTATATCCTTTAGCTATATCTCCTGACCAAGATAGAGTCACTTTCTCAACATCTGTTTCTTTAAGTTTTTCACCTTCAAGAAATTCAATACCATCTTTGATAGTTCTTTTGATGATGATATTTTTACCATAACCATAAGCTACAGCTAGATTCATAAGTTCTCTTTTTTGAGATTCAGAACCTCTATAAAAAGGTAAGTCCTCGATTAAGTCAATCTGTGTAATCTTTTTACCAATATCAGCTACATAGTTAGCAAGTCTTACATATGGCTTCTCTCTCTTGAGCATAGCTCTAAAGCTTCTGTTACCCTCTTCTATTAAAGCAAAGGCATTATCAGCATCAGTGTCATTAATCTCAGGGTGTCCATTTATGAAAGCGTAAGCACCTGCTATTTTTAAAGCTCTCCAATATGAATGTTTGGTTACAGCTTTGAATATCTCCTCATGGTCTTTTAAGCCATCAGCTAACTTATCACATTGGATTCTATAGTCAATAAATCTAAGTGCTACTTCTTTAGTCATTCCAAAAGATTTGTCAATATTTGTTTCATCAGCAAGTAATCCAAAATATTTACTAAATACTTTTAATGTAGCGTCTGTAGTTGGATTAACAACTTGGTCATACATATCTTCGGCAGTTAATGATGTATCTCTCTTATCACCTTCAACAAAACCAATAATGAATCTACGAGCATAACCAGTTTCTAACATATCAAAGAAAGCTTTCTCTGTAAATGCACCATCTAATAGTTTAGACTGTGTTCCAAATGCAAATAAGTTACTTGGTACAGAACCTCTTAAATCTGAGTTACTGTCAACTTTAATTAATTTTTGTTTTGAATCACCCATGTCATACGCTTCTAACTGTACTACCATTGTGTCTTGGTTTCCACTAAGGTTTGAACCAATCTCATCAACTACGTTACTTGTAGCTCCTAATCCAGCCATTGACAGCTTCGCTCTCATGGCTTTAAACCCTTCAGGTGTACTTGCTCCAAAACTATATAAATATTTAGGAAGTGAATCATATTCTTTATTCATTTTTAAAGCAGCATCACCAACATCTATACCAAGCATAAGAGATAAGTCATCAGCTAATAAAGCTAAATTTTTACTACTTACTTCAGGCATAGTTTTTAACATGAACTTATCTTTGAACTCTCTAAAGATTTCTTTTTCTAATAAATTCATACTTGCATTTTTTGAATAACCTGAAGGAGCTAAGTCTAAGGCATACATATTTGTTGGAATACCTTTTGTACCTAGATACTCAACTGTAGCTCTCATGTTAGTAGCCATCTCAGCAAACTTATATGAAACCATAACTCTAAAGAAATTTCTATCTTCAGAACCAGTCTTTGCACACATAATATCTACTAACTCTTCTTGTCTTTTATTAAATGGTAAGTCTTTGTATTTTTCCACTATTTTTCCTTTAAGTCATTAAAAAATTGCATTGCTGTCAATTCATTAAGTAAAGCATCTGCTATCTCTGTATCATTTTCATATAAAGCTTTAGCAACTATATTTGCATTGTTAAAAGTAATACCTTTTACAATTGGTTCAATGTGTTCTTTCAACTCATCTGTAAACATTGTCTGTTGGTTCTCATGTATAATGATTGGTTTTTCTTTAGACATAACTATCCTTGCTCTATAAATTGTTCATCATCTAAACTAACGACTAAAACTAAAGAATTTTCTTTACTCTCAAGATAGTCAGTATCTTGTTCAAGATTATGTACTACAGTTACATTGTGACCATCCTCTATATTAACTTGGATATTATGACTGTCAGGGTAGTTACTGATAATCTTCTTTAAATCACCTATTTTCATATTAAGTCCTTTTTATGGTTTAAGACTAAATCTATTTATTCCATTTTCATCTATGATAATTTCAAGAACATCATCTCCTAGATTTTCAACAGACTGTATATATTTATCTTCTATTTTAAGTTGTTTAAGTAGTTGTTTTGCATGTGCTATTATATCTGAAACCTCTTCTGATTTCAACACTTTTCTATTGTTATAATAGATACAAACTGGAGGATATATTTCTTTGGTTAAGTGTATGTATTCCCCTAACATACCCTCTTCAATCTTCATCTTTAAAATGGAACATTGTCAGTACCTTCCTTTTCGTCATCATCATCAGTATCTTTAAAATCCCATCCTTTAGATTCGTCATAAGAAGGTAATTCTTCTTCTTCAAGTGGATTCATGTCTACACGAACTCTAGTACCCATTCCATCTGCAATTACATTTCCACGAGGGTCAGTATAAGTATAAAATTGAGGCTTCTCAATAGCTTCTTTAGCTCTCATAATATCTGAGACTAAATTTTTACTCTTAAATGCTGATAGCACTACATTATTAAATATTTCAGAAACTCTTTTACCTAATTCAGCAGTAACTTTTTCCTTAGCTTCTTCATCGTCTATATCCCATTGAGTTACTTTTATAACACCTTCTTTGAGACACATCTCCGAATAAGACCTTAATGGAGTAGCACTTAATCCCATACCCAGAGCATTAACTAAGTCAATTGCTTTAGGTATAAACTTCATAGCTACTTCTGAGCCAGTTGTTCCATTTTGAGCATTGTAATATCTTACAAATAAACCAATATCTATATCTTCAATCATAACTATTTACCTTTCTTTCTAAGGCTAAATTGAATCAACTTCTCACACAACTCCTCTACAGTATGTCTTACAATAGAACGTGTAAACCATCTCTTTAATGAACCAGTGTATTCAGTCAAATCTTTAGCATCTTCATTTACATAAACTCCAATGATTTCAATTTTTTCTTTTTTATAAAGCTCAGTTAGAATTGGGTCATCACATAAACTACCATCTGTCATACAAATATTAGTATCTGCTTCTTTTAATTCTTTCTTAAAGTGTTGTAGATTTTGTCCTAATCCTTCAGCTCCACCAGTAGAGGTCATTCTTTTAACCATTTCTCTAGGCATTGGAAAAGGTGCTTTACATCTTGATGAAGACTCTGACCACATAACTGAACCAGTTAAGTAACCTAATGCAGCTAATTCATTAAATATATATATCATTTCAACAGCATTTTTAACTGGTGTACCTGACATACTTCCTGACATATCAATAATCAAGTTTACATGTAAGTGTTTACCATTGTTACCTTTTTTATTTATATATATCTTTTCACTTATATCAGCAGATAAATTTTTTGTATCCATTCTTTTACTTGGAGACATAGTTTTTAATTTAGATATTCTACCTTTGAAACTCTTTGCAATTTGGTTAGCCAAAGCTCTAAGTTTTAATTCTCTATGGTTATTCTTTATTTTAGATTCACCATGAAACTTATTGCTTCTGAGTTCATCTGTCAAAGGAGAGTCTAGACTTAAATCTGTATCTTCCCATGAATATTCTCTAGCTTGTTCTGTACCTTGAGCAATCTCAACTTTTTCATAAACAGATTCTTGAGTCATACCTTTACTAGAGAGCTTGGAAGACGTATTTCCTTCTTCACCTTCCTCTGCATCCTCTTTATCTTTTTTCTCTTCTTCAGGTGTCTTATCTGCCTTAGAAGCTCTATAACTAAATATATTTTCTTCTTCTTTTGTAAAACCTGCATCTAAACCAGTTATATCTTTGTATAAATCTTTTTTATCTTCAAAAAACTTATCCATTGTAAGTTCTTCATATGGTTCTACCATGTCTTCTAAACCTGCTGTAGCAACTTTAAGATAAGAATCTAATCTAGTCTCACTATCTTCACCTGCATCATCTAGAGCTTGTAGTTCAGCTTCCATGCTAGAGGGAAAAGAAATATATCTTCTACCACCATGATTAAACTCTTCAATTTTACCAACTCTATTATTTACAACAATAGATGTCTTCTGTCTTCTAGCTGTTTTCAAGAAACTTTGGTCTCTATCAATAACTAAATTTAACACAGACTCTTTAATTCTAGATTCCATTTTTTGTTTATCGGTTCTATTGTCTAGAAACTTTGAACCTTGAAAATAACCATCTAAGATAACTTATCCTTTTCTAAAGATTCTCCACAAAAAGGACAATATGACAAAGCAATAAAGTTTTCTTTTTTGGTCAAATTTTTGTATGGAGTACCATCTGTCTTTACATGTCTAAATTCAGTCTCAACATATAGTCCAATTCCACACCCACCATCAAATCTCATAACTTGACCTTTCCAGTTAATTTTAAATTCAATAACTTCTTGTTTTGGTTTAAGCCTAGGCTTAATCTCTTTTAATATTCTGTCAAAGCAATCACACATTATTTACCCTTTTTGAATTTATATTTAGGATTATTCTTTACGTCTAAAACTACTTATTCTCTAACACTTGCTTCAAATGGATGCTTTCTTTCAGTCTCAACACCTACTTCAAAGAAATACATATTCTCAGGTATCAAAGTCTGTAACAACTTCTGAATAGTCTTAGCTCCTCTTTTAAAACCAAGAAGATACCCAATACCAAAACTAACTAACATAGCTAAAAACATATATACATCTTGAATGTTAAATTCCATGACAATTTCTATTTAAAAGATTTTTTAATAAGCTTAGTGATAATATCTTTCTCAGCTTTATTTGGTTTTCCATCAGTGTCCATACTTGTCCATGTAGGAATCAAGTCATATAGATAGCTAACAATCTCATCATCTGCATCAGCAAGTTGTAATGTCTCACACAAGTGTCTAGTATTAACTTTTTTCTCTAACTCACCTGAATCAACTAAGTCTCTCATCTGAGTATAAAATTTAGTCATTTTGTCAACAATATCAAGATTCTTTTTCTCTACAGTTGCAACACTTGTTAAAATAGCTTCTAGCTCAGGCATAGTAGTTACTTTATTTACTGTTCTGAATCTATCTCCTAAAGCTGTATCAGCTTCATCTACGTTATATCCTGCTCCAACATTAGTTGTACCAATACACCATAGGTTTTCCATAGGAATCTCTAATAATTCAGTTTTACCAATACCATCTTGGATATCAATAATTCTATTGGTTCGTAATCTATAAGTCCCAGTTGAACTAGGAGTAAGACAACCAATAAGAATATTTAATTCTCTTGCAGGTATTCTTAATAACTCATCCATAAACATTACAGTCTTGCTAGTTTTAGCAGCTCTAAATGCTTCAGATAAAACACCATCTAACCATACTAATTCTCCACTGTGAGATTTAATATAATAACCAAGTAAATCAATAGACTCAATTCCTTCATGTCCTGCTAAAAATTTAGACTCATAACCTTCAGCTACAATTTTCTTATCTACAGAATATGTTTTAGAACCACCTTTTTCACCTTGAATTAACAAGTGTTTCTTAAAAGCATATCTATCTAAAAATTCATCTAAATCAACAGCATCCATAGATTTGTATTTTTTAATTTGTTTGGTTAAATCAGCAAAAGCATTTTTAGCAGTTTCAATTTGTTTATCAAATACACCATCTGCTAATTCTTGGGTAATATAATGAGTCATATCATCTGTAACTAAAAGGTCTTTATTTGAGTTAATACTTTTTGAAATAATCTCTGCCATTTCATCAGGGTATTTATCAATGTTGAATTTGGTTTTAGTTCCCTTCATCCATTCACTTGCTTGGTCTCCAAAATATACACCACCTTCACCAACAATAATTAATGCTCTACATTTTAAATCAGTAGAAGTAGCACTGTCAATATTACTAAAGAAATCATTTTCATCAACTTCTTTTTTCTCAGCAGATATTTCAAACTCAACTATATTTAATACAGCTAATTTACCTGAATAAGGTGTCATTGATATTTGGTTTGGTTTAATATTGGTTATTGACTTACCATCTAAATCTTCTTTTATTACTAATTTCATTTTACTTCTCCATAAATTTTATCTCTTGGTTTTAATACTACACTATACACACAATCCATAGTTCTCTTTCCCCATCTGTTTAAGTTTTTACCTCTAACATTTGAAGCTTCAATGTGATAACCCTTGTTATTCATATCACAGATAATTGCACTAAGTCTACTTATTTGGTTTCCCAAAGCAAAATTACGACTAACTGCACCATACGTTCTAAGTTGTTGTTCTATAAACTGTTGTTGAGTTTGCATTATTTACCTTTCTTGTATAATTCTGCACCATAATAATCAAATTGAGGTTTATCATTTGACGTATGTAGGATATAAGTTCTTCTGTCTGTACTTGGACACCGTCCTAATTCAACTGCTACCCACATAGAACCATTTCTATCTATATCATCTGCTAAAGACTCAAGTTCACATTCAGAGATTTCATCCATAAAACTAACTTCATCAAGAAGCATTTGTTCTGTTGGAGTATATTCAACTACCTTTTTCATTACACTCTTCCTTCTAATTGTAATTTTGTATATTGGTCACAGAGATTAATATAGTTACAATAACCACATCTCTTAACACCACCCTTGAATAACTTAACTACACCAGTGCCTTCTTTGGCTAATCTAGTATTTGCATCTAATTCGTTGTCAAATACCTTAGTAGCTCTAGCAGCACCTTCTTTTTTATAGTATTTCCACTTATCTGCTGTACTCCATAACTCTTCATCTGTACATTCAGGTAATTCACTATCTTTTAAAGCTTCATACTTAGCCACTACAGCAATCTTCTTCTTTAACCACTTGTCTGTTTCATCAAGACTTAAAAGCTTCAATTTATGGCTTAAAACTCTTTGTTGAGGATATTGTCTATCTGCTCTAGCTTTTTCTCCTGACCAATCTGTAAAGATATACTCAATGTAACCATAATCATTAGTAATTAATGTAGGGTTTAACCATTTATAAATACTCATTTGCAGAATATAATCAGCATCTTTTGAACCATAAATATAAGACCATACTGAAGTAGATTTAATATCTGCAACAATACCACTAAATACCAAGTCAAACTTACCTGATATGTTATAGTCACCTACTGGTAATACAGTTCTTTTTTCAAATGTAATCTTGTCAAAAATATCTGCACAATTGCTATAACCAAGATTCTCTAATACTTGAACTACTTTATCTTTTTGTTTCCAAGCATTTTCAACTGAGTCATGTAATGCTGTACCCATAGATGAAGCAATTAAATCTTTAGCATCCATTTCTTTTAAACTATCTTTATATCTTCTACCGTAGATAATTTGTCTTGTTGGTTTCATTAACGAAGTTACAGATATTACTGAATCATCTGTTGAATGGTCGTAGTCATCTACTAGTGCCCATACAGCCAAAGGTAAACTAATTCCCATTGTGTTTGTCATTTTGGTATTACCCATACTAATCCTTTTTCCATGTAATAGTTTCTTTACTAGCTAAATCTTCATCCCAATGACCATAGTGATTAGACTCTATACACAAGACACACATATCATCAAATGAATATCTGACAGTATCTACTATCTTTCCAATTGAATAATATAAGTCTTTATCCATAGATATGTTTTGGTTATTACTTAAATCAAAAACTAAACCATCTAATTCACACCAAGCATGTAGAAACTTAGCACCTTCTAAATCATGTTGTCCAGTAACAATTCCATGAACTAATGTCATAGTCTTAATTCCAAACTCTTGTTTAGAATCTACCATATGATTTACTGCTGATTCGTAACAGTTACCCAATCTCATGGCTATCTCTTTGTTGTTGTGATATGGTTTAATTCCCAAGATAAATCCCTTCTCTTAAATGTTTATGGTTTTCCAATAACTTCTTCATTGATATTATGTCTTTTAGTTCACTGTCATCTATATCTTGAAATAGATATGCCCAATGAGGTTGCTTGATAGCTATGTCATCATGGTACTTTTTCATAAAAGCTACATAACCTCTACAGACTTTAACCTCTTCCAAATCTTCAGTTCCATAACTCATGTCTCCACTTTTAGACTTTAGATACATATGACAAGGAAATATAATTCCTTTTTTAATTATGTTATAAGTCTCTGCATAAAGACTATCTTTAGCTGAACCATTAAAAGCACATTCTCGGCACGTCTTATTGCAAGTACTTATTTCCATCTTACACCTCAATCATTTTGGTTAAAACTTTATGATGTACAAATATATCTTTTCTTAAATCTTTAACTGACTCTAATTGAGTAACTAATTTAAGTAATCCAAAGTGTACAAATCTACCTCTTAAACCAAATACTTTCTCTTCATTGGTTAAATACTCAAGTATTAATAAAACCATAACCATAGGACTAAATCCTCTATCAGTGAAACCATCTGCATCTATATCTTTTAGCTTTTGAAATATAAAGTTAGCTTTTGTCATATCTGACATTCTTATTTTTAACTTACCTCTATACTTAACAACTTCTTGCTGTATTCTAATTAATAGTTCATCGTCTATACCTGACTCACCCATAGCCATATCGTTATAGCCACCTAATACTGTTATTAATGCTAAATGTTTACTTGTCATAATCTTCCCTTATATCTTTTCGTATTTTAAAGTATATATCTTTTCTTATTTTAAAATCAATTCTTCTATCAAATGTTATATATAAATCTTCGTACTCCATTACTTTACCACGAACCAATTCATCTTTGTAATACACACTTAATTCTATTCCGTGATATGCACTATGAAGACAAACTAGTACTCCAAACTTCTTTTCCCATCTACTGATGAGTTCTTTTAATTTATCTTCATACTGTTTATGTTGTTTTAGAAAGTTCATGTTGTTTCTCCAAGTAAGTATTTAATTTGTACCACATTGATGTGTAGTTGTTTTTTGAGTTCTTAAACATCATGTTAAAAGTCTCATTGTATTTATCATGGTACATTTTAATAAGCTCTTCTAATTGGTTTAAGTTTGTAGCAATACTTTTGTATGTTCTGTATGTACCATCAATTCTTTTGATTCTATATTTTGAGAAATGACTAGTTAATTCATAAGCTCTTATAATGGTCGAGAAAGCAGTTCTCTGTCTAGGAGTATAATCTATCATTCCAATAGCAATTGTCTCTTCCTTATCCATCTCTGTAACTTTATATACATATGTTTCAACTGTTGCTTTTAAAATAGATAAGTCATTAATTACTTCTAACTTTTTCTTAGCTCTTAACTTTAATGAATGAAAAGAAAATCCACATCTTTCTGAACAAAATACTTTTCTATTACTTGGTACTGGTTCACTTTTACATTGTTTACAAATCATACGTCATCCTTCATTTCTTCATATTGTCTACAACCTAAGTCTGCAATATAGTTTTCATATTCACCCATCATGTCTATGCCATCTTCTAGCAACTGTTGTAACTGCTCTTCAGTTAGTGAGTGATACCAGTCATCATAAGTAATTACGTTCATCTATTGCACCCCTATTATAATGCTAAAATCTACTCTCATTGAAAATAAATCATAGTAACCATACAATCCTGCACATACGATAGCAACGCTAAATAGTAATTCTATATGTTTAGCGTTCCCAGTAAAAGCTAGAATCATAAATGAAACCATTCCTCCCCATGCAACTAAGAAACCATAAAATATAAATAACGCTATAAATCCAATTTCTGCCATCACTTCTCCTTTGCTTGTAGAGACTGAACCAATTGTTGATATGTATTAGCTTTTGCATTAGCCATTAATAACTCACTTCTTAATTTGGTTATCTCTATAGCTTGTTGTGCTATCTTCTTTTCTAATTCACATGCACTCATAATTGTTTCCTCTTTGGTTTCATGTTGTTTTGAGTTTTATAATATTTCTCTTTATCATATGTACCATTTAACATTTTAATCTCAACCTTACATCTCTTCTTAGCATTTCTAAGAGTATTGATTTCAGGAGATTTAGGAAAGTTTTTGGTTAGAGATATTATCTTTCCATTGTAAGACCTAATGTTATCTTGTAGTCTTTCTATTTGTTTGAACTTTTGTTCAGCAGTGTAAAAATGTGTCATCTTCCATCTCCTCCAAATAAATATGTACCTAATTTAAGTACCCAATCATATTTTAAATCTAAATGAAAACCAATACCTAATATAACCAATACACCAAAAGCATATAGCTCTATGTCAGCCACCTTTATTTCTTTCAGCAACACATTTATCACAATCACATAGGTTCTGCTCAGGAAGCTTTCCAGTACGTTTATATTCATTGAACTGATAGTCAATTTGAGTTAGTTTATCAATTACATTAATCTTTACATTATTTTCATCAAAGCTATGCTGTATAGCAGATACGAACGTATATAGTTCTTTTAAAATACTGTCAGGGTTACCTTCTATTGTTATCTTTCCGTCTTTATTCTCAATCATAATATTTCCTTTTATTTGTTTCGTTCATTTAAATAGTTCCATTCCAATTTTGTTAAAACTGGTTATCAAAATCCCAACCATTCAAATCTGTATATGTTGGAGTCTTTTCTTTACCTATATCTTTAAAATCTATTACTTCACAATAATCATTTGGTACACCTGAGTAGTAAGACCCTGCTTCTTTGTCATAATGTATCTCGTCATATTTCTCTAGACATGCTCTAATTTGTGTGCCGTCCCAAGTATCAGTATCTCCAACAAAATTAATAGCCTTTCTCCAAGATTTAATATCATGTGGTATGTTTACAATCATTAAGTTCTTTTTCATTTAAAAATTCCACCCTTCTTTGTCATTGTATGTTGGAGTCTTGGTTTGAACATGCTTACTATTGAAGTCTTTGAAGAGTCTATTCATATCGTTATAATCTATTTCCTCTAAATAACCAGTTTGTTTGTAGCCTTCTGATTCAGGATAATAACACTCTCCGTCATAAGCAATTACGTTTTGAGTAGTAGTCATTTTAAAAGCTGAGACAATATCTGGCTCTTCCCAAGTATCATCTTCTAACCAATCTATTACTTCCCACCATGCTTCTTCAATAGGTGGCATATTGATAATCATTAAGTTCTTTTTCATTTAAAAGCCTTCCTTCTCTAAATAAATTATGCGTAGCATGAAAAATTTTTTTACACATAACACCTTATTCTTTAAGTTTAGATTAAGAACTACGATTGAAGGGATAAATCCCTACAATCTTGTTCTTCTGTTACCTGATTTTTTAGGTTTGTCTTTAGATAGTTTTTGCAATCTGTATGATTCATATTGGTTATCATAATAAATCACACCTGCACTTGTATTATATCCTGCTCTATCATCTGCTAACTCTTCGTACTCTGTTTCAATAGTTGCAACAATAGAAGCTAGTAACATTTCTTTATCCATGTATGAGTCATCATCTTTACGATTTGCATTGTCTAAGTTATTTACAATAGCTAGTAAACTTCCGTCAATAGCATCAAAGTTAGCATAATGTTGAGTTTCATTTTCTGTATTATATTTAACAATGAAGATACTATTTGTTTCTGCTTCTAAAGCTATATCCATTTCAAATTTATATAACTTACCGTCTACATCATAAGTAACATCTGAGTATATAATACTTGCATTGTCTGATACTTCATTTCCAACTAATGGATTAGATTCAGTAATTAAATTCCATGATGATTTAGATTGACTTCTAAGTAATAATCTATCAAACTCTTTTCTAGTGATAGTTACACCAGTACTTAAGTTTAATGCTTCATCATTTTTAACCATATATTTACTTGTAAAGTCACCATTTGTAATTTCTAAGATTGTTGATTTAGTAGTAGTTGACATAATATTTCCTTTTGTTGAGGTTATTTAAACCTATGTTTAGCTATTTCTAGCAACTGTAGTTACTTGTTATTTCTTCCAATATGAGCTTATAGAGTCTGCACTCTCGACTTCTATATAATTAGTTAATACATAGTCTGTATTGCCTATGGTATCACCTTTCATTACAGTTATATAAACTATTAGCTTGTACTGATGTAGATAGAAATCCACTATTTCCCGAGCAACTTCATCATGCTTGGTATATTTATTAGTCTTTGCTAACTCTTTTGCTAATACCTCTTGAAATGAAGGGTATCCGTAATATACTAATTTATCTTCTGTTTCTCTCATAATTGACTCCTAATGGTTATATATTTAAAAGCTAAAAGCTTAAACCGTATGCTCTTCCAATGTTCTTTTTTTCTGAAAAGAGTGGAATAAGGAAACGATTGTCTGTCTCCTTATTCAAGTACGCACTGCATATATTTATAACTTAGCTTTAATTAAACTTGTTTAAATAAATAATAAGTTTAGATATGTGAAGCTTGGTACTTTTATAAGGAAAGACAGACTATTGTTGACTCCACTATTTGAAAAAAAGGCTCTTGACCTTTGTAACCATGATTAGGAATGTTATCGTTATTTATAGTGATGAGGTAACGAATCCTTTAAATAGATATAATGATTTATAGTGTTGAAGTATGAAACCTATAAACCAAGCATGTACAGTTACCCAAATAAGTGTAAACAAATACCTACCCATATACATGATATTAATACACCTGAAATAATTATAGGTATAACCATTGGTGAGAACCGAGGAAGGTCTAATATGTGTACTATTAAAACTCCTATCCATAGTATTAATAATATACCTATTATTGAATATATAAAATACTTTAACTGTC
>SPKZ01019638.1_pt1 | contig 37518 bp, 65 predicted proteins | sample 2456571 | NCBI WGS metagenome assembly SPKZ01 (sample SAMN11192286, study PRJNA482655) | marine metagenome | biome: ENVO:00000447; feature: ENVO:00000244|ENVO:00000211|ENVO:00000569|ENVO:00002023; material: ENVO:00002151; isolation source: ocean water from marine abyssalpelagic zone ...
CGTTATGGGAGGCCATATCAGGACAATAAGTGTACAATAGTGTATTAGACAGGCATAAAAAAGCCCGCGATTTAGGCAGGCTCATAACCTTACTTTTGAAGCAGAAGGTTTATCCCAATTGGCTTAGGAATTAGATTGCTTTGTAGTCAAAGCCTTATAGTAAGCTTCATACGTTTTGATTACTTTTGTACAGGCTGCTAAGAACTCTGGAACTGACATACCTAGTCTAGCTGCTTCTACACTCCAGAACCTATCTACAAACTCATCACCACCCTCCATCTTAGTAGTTGTCTGAAACCGCGCCTGTTGGTTCATAGCCCCACAGAGCCCCGTCATCTTGCTTACAACCAGTACTTCTACTAACCCTTCGTCAGCTTGAACACTGGTTGATAGTAATAAAATTAATAATATCTTTTTCATTTCTTTTCTCCGTCTAATTTAAAGATGTTCAGTGCCTATAAATTTCTCTCCGAACACCACATAATTATCTTTCTGCATAAAGCCGGTAACATAAGTTATTTCAAAGCTATGCTTATCAACCCTGATGTCGCTTGGATATGTGCAGTACACCACCGTATCGCCTTTTTGATACTCCCTATCGTTATTGCGAATCTCAAACAGTTTGTCACCTTCCAACTTGGCTTTCAGGTAATCGCTATCAATTTTAAGACTGTGTATCATTTCTCTTCTCCGTCTAATATGTAATTGGGGGTGCGTCTAATCTGTAGCTCGCTCTATGGCTGCCTTGTGGTCACTGTAATCGACTTCACCCTTAATGCCGTCATTGGTTCCGTAGAATTCACTGGCATATACATCAGCTTCATTATGTAACCAACGTATAGCCGCATTAGCTCCTTCTTTCTCTTTCTCTAGCTCTGCTATACGCTCACTTGCCCAGATGATAGATTTACAGTCCTCCGTAAAGAATGGCCAGTCGTCTTTATCTGGATTTGCTACTACCCAGCTCGAAAGGCTATTCCAGTTCTCTTCACTCATACCTTACCCCTTTATACATATATTAATAACGTGTATAGATTTCTCTGTTTTCTATAATATCTTTTTCATTTCTTTTCACCTTTCCAGTCATAAGAAGTAATACAGCTTGCTATGATACACACCGTTTCAAATACCACTCTAATCCGCTCTACTACGAAATACACTATTACTAGTGCTAAGTAACCTCCCCATATTACTGCTGCTAAGAAACCTGATAATATTGATACTAAAATAAGGAATAAAAACGCTGCTATACTCATTGCTAAATCAAACATCACACCACCTCTGTTACAATTAATATCATTAGCCCCATAAACCCTACTAAGAATTGATAAACGTCCCTGGAGCGCTTTAAGCGGTCTATCTCAGACTGATAGCAAGCATAGTTCTGTTCCACTATATCTGCTGTTAATGAAACTAGTTCGTCAATCTCTTTAACCCTCAATTCCGTGTACTCTAGTATTTCCTGTTCTGTCGCCATCATCTTTATCCTTGAAATATTTAGCTGTTAGAAATTTCTTTTCCATTCTGTCAACTTTAGCTCCGTACTTTTCAGCAGAGCCAATCATTATGATCCCGTTCCGACCCCACGAAAACTTGCGCATACTTGCTTCCCTTATTCATTAGATTAATTGCTAGTGTAGTAGGCTCGCCCTTAATCCCTGCTGAACCTGTGCCGCTTTGCCAAAGCCCGTACTTCATTATCCTGGTTCGAATCGTTCCCTTGTCATACCCGGTTTCGAGTACAGTTTTGGATATGTTCCCCTTGTACCTCAAGAAACACTCGGTTATGACTTCCCTTTCGATTGCTGCTAGCTTTTCCTTAAGCTTCATTTACTTCTCCCCAGACCATGTTTGCTTGCCTTCCAAATAGTAGACCGACGAGTAAACCAGCTTGTGTCGCTCTTTCTTTGTTATACGATCCAATTTGAAAGCATGTTTCTCCGGTATAATGTCACCCCACTGAGTTATGTTTTGCCGTTTTATGCCTAGCTGTCTAGCCAGTTCGCTTTTTGTACCGAAATAATTGATCACATCTTTCTTATACATATCTAACCTCCGTTTGTGTTCCGTATTTTAATTATTGACGATATTCAAACTAATTGCAAATAAAACTTTACAATAGATAGATGTTCAATTATCTTTACAACAACGAAAGGGGAAACGCATGGACGAACAAGACCAGCAAATAGATTTAATCTGTAAAGACATCGAGTTATTAGGTAGTGCTTTACAAGAGTTAGGTATGTCAAACGACAATATAGATTCACTCGTATTCATATATAAGGAATTAAACGATGTTCTTAAAGAAGTTTTTAGACAAGGTTTTAATGATCAGCTCGAAGAGTACTATGTTAACTACTTCGAATAAGCCTATGGCCACCAAGTCTTTCATATTCTTGACGCTATTGAATCAGGAAGTCAGGGACGATCAAGTACGAATATCAATGTGTGTCGGACGTAAAAGAAAGAAAGAAATGCGTAGAGCTATTAAGACGGAGAAGAATGTACCGGTTATGGAACGAATGGTTAAGCGATTTGAGCGAGTAATGGAGCTAAAGCATGAAACCGTATAAAAGATATTTACCATTTCTGCAGGGCAAAGAAGCCCATAAAGATGGTGACGGATGGTATGACAATCCTTACAAAAAGGATGGTACCGAGAAAGAAGAATCAGACCGTAAAGACTGGATGCTCGGTTATAACCAATTTGATTTAGACCTAGAACAAGCCCATGTAAGGAGTAAATAATGGATATGAACAAAGTAGTTCAATTACAAGTAAGTCTTAGAGCACCAAAGAACTCTACTAACAACTTCGGTAAGTATAAGTATCGCAACCTAGAATCGATCCTAGAGGCCGCTAAGCCGCTTTTATATGAATTAGGTCTCTTACTACGGATTACAGACGATCTCGTCATGGTGGGCGACAGGTACTACATAAAGGCTACTGCCAGACTGTTTGATGTTGCCGAGCCTGAGAAGTGGATTGAATCAGATGGATGGGCAAGAGAAGCGTTGAGTAAAAAGGGAATGGATGAGAGTCAGATCACCGGTAGTGCTTCAAGTTATGCTCGAAAGATAGCTGTTGGTGCTTTATTACTCATTGACGATAACAAAGATGCTGATACTTTGAACGTTAATGAGGACTATGCCAAGCCTGAACCGTTAAAAGGCCTTACTCCTGAACAAATGGATGTTTATAACGATCTCTTGAACTTCACTGAAACTGATCCCAAAGTGATGCTAAAGGCTTTAAAGATTACCGGCATTACCTCTGAAAACTATAACGACGTTATTAGAGCGTTGAGTAAGAAGAAAGCCAAAATTATGGAGGGTAAATCATAATGGAATATTCATCTGACTCAGCGCACTGGTATAGGGACGACGGTACCACCTGTCATGAAATGCCCTACGCCGATCCGAAAGCTAAGAAGTACTCCGATCCCAAAGTATTGGCCGAATGGCATGAAAACAAGGGTAAGCGGGCTACAACTATCAAAGATGCACGTAAACTTGGATTGTATCCCTCTGTAAGCGGCATCCTGGGACAATTGGACAAACCCGGTCTCAATAGATGGGCTATCGAAGAACGTCTTAAAGTGGCTCATAGGATGGTTAGAGTACCTGAATATAAAACCTGGCGTGACAGTATTGAGAGTGAGTTTCAGGAGGGTAATACATCTGCAGAGATAGGAACGCGTATACACGGATCGATTGAACAATTCTATCAGGGTAGATCGACAGATCCTAGTCTCGGCGACTGCGAACGTGTTATGGCTGTTTCTGAGTTGATTGAAGAGCTGTTCCCGGATAGAGAATGGAACACAGAAAGATCGTTCGCTAGTTCTTTGGGCTACGGGGGCTGTTGTGATCTCTATTCGCTAGGCACTGACAAGGTGATGAATCCTGACATTGTCCTAGACTTTAAAACCAAAGATGACAAATGGTTTGCTAAGAAATCTCTCTACGGTGATAACGGTAATGCTTGCCAGTTAGCAGCGTATGAAAAAGGGCTAAATCTGAAAGGGGCCGTACTGGTTAACATCTTTGTTTCTCGCGAGTCTGATCAAGTACATCATATTATTTGGCCTGAGTCAGAGGTGTATTGGAAAAAGTTTAAATTGTTATTGGATTTATGGAAGCTGGAAAAGAACTATTACCCTGGAGAATAATATGGACGATAGAGTCGAAGTAATGGAGGATAATTTCGATTGGGTTGTTTACCTGGACGGAGAAGAGGTTGCGCGGTATTCGTATGGTGAATTTGCATGGGCAGACCTACTCGCTAAGAACTTTGGCGATAAATTGAGAGAGTCTATTGAAGAAGAACAGATTATTAAATTAACTAAACAAGCTTATAAGGGCTTAATGAGGTTGGTATGAGTAATAACGAAAAGAATATAATGATTATTAACTGTTATATCGAGACAAAAAAAGGAGATGACATATTTCCAGTTTATGACGGTGGTACTCACTTGAGATTAAATGGATACGCGATCATACCTCTTGAAAAGTATTGGGAGTTAGGCGGCGTACAACGACAGAAAGTAACTGAAGAGGAAAAATAGATGTTTTCAAAATTGATAAGACTTACAAGAGATGCAGAGCTAAGAACGTTACCGAATAACGGTACTGAGATACTACAAGTTTCGGGTGTTTACGATGTCGGATTCGGTGATAAGAAAGTAGCCCAGTTTGTAGACTTTACAATATGGGGAAAGAAAGCGACTGAGAAAGTAGCCCAGTATCTCACTAAAGGCACTCAGATCGTTGTCACAGTAAAAGATCTTAAGGCTAATGCTTACATTAATAAGAAAACAGGTGAGCCGGTAGGTACGCTAAAAGGCGATATCGTCGAGTTTGAGTTTTCTAGTGCGCCTAAAGAACAGAGTCAGACACCAGCACAACAGCAGGCGCCTATGGATGATGACTTTTCAAATGACATACCGTTTGCTTATATAGGTATGGAGGGTTTCGCGTGAATGAGAAGGAGTATATAAGTTTATCTGATCTAATTCATGCAAGGGCTGCTAAGTCACATATCTCAGAGCTTCTTTTGACAGGCTCTCCAGAGCTAAAAAAATTAGCATCAACCATCATGGTAGATATTTATGATCTAGTAGACGCGCTTAGGAATGATGTCAATATAACCGAAGATTAACGAGGTGAGGCATGGACGCTATAGAAATACAGGAAGCAATTAGACCGAGTATATGGGCTGTACAAGTAGGTCAGGATGGGAGGAAGCATTTGTTTCAAGCCTCTGGCCAAGATCACGCTTCAAGTAAGTGCGGTATTGTTACTCGAATTAAATACTTGAGAGACCCACAGAACCTTAACCGTTGCACTAGATGTGACCCGAGGCATTAACTGTGTGCATTTTAACGATGATATTTCTTAACGCGACCCTAATGTTTATCGGTATAGACGGTGAGCCTATAGGGTTTAGTGGGAAGATGCATTGTGAACAGTGTCATTTCGAAAGGGCCATCTTCGTTGATAAAGGTGTACCCTCTGGAATGATCACATGTTTTAAATTATAACGTATTCAACATGCAGGTCTAAAGCACCGGCTGTAAGATCCTGAACTGCTATTACAAAACGTAACGCTCTAATAGCCGTGGCTGCTGTAGTGTAATTCGCTACAGCGTTATTAGGTATACACTGAACGATTGCATTCAGAGCTAAATCAGCATCGTTAACTAAAGTCGCCGCTTTAATACCTGCAGCATCATCAGTCGTTATACCCATGGCACACGTCGCTGTACTTGAGGCAGAAGTAAATCCACTTGTTACATGATACCAAGCATTAGTTATTACCGCGCCTGTAGGCACCTCACCAATATTAACAGTACCGTTTGGGTCTTGGGTAAAGTTATATCTAAACGTCTTGTGAAGCTTAACCTTCTCACCTATAACGTTAGAACCTGCTAGGGCTGGACCGTTATTATGGAATTTATAAATTGGCGGTAGAGTCGTAATATTTAACCACTTGTTATAACTTGCATTAGGATTAAGGCTACCAAGTATAGGAATCTCATTATCAACAACTATCACGTTGGATAAGTTTGATATACCCGTCAAGTTTATACCTACTGGGTTCGAGGTAGTATTAGTGAATATAATATTGTTATCACGAATAATCGCTTGATCCAATGCTGCTGTAGACCCTATTTCTAAACACCTTACCTCACCGGTACAAGTCGCCAAAGCATCAACAGTGATTGTGTTGTTAGAGATCTCAAAGGTCTTACTTGCTGCTGTTCCTGAGATAGAAATCATCTTAACGGTTGATGAGCCGGTATAGACTAAACTCTCAAGAGTATTACCTCTTATAATTACCGTGTGAGCTATGTTAGCAATATCAATACCAGCTACACCTCGAAGGTTTCTAATAACGTTGTTCTGTATGACGACATTAGAATTGGCCTGGGCTTCTTGGGTAGAGTAAATGGCCTTATCAGCACCGTCGATAGTATTGCCAGAGATAAATAAATCATCAGAGCGAACATAAATACCGCGCCGATCAGTGGATGTTGCTTCTTCCCAGTAAATATTATTACCGATAATGTTATTGCCGAAACCGTTTATAGTAGAAGAGCCAGTCTTAAACGTACCTTTTAAGGTTATCGCGCCTTCTTCAAATCCACCGTCAACAATAGTATTATTACTGATAGTTGAGAACTTAGTCTTAGTGTAGATAGCTTCTGATCCGCTAGTATAATCTGCGTTGTGAATATTATTAAAATAGTTTCCAGAGACAATTGCATTCTCACCCCAAAGAAAAACGCCGTGAACATCTGCTCCGTTCTGGTTTGAGGTTATATTTCTAAATACATTGCCGGTTATAACATAAGGCTCCTGTACTGATTGACTTCCAAGCGCTTCTGATCCTATCTGAATAGCTGAAGTATTACCCGCTGCTGTATTGGCAATCTCTTCGAACACGTTATCAGTAATCATAACGTCCTTAATATCGCCATTTAGCGGTAAGGATATCGCTGTTGCTAGGATATTAGTAAACACACAATTGGAGATATGCAGTTTATTGACTTTGTAGTCACCTTGAGACGCTTCCGCTGGAGTAGCTAATACCTGTAGGAAAGTTTTAAAGGTAATATTCTTTAAGCTAACCTTTCCGGCTGTCTTAATTCTTATAGCTTGAGTCTTGTCTGACTTACCTTGGATTATGCAAGTATTAGGATCGTCAGCCCACAGAATTAAATCTTGCGTTAATGCAGGGGTTTGTGCGTTAGCCGTTAAAATCGAATCTAATAAGTATGTCCCAGGAGGGCAATACACAGCCTCACCAGCCGCACCTAGATTTGCCGCTATAAATGCCACCGTGTCATCAGTGGTTCCGTCACCGGTTGCGCCGAAATCCGCAACCAAGTCAAAACCCCGATTTAACGTCGCGCCTTTTGCTGTTCTTAGTGTCATGATTTACCCCTTACGAATTATCAACTGTATTTGTAGCAGTACCGAAACTGGCCTTAGTGCCTCGGCAATTCACCTTTCCTACCACAATATTATCACCGGTATTAACATCAACTAGACTCGCCCAGCTTGATAATGCTGAATCATTAGCAGAGATATTCCCTACTACGAGGTCATCGCATAAAGTAAATTGAATGCCGTTTAACGTTGCCGCAATAGACTCGATGAAAGTAACGTTTTCTATTCTCGCTATGTTATTAGTTTGAATATCAACACATCTTGATTGACTTGAATCAATATTTTTAAAGGTTAACCCGTCGATATCGAGGTTTAAAGCATCGGTACCGCCTGACCCTCTGAACTGAGCCATAAAGCCCACTGTATTACCGTTAGACGCGATGTCCTCAATGGTCATGTTTCTAATCGTGGTTCGCATACATTCATCTAAGGCAAAGGGTTTGTTCGTTGTAGAAGCTGTCAAAGCCTTATACCTTATGGTGAAGTCTTCGAATACAAAGTCTTTGGGGAATGTTGACATAGACGTATAATTAGGCTGATTTAATAACGCAACAGTACCTTGATAGTGAAGGTTGAAATTATGGTATTTAACGCCTTCTATCTGACTTGCTGTATCAGTAACTCTTGGCAAGTAGAAGAACATGAAATCGCTTTTAACCGTTACATCGTTAAATTCTAGCTCCGTAATATCAGCATCGGATAGAGTGCCATTCATGAATAGAATATCTGTTGCTGATACTGTAGAACCTACCGTCAAGTCAAACAAGAGGCTGTTGAATCTAACGTTTGTTATATCCCCTACCGCCATGATTAGTCGTCTACCTAGGCCGCCGCCCTCGTCGCCAGTAGTAGTGAAGGTATAGTCTTCGTTTGATACTGAAGAGTCACTAAGAGTATCAGTAAAGCTAAATATTCCATCCGCTGTAGCGAGCTTATATCGATTACCATCCACTTTAATATTTGAACCTGACAGTTCATAAATAACATCCAGGTAGACGGAGGCAGAAAGGTTGTCCACTTCAATATCGTTATTAAAGGCCGCAACACTGTTGCCAAGCTCGAACAGTCTAAAGAACTTTCCACGTACTTTATTATCATGGATAAGCGTACTAGATCCTTCAGTGCCATCGGTTATTACTGATCTAAACGCGTATTGAGATTGATTTACTACTGCATCCCAGGGATTAGTAAAGATACCAACTAGGTGGTTATCATGCACGTTGAAACCTCGCATTCCACTAACTTTAAAGAATGCCTCGTCAAACTCAGTTGCATAAACACCTGTTATTTCTATGTCAAACTCTTGCTCGTTGCTTGTTGTCTCGTTGTAATAGCCACGGATACACTTACCGTCCTTATCTGTAGTAGTCCCTGAAGTAACAGTAGTTCCCACTCCAATCATTGACCCGCCAACTATTCGACCTCTTGTAGGGGTGGTAATTGTATTACCTTTGAATGAGATAAACTTGGCGTCTTGAGTAGATCCACCGTCATCCAATATATAACAGTTCTTGAAGTCGCAATCCAATATCTCAAAGACAACGCCATCATTGGATATATTTAATAAGGCTTGCTTGCCTAGTGTAGTACCAACACCAGTTACATCTTGAAAGCCACAATCAATAATCTTAAATTCACTGTCGGCAATGGCTGATACTAAGGCGCCGTCTTCAGTCGCACTACCTACAGCAACATCTTGCTCATCTCCATCGAAAGTACCGCCTATGATTCTAACGCCAGTGGTCTTTATAGAGAAAAGATTGCCAGTGTTGGTGGGGCCGTACTTTAAAATAGCCGCTCTCGATTCGAATTCTAGAATGGTATTGGCAACAGTAATATTTAATTGTGACTTTAATAAATAAGTACCGTCTGAAATTATAACCCTGCCACCAGCATTTAAAGCATTCTGCAAAGTAGCCGTATCGTCTGTAGTTCCGTCACCAGTAACGCCAAACATTGATTTAGCGCAAGTATACTTATCGTCTAGAATCGAATCTAGGTTTGTGGGGATAGCGCTTGTGCCTGTTCTTGTATAAGTAGTACTAGCCGAAGGAGTAGTTGAGTTAGTCGTAATATCAGTTAGATATATGTCAACATTGTCATTATCTTTAACGGCAGAGTTAAGGGTTATTACTGTGCCTGAAGTTTCTGTATAATTAGCCGTTAGGAATTGACGATCTCCATTTACATAAACCCCGACAGCATTTGCACCTGGGACGTAAGTGAAGCTAGTCAGCGTGATTATTGTATTACTACCTGTTAATGCAGAACCTACAAAGGTTTCTTGCTGTAAGGATACTACCGCGACACTTTGCGAAGTAGAGAAAGACTGAATGTTGTCCCACTCGTATAACTGACCTGTATTAGTAGCGGCTGTAGCGGCATCGGCGTATAAACGATACCTGACCAATCCTACAGTTGTATCAGTATGTGGAAAAACTACTGTACTGGAGATAGTAGGTAAACCTGCAGAATCAAACGTAACAGTTGCTGAAGATGTACCACCGGTTGAATCGGTATACATTGGGGTAGCTGTAGTGGTTCCGCCTAGATAGGTCTTTAATACCCGTCCTGAACTGAATGCGTTGCCTTGCGAAAGGCCAAGTGCGATAGGAACAAAGGACATTACTTTTTCTCCTGAATTAATTCTCGAATGGCCGCATAAGCATTGTCTTCGCTTATACCTACACCCTTTTTAGCAATCTTACTCGCTACGTTTAAAGTGGCTGTTAGTGGGCTAGTTACTGCTTGGGTTGCATCTTTAGCAAAGTCTAACGATGCCTCCATAACACCACCTAGTGATGTCTCTGCAGGAGTTCCTACCACTTTGTCTAGCTCGTTGGCGTACTTAAGTAAGATCTTTAAATTAGATCTACCTTCTGACTTACCCTCTAGCCTCTTAGGTCCGCCAAATCCACTATGCTTGTCTAAGACGTCTGAAAGCTGCTTAACAACTTCTCTCAATGGGCCTCTAGACTGAGCATTACTCGTTAGTCGTCGTGCCAGAGTACCTAGACTGCCCGCTGCTGAATCACTTGAAAGATCAGTCTTCTTTCCTGCCAAGCGTTGCATTTCGTCAAGTATATTAATCGTATCTGAATAAACCTTATTAGCTTCAGCATATTTAGTAAACCGCTCTAACTCGGTCTTAATGTTAGATCGTAACTCCCTTAAGGCGCCTTCAGCTTTACCACCTAAACCCTTAACTGATTTTCCATAGCTAATAGATTCGTCGATAGCTTGTTTTAATTCATGCAGGTCCATGGCGTCAGGGTTTTTATTCCTAACCATCTTCCCCCAAATATCATTAATGGCGCTCTTTCTACCACCTAGACCACTGATCAGCGAATCGCTAAAGTCTAAAGTCTTATCTTCGTTGAACTTAATCTTAAGTCCATCGAGTGACTTCTTAAAACTATCCCCTATGGCTGCAGAGTTAACCGTCTTACCTTCTAGAAACTCTTTAGCATCACCAATACGCTTACCAGCAATGCTATTGATTTTCTTAACCGCATTAACTTGCTCTAAAAGAACCCTTCCCGGTACGTCTGCAGGCCGGTTATCAAACTCAAACTCTGGATCTTTCTTACCACGTTGAGAATTGTTGGTCATTTCAGCAATTAACTTACGATCGGTAGTTGTCGCTTTCTTCTTAAAGAAGTCAACAAACCCACCGCTGAACCCTTGTCGGACCGCTGCCGCCGCAGGCTTATCCGTTACCTTTGTAGGTAGATCAGCACCTAGTCTAATCTGCATAGGCGTAGGGTCTATAATGGCACCTGACTCTTCTAGTTTGAACTTGGCTAGATCGGCGTTGATCTCACCGCTTTGAAGCTCTGCAATAATCTTTTTCTGACCTGGAGTTTTAAACTTCGATACGTCACTAGCAAACTCAGCCAATGCGGTTCCTGCATCCTTAGCTGCTGGTGAAATAGCATCAATAGCCTTAGTTGCCGCCTCACCTGTAACCTTTCCAGCTTGCTCTATACCTTCTCCGACCCTACCCGCTATCTTTCCACCTAGAAGTATTTCAGCACCCGTAGCGCCTACCTCTGCCGCCGTAGCTGCCAATGGACTACCTGTAGCTTCAAATGTTCTCTCACCGGCTTCTTTAGCGCCGCCAACAGTCTTAACTCTTTCGATCGTATCAACTGCGGACTTCAATCCGCTCCCTGAAATTAAGTCAACCAATGCCATTACACCGGCAACCGGCATATTTAACGCTTCGACCAAACCCTGAAGCTGTGCCTTGCCTTCGTCGGTAGTAGGTTGAAAAGTGTGCTTCTGCTGGGTGTCTCTTACGATGTCACCGCCTTGGTTAATACTTGCTGCTAATTCATCCTGACCCGCAGCCTCTAGACCTGTTTGGGCAATCTCAGCTAATCCACCACCGACGCCACCGGCAACCGTCGACGCTAATCCAGAACCAATAGCCGCTACAGCTTCACCAGCACCGACTAGTTTATCGCCGAATGATGACTCTTGGCCTTCTTGTGTGATTAATCCACGACTAACCGCTTCGTCAAAGATAGCCTTTTTGTCGGCAGGCAAGCGATCCTGGAGACCTCGGTTAGAAATCTCTTGGAATCTTGCTATGTTTTCTTGTGGTGTAGCCATATTAGAAACTCATTAACTCATCGTCTGATTGATCGTTAAACTTTTGCGCACCGCCTTGACCTAGAACATCTGAATTAGCAATCTTATCTCTAAGCTCTTGTACTCGACGTTTAAACTCAACCTCACCTCTCACTCTGTTTAATCCACCAGAAGCTAAGTTTGAAATAATCTTAATGTCGGTTTCGCTCAATACACCGGTCATTATGTCTAAATTATCAGCGGTTAGTATGTTTGAAGCTTCTTCAATGTCAGCAATGGCTGTCATTTCACCATCCGAATGAACCTCGTCGACAAAGGGTATCGGTAAGCCTAAATCTCTACCTTCTCTAGAACCGATAACATCGTCAAGCTCAGGGTTAGCTAAAATCCTATCAAGTAGGTCGACCGCTGTTTGTTTAAACGCAGCTCCTTTCTTGACCTGTCGCTGAGTCTCTCTTAACTTGACAGCCGCTTTCATACCTGACTCTGAAGTCTTAGCAGAATCTAAAGTAGCTTGTAATTGAGACATTTCATCCGCACTAGCTTGAGGGAATCTTGCCTTAAGTATTTCTGGCCCTGCTGCTCTACGTTGAGACTCACCGGCTGACTCAATCATTTTAACCGCTGCCTTAACACCCTTGTCGCCACCACCAGAAGCTGTAAAAGCCGCTGATACCTGTTCGGCTACCACTGGATCAAGATTCTGGATTAACTCCTGTGGTATCTGTTGAGCTGCTACACCTGCGGATTCTGTTGCTGCTTCGGCAGTAAACTTGGCAGTCTTGGCAATGTCTAATTTACTTGGTCCAACAGGTTCGCCACCCATTCCAGTAATTAATGATCTCAGTCCGGTATCAGAGAAGTCCATACCGCTTAAATCTTCAGCGGGTATGTTTGTTCCCATCTGATTAAGTCTTTCAATGACTTTAGGTGCGGCCAGCGCTCTACGGTCTTCAGGTAATTCTAATAAGCCGTTTAATCCACCAATGATAGCTTGATTCTGAGTGGCTGCATCTAGGGTATCTTGACGCTGGGTGGCCTGTGCTTGCGCCGCGCCGAATCTTTCCTTCTGAAGGTCAAGCCCTTGCTGTTTCTGATTAAGACCTTGTTGCGCTCTATTCGCAGCATCTTGTTTCTGGGCATTCTCTATAACAATAGAAAGACCTTGCTTAATGTTTCCTGCTGCCATTGGGATTCGTGCGTCTAGTGCTGGCATGGTAAGACTCCGTAGTTAACCATTCTATAACCGTCGACCATCGTTACCGCCTCTGGATAATCGTCTTCAATAAGCTGTGCCATGGTTCCAAATTGATCTTTTTCGCCGTCAATGTAATCGAACTTGAACCAAGGTATGCCGTTATTATCACCAACATAAGTTATGTTCTCTTTTAGCTCTACGTCTGAAAACATCGACATTAAAGCCATTGCGCCCGACGCTGCACCGGATGAACTACCGCTACCACCTTGCGCACCGCCACCACCCGCTGTTGATCCTCCCATTGCGCCACCCGTTGACCCGCCCATGAATGAGTCGGGCCTAAAGAACGAAATGGTGTTTCCTAATCCTTGCGATCTAGCTGCTTGACCTCCGACAATAGCACCCGCCCTAACGTTGCCTATACCTTGGGTAATGTCAGACAGTTGATTAGCTGTAGCACCTTGCTGGACAGCTTGTTGTGCTGCCGCTGTCTGACCCATTCGAGTTAGATCAAATAGCTGGTTAAAGCGTTGCTGTTGGGGCGCTAGGTTTCGCTGCATGGCTGATCCTGCGAAGGAATCCAGTACTTGAGCCTGACTGATATCTTGCCCGAATTGCTGTTCCTGTTCACCGGCAGTTAATTGACGCCCGCCTACTTGCTGACCAAATCCTTGTGCTTGTTCCGCCGCTGTTAACTGTCGTCCACCGAATTGCTGACCGAATTGTTGTTGTGCCTGTGACTGATCGCGCATTAACTGTTGGTTAGCAGCTTCATTAGATTTTAGAAATAGCTCATCTTGAAGTAATTTAGCCGTACCACCGGAGCCCAATTTACCGCCAGCGGCCCGATTAGAAAATATACGCTTGGATGTTTCATCGGCTATCTGTTGAAAGAATGGGCTGTTAATGGCGTCTTCAGGGTTTCTAACATCTTGAAACGTCGTCGGAGCCTGACCTTGAGGGCCGAATGCTTCGGGAGCTTCACCAGGCGCTTGAAATGTTTGTACTCTAGACACTCTTTGTGCAAGCTCATTACTTCTAAGATTTTCATAGAAGCTAATATCCTGCAGTGGCTGAGATGCAAGCTTCGCTAACTGGTCGACACCAGCATCCCTGAAAGGTTGTAAATCAGTACGGATAATATCTAAAGCATCTTTTTGAAACTTTAGCGCGTCTTCGCCCGATCTAACTTGTGCCTTGCCTGCGTTCTTAGCGGCTCGCTCTTCGTCACCGCCTAAAAACTTATCTCTTACGAAACCCATTTGTCACGCTCCAGTCCTAAGTAAATTTGATCGTGTGCTATGCCATCTTTCATATGTGATTTTGTATTAATGCCTTCTTCGACGAATCCCTGTGCTTTAGCAAATTTTAGCACGTTAGGATAGGTGGTGGGTATTTGTGCGCAAACCTTCTCAACTACTGGAAATCGTTCGAATAACCAGCCAAGTGATTTCTTGCCAAAATCCATCGCATGGGCCTTTCTGTACTCTGGTAATACTTGAACATGACACCATAGTGAACAATTAGTATTCAAGTGGTAAATCATGCATCCCATCGGAACAGAGTCTACATAGCCGATTAAGTACATGTGGTCGTTGATCTCAGGCACGAAATCCATAGGATCGGGACTATTATCTGCTGAGATAGTTGGATAGATATCTGGATGAGTTAATATCTCGTTAATTAATGCCTGATTCTGAGTCTCTTCTATGATCATGCAAATCCTATGTTTCAGTTGTTCCTGATATATCAATATTGACCACCGAGGCTGTACCGGCCAACGCCTTGATTGCCATATTGTTACCTAGTACGTGCTGCATCAATTCTCTTAATATAATAGTCTTACCTGCTGGTATTGTCTCTCTAATGATCCAATTACCACCTGAACCACTTGTTGCTGTAGTAGCAGTAAGTATACGCCATACAGTTATTTCTACATTAGAGGTTGATGTATTGGTAGCTGTAGCCTTGCCTATAAACTTCTTCTCGCTAGAATTAGTCGTAACGACATTACCGGCTGAAGCTGTTAGCTGTGTTTCGCTTTTAAAGTTGTCTAGTGTAGCCATTTAATCACCTATAACTCTTGTCTTGCCTCTGAATAACACTTTAAACGAAACCAGTGGCGATAAGTCTTCTGATATTAAAAATTCAAATCTATCCTCATTTCTAGAGTCTAGTATTACCGGCGCAGGAAATTCAGTAAGCAGAGTTATGGATGTATTAGTCCCGTCAGACACTTGGTTTATAAGCGTCGATCCGCCGTGTAAGAGGTCTTCAATGCTTCTTATGTTACTTGTAAAAACAACCTCGTTGTTCTTTATTCGCCTAAACACAATACCTGTAGATAAAGCAGCTAACCCCAAAAAAGTATTGTATGGAATACCCGGCATGGTCCCGTCTGCCACCGCTCCCGATATATTATCTACGATAGAAAAAGATATGCTCTCTATATAATAAAGGGTGTTCCTTGGAGCTAATACAGAATAGATTTGAGCTGAGCCTGTTTGCTCGATCTGCCAATCATCTATAAAAAACCTTGGGCCTGTACCAGATTTGGCTAAACATGTAATTCTAAACGCATCTATGGTGGCTCCCACCAATCCCATGTCAGAAAAAGGTATAACGATCCTATGCCAAGTGTCAAATACTGTTTCAGACATATACGTTTCTAATAAAACCGAACTCCCGATCATCAAACTTGTGCCTGTATCCCATCCAGAAATCTCAAAGCTATCGGCTGAGCTAGCGGCCCAATTCCTATCAATATTAACAAACATGGTTATAGAGGAATACCCACTAAGATCTTGATTAGACCCTTTAGCTACTTGCATTGTATGCCCGACATTAGCGTTATTAACGCGAATAGACTGCACCCCAGAATTAGCTCTGTTAGAGTGATCGAACGTGAATTTACTCCCTCCAGATATAGCTGAAGCTGTCCAATACCCATTATCAATACCGTCGTGAACTTCTATAGGGATGCCACCAAAAGCAAAATCTTGCGCCATATCTATACCGAAATCAGAATTAAACGCAGGTAAAAACCGAGGCTCATAAGTCCTTAGATCCTCTGTGAAAACAACAAGTCCAGACTCTCCATTATGCTTACCAACGGTAACAGTTAGTCCCGATCCGCCTCCGTCTTCAATGACTATGGGTATTGTCATTATCTAAGATATCCCACTATAGCAGCATACATTGTGGTGCTCCCTGACGACGTGTTGCTATTTACTGTTACCGCTAGACTGTCGCCTTTCTGTAGTTTGAAATCTATGGTCGCATACATTCTTCCGCCAGCGCCTAGATAAAAATAAGCGATTGGGGCTCCGTCAGTCACCGTTGAGCCTTCAGCGCCTTTGTACGCCAAAGAGCTTGCTAACGTATTAGAGACGGAAAAGTTTCTATTCTGGCTCATGTCCACAGCGGTTGCGCTTGATATCAAGGTTCCAGCCGTAGGATTTCTAATAAGCGTTATCTTGGATACGTCAGTAGTTGTTCCAGCACTACCTACGCCAACGGCCAAAGCCTCAACTATAAAGTCCTGATCCTCTAGGTTCTTAAAGTACAAAACACCACTCACCGCTGATGACGTGAGGGTAATCTCTCCAGTGTTTAAATTATAGGCATCACCCGCTAATGTGGCCGCTAGAGATGCGGTTTCTGTCGTAGACAGCGTGTACAGCTTGTTCTCGGAATCGACCTTAGCCTTATGGCCCGACCCGGTACCATCACTTATAATTACACTCATTTTGTTAATCTCCAGAATTATCTATAGTTGTACCAGGTTCCACATTTGCAATTATTTCCAAAAGAAATACCGCCGCTCTCAAGAGTGAGATAATCTGATCATTACCTGACTCGATTTCTAATTCGTGGTCTACGCTATCTGTTTCTGGCTCAAAGCTCATATTGCAAACCACTCATCTGTATCTATAAAGTACTTGAACTTGATCGAAGTACCGTTTTTATAGAGGCTCCCTGTGGAACTTCCATTCATATTCTTTCCGTTACCATTCAAGCCAACTTTACTACCACCTGACTTGCGGATGATAATCTCGTCATTCTCACCTGGATTAGCCGGAAAAGTAGCCGTTGCATTACCTGTGAAGTTGACATAATCAAAACTAGCTAAAGTATAGTCTACAGCTTTAGTTATAGCATTAAAACTAGGCGCTTGCTCTGTGCTGCTAAAGAGTGAATTAACATCATCATTATCCGCCTCTGGCACCGTCCACGCAAACGTTTCTCTAATGACCGTTTCGGATATAGTATCGGTACCGCCACCGGATCGTCTAAATAACTGTTCAATAATGATACGCTGGCTGTTCAATCCGTTAATCAATTGACTAACAAAAGTCCATTCTGGGCTACCCTGCTTAAAGGGGTTTCTTTGTGGGAATGTTACCGATGGAGGTGGATTTACTCTTTCAGCCATTATTCAATCCCCAGGTCTACATTTGCCTTGATTTCGAATAAATTAAAGTTAACCGGATCGCTTACCCTAAAGCGCCACTTACGACGGTATGAACTACCAAGACCGTGTATTTCAGGAGATTGCTGGTAATCACCTAGCTGACCTAAAGATAGCGTAAAGTGGCCCTCCCACGTCCTACCGTCATCGTCTGAATAATATACCATTAGCAATGGGTCAGCACCTTGGCCGGTAGATAAGCCCTCACCAGTTGTACAACGGATATTCAATGAATTCCAGAATACCTCCATGCCTGAAACACCGAATGCCTCAGAATCATAGGATTTGGTTATTCTTTCACGTATGAAGGTTGATGTATCTTCGGAAAATAGCTCTTTCTCTAGCTTGGATATCTTTCCGCTGGATTCTGACACATACCAAGAGCCATCAAAGAAGGCGTACGATTGCCCATCATAGGCACCGTATTGAGTACCAGATGACAACTGAAACCAGAAATTCTTTTGTTGAGAATATGCCCAGGTAACGCTTTCAGTGGGGAATTGCATAATGTAGATGTCTTGATTGCCGATCTGGATAACATTACCGATACAATCGTCAACAGTCCCATAGCTCTGAATAGCGTCACCGATACCATCGGTTGATACGGGTAATGATTGACCGCCGGTAAACTGATAGACCTTTAAATCATCGCCTAAGAAGTATAATGACTCATCACTATGAGCAATAGAGTAATTAGCACCCAAACCTTTCTCAATAATACCGCCCTCCTGTCGATCAAATGGAGGGTTGCCGTTACCAGTATTCCACCATGGCTCCATAGAGCGCCTGCCGAAGAGTAATAATTGCTGCTTGAAAACATAAGGTCTGTATAAAACATCGCCCTTTGATTCTGCTGTGGCTATATTTAAACCGCTTACTGAGCTGGGCACACCGGCATCACTGGTCATCCATCGGCCTGTTGTACCATCGTTACCAAAAATCCATTGGTTATTAAGGTGGTCTACGAAGTATGGACTCTCTAAATCTGAATCGGTGATCTCGGTTAATGCCGTACCATTGTACTGATATACTTTACCACTGCCATTGGATATGACTAATAAACCAGCGTTAGAGGCAAATACGCATCGAGTCGTCCCGTCAATAGTACCAAGAGTTGTACGAACACCCGTTGCCATATCAACACTGTATAGAGAAGTCTGGACAACCTGTACATAAGTACCATCAAAATCGTAGAAACCGCGTTCAATATTCGTTCCAATAGCTGCTGATAAAGCAGACTTCCCCGGCCATGACATTAACCCGCCTTTACCGCTTGAGGTTATTTCAGGGTAAAGATTGATCGTCCTTTGATACTCTAAAGGTTTAGTTCTAGATTCGTAACTCTCGCCGAATAGATCTAAAGGAACGTTAGGCATTAAAAATCCACCACTTTGGTATCGTCTGGAGTATAGGCGTTGTTGAACACACGTCTAATATCTAATTCTGCTGTTCGGGCATCGTTGTTAATGTCGGCCTTTCGTGCGGCAGGCATACCAAGGTCAGAACCAAGAGACTTAGATGCTAATGCTACAACAAAGAACACATACTCATCGGGTACGCTAGCCGTAGAACCCCAATCAACTATATCTAGATTATCAAGATAGGCGTAAACCTCATCATAAGCTTGTAGCGCTGCATTAGTTCTATTCGAGTCTACTGCTTGGCCGAATGCTAATACACCACATCGCCTCAGTACTCTATTTGCTATCTCTGCTCTAGTAACAGCCATAAATACCCCTTAGATGGTTAAACCTGCATTTGTAGCTTTTTTAGCCTTCTTTGGCTTATCTGCCGCTTTGCTGGCCAATTTTATTGACTCTTCAGTAAAATCTCGATGGTTTGATAGCTTGCGAGTAGTCTTTTCGCTAGATAAGTCTAACGTGTCACCGGGGGATAGTATAAACGTTACTAACTTTGGTCGGCTGCCGGTAAATTTTAATTTCATCTTAACCCCGTTGCTATAAATTGAATTCTGTCAGTCGTTCCGTTGTTCTTTCTTACACCATGCCAAACGTCATGCGGGAGAAAAACGGTTAAACCTTTTGCAGGATAGATGGTTTCGACAATCTGATCCTTTTTGAATATGTCTAGTGCCGCTGGTTGATCACCAGGTTGTAAATAATGCACTAATGTCATTCCATCCAAGGGGTAATGAATATGCGGATATTGCTCTGCGTATCCTTCCCCCTCTTCAGGAGTTTGTATCGATAAATAGGTTTTAACCTTTCGAGCCGGGAAACCATTGCGGATAAAAGCCTCTTTTGCACACTTTTCGAACTCTGACCTTATAAGGTCTTTATTGTGTATCAATTCGACTCTACCCGCCCCTTGATGACTCCCTACAATGTAGGCGAGCCAATCAGGTCGATATTCCCAGTGCTCAGTTATCACACTAGATATTGTACAAGTAAAGCACAACAACTGTTACTTCCATAGCTACACCGGTTGCGGCTGCTACGTTAGTTTCTAGCTGTATGATTGCTTCGGCAGAAAAGGCTTTAGGTCCAGCGGATAGTAAAACACCACCAAGCTGGAAATGATTTCCAGGCTCAATAGTTCCACCTTCGCCAGCGTCGCCAGTCCAGACACCGAGATTACCAAATCCATCGGGATCAGCAATTTCGTCATCTGTAGCAGCCCAACCAATATCGATATCTAATGTTTCAATACCGGTATCGCCATCACCTGCCATTACATAACCGCCAATTACTGTGCAGTTAGCGGGAACGCGACAAGCTTGGAAGATGTCTCCATCTTCACTTGAAGCGTCCACTGTTACAGTCCCGTAAGCAGCTTTGATGCTACCTGCGTGACCCGTTCCGGCTTGTGGGATACCCACTGCCGCTCTAGTACCTGTTACTGTTGCTGCTGCCATGATCTATTCTCCTTATGAACCAGCTACGAACACGGAAACCATACCGTGATCTTTGCTATTGAAAACAAGCTTACTGATATCGTGCTTAAGCTCTACCGCTACACCTGGCTGAAATCCATAATCTTTGTCGTTATCTACGATCAGATTAGGACGTTGACCCAAACCATAACCAACTGCTTGTGCGCCAACTAAGAAACAAGGCTCAACAGGAATACTACCGGCTCCTGCAGTTGCGTAGTAAGTAGAGTTGGTTAACAGTGTAGTAATTTCTGGAATTTCGCGGATTACCACGTTGTCCCAAATCAAATCACCAGGACGGAACAAAGGATTACCTTCGCCACGCATACCAGCATCTGAGTGTAGAGTCTCTAAGTCAGCTTTAAGATCAAGCATACCTTGAGTACCTACGAACATTACATACGTCTCAGCGCCGCCTTTGGTCTTGATAGGACGGATGATAGGATCGGCTGTGCGAGCAATCTTACGTGCAAGTCGAACGATATCACCGGTAAGGCCATCAGCCGTTCCATCAATGCCGCCTAACTCTGCAGAGTGATCGCCGGTTAAAGTAATGCTAGCACCGTAGAGTACACGATCAGCATTATCTACCTGCCATAAATCACCAGTAGTATTAATCGCAGCATCAGTACTATCTACTGTTACTGTAACGCCAGCACTTGTAAGCGAGGCAAGACCTGATTTGATAATGTCATCACGAACCTTTTCTTGTCCCCAATTCATTAGCATTTCACGGCTAGCTTTCATCAAGTCTATATTTGGCTTCTCACGCTCTTCAGCATCCAGACGAACACCATTACGTTCATAAGTAGGAGTAAGAGTTTGAGAATAGTTGGCTAGAATTTCTTCATTGCCATCTAAAGTGCCTGAACCTGATACGCCATTACCGGATAGTTTTGCAACTAAAGGAATAGAGACGATTTTTCGTCCCATCTTAATAACGATAGGATTGCTTGAGCTTTCACCAGTGTAAGGGGCGAAGAGATTATCCCGAACGAATTCTGCAAAGAAGTCGCTTAGGAAATTTGTGACAACATTAGCTGCTGCCGTGGTTGTATTAGCCATGATATTACCTTCCTAATATTTCACCTAACGTAAGCTCTCCAGCGGAATTATTTCCACCTTCGGCACTACGTTGACTGTTTAACGATGGCGTACTAGATGTTGATTGTTTCTGACCACCTTCCTCTGCAATCTCTTTACGAACTTTAGCTTCTATCTCAACTCGCATCTTCTCTTCCATGGCGTCCACATTGTCAAATTGCTTTAGTCGCTCAGCTTTATCAACTATGTCCATCATTTCGTAGTAAGGGCTAGGAGAGTTATTAACTCGATTACCTAAGCCTGGATCTGCTTCAATCATTTGAGTAAACGTTACTAACTTCTGGCTAACAACATCTTGACCGAATTCTCTCTCGGCATGAAACTGACTTAACTCAGTTTTGACGTTGCCAACAGCCGCCATTGTTTGATTTGCTAAGTGATCGGTATAAGCGTCTTGATCTTTAAATACATCAGGGGCCTGTACCGGTACTGCTTTGCTAGCATCTTCAAACTCTTTAAGCTTTTTCTCTACTTCCTGTCGTTTACTCTTTTCATCTTTATACGCTTGATATTGCCAATCGCTCTTAGACTCTTCTTTAGGTGCTGGCGTCTCACCGTCTGTTGCTTTGACTTCTTCTTTCGATTCCGTCTCTGCTTCGCCCTTGGCTTCCACTGCTTCTGTTTCTGTTTCTGTTACCGTTTCGGTTACTGTTTCAGTTGCTTCAATAGTCTCACCGCTTAAGATTGCATCTAAATCACTCATGACTCTTTTTCCTTGTTGCCCGAAAACCGGCATCGTTAAACACCCTTTAAGAGGTCGGCGTCACCTGTATGACCTTGCGCTGTCATCGCGTTACTACATAACTACGTATTAATCGAAACCGAGTCCACTGGTTGCATAGTCAACACTTCCGTTTCTACGGCGGTTTGTACTGTCTGTTGCTCTAGCTTGTCGGTCTCTGCATTTTTCTTGAGTGTATCGGCCAACATGTTATCAATCTTGGCTTGTACACCTTCCATCTGTTGTTGTAATTGAGCCATCTCAACTTGTTGTCTCTGTTGGGCCTGCTCTGGATCGCCTTTCAGCTTATCCATTATATCGCGTTTGTTTCTTAGCTGGCTCATCTCTACCACTGTTTCAAACGGTACAGACTGTGGTCCGTAGGTTTGGGCAAGATTAGCCAATACTTCAAACTGCTCTTGTTGGATATTAGATGTATCGACTGACTCACCTAGCATGATGTCAACGTCTAACTCGGCAACATTATTCTCTACGTCTACCGGTTCATTCAATCGAGGGTCATTGGCTTGGACCATCTGTTGTAACGATTGTGCTGCTTGCTGATCGCCTTGCTGTGCCATTTCCTCTAGCTTCTGACCCGCAGTGATAGGTTGATTAAGACCTACGAACTTTAGGTTATCTTCGTTGTCAGTGACTCTAATCCAGCGAGGTGCTTTCCAGTACTGACGGATTCTGTTCCAAGCCTGCCGATATACTCGCTTCTTCCACTGTCGATGAGTGTCGAACAATGGGCCCACTTCTAACATATCTTTGGATTCTGATACCTGTCGGGCTCTACCTGAAGCATCTGGAGAGACTAAAGACCTTGCGGCGATTGAATCTATTTCTAACTTAGCTTCTTGTAGTAATTGAGCCTGACCTGCTGCCAAGTCGTTACCTGGATCAACGTCAAATCTAGCGCCTGGTGTGACTTCCACCATTCCATCACCTTTGGCCAATTCCGCTTTAGCAGCATTGATATCATCAACGGCGCCTCGATCGGCTATAACCTGTCGTCTAGACAAGAGATATAAGGCTTTAGACCGTCTATGATTGATCTCGTCTTGTATCCAGATAAACTGACGGGTCCATCCGTAACGCTCATTGTCTCTATCGATATAAGCAAAAGCTAGTTCAATAGGGCATTCGGGCTCGTCTTTGTCGTCAAGATAAGGAGACTTTTCAGGCTTCATTAATTCAATGTCACCAGAGAAGTAAACGACGTGCCAGACACCTTTATCTAAGTAGTAATGCTGGCAGACTTTAAGGCGTCGTTTACCCTTATCGGTCCATCGATTAGCGGCGTTTCTTGGCTTATCTTCGAAACCTTCGTCTAATGCTTGTGTAGTGAAAGCTGCGGCAATACTCTCTGCTGTGCCCTTACCGTCAAACATTGCATTAGCTTGATCCTCTTCCATCCAGATAACCAAACCTTTATAGGTGGCATCTTGGAAATGGCGTCGGCTTGAATGAGGATCATAATAGATTCTGTCAAAGGGGATTCGTGAGATTACTATTTCGTCATCGATCCATTCGGTGATTGCACCCTCAACACCTTCTACCAAGAGGTCTTCAAAGCAATCTGAAGAGGTAACATCGAAGTCGGTGTTATCAGCTACGTATCTTAAACCATCTGTTGCAGCGTTAGCTCCGTCTTCGTGTTGGGGTGTTCGAGGCCATGCTTTAGGATCTTGTCTAGTAGAACGCTCAACTCCAATCATGAAATCAACTTTGGGAGCAATACGATTAATGACTACCGCGGCCTGACCTCTATTCTCTAATGTCTTCTTTTGGGATTCGGTCCATTGCTTGTGATCTCTATAGTCACGGTCGCGCCTTGCATTGATACGCTGTGTGTCGGTATCAGTAGCAAAGTCTTCGAATTGAACCTTAAAATCTATTGTGTTTGCCATGAGCTATCTTGCCTCTTTATTCTTCCCCAAGCGTCTTTTTCGGCTCTTGTGTTGTCAGTAGGAGGGATAATTGCCGCGTGTTGGTCATCCATAGCAAGACCCATGAGAGTGCAAACGTCGACACCGTCATCATGAGTGGCTGCCGGGAATGCGCATAATTGGTTGATAAGTCTTTCACCCCAATCTCCGTATGGTATATGAACTTTGCCGCTTGCTGCCATGCCTTGGAATGCTCTACCCATGGCTGACTTGTTGGCTGTTCTCGTTATCCATTCCTGTCTAAAGTAAATCTTTCTCTGCTGGCTTCTCTTCGTTAAAAATGGCGCTATGGCTCTACGAATTACGCCTGATTCACCGAACGAACACATTGGTTTATGCTTGTCGATCAAATCTAATTGAGCATCTATCCAAACATCGGCAGTGGCTTGTCCGTACCACCAATCTAATGCCCAGATATCGAAATCTACATCTAACCCTAATATACCTAATTCAGTAAAATCGGGGTCGTTACCATCGTCTAAATCCGTTACCGCGTAATCACTAGAGAGAAACTTGTTTAACTTCTCTGGCTCTTCACCGAGATGGAAACGTTTGAACCATTCTCGCTTAAAGAACGTACCCTCTATCGGTTTGGGCCTTTGTTGATATAAAGCACCCCAATCTCTTTCACCGATAACTCTTTTAATCTGTTGTAAGGCGTCTAGGTCATACCATTGAGGCCATAAGGCTTTCTCGTGGTCAGTACCTTCATCCTTTATAGCTTGTAAGTTGATGACCTTCCACTGATCGCCACCCTTACCTTGTTCTTCTAATAACCGTCCAGCTAGGTCGTCTTCGTGCCATCTGGTTAATATGATGATTATAGCAGCATTTGGCATCAATCGTGTATAGAACGTGCTTGTGTACCATTTCCATACATTATTACGCTTTAACTCTGAATCTGCCTCTGCTCTGTTCTTAAACGGATCGTCAATAATAGCTATATGAGCGCCACGGCCTGTAATGGAACCCTCAACACCTGTTGATATATAAACACCGCGTTGATCAGTGTGCCATCTGTTAGCAGACTTACTATCTGGCTTTAACTTAACGTCGAATAGATTCTGATAATCACCGCTTTGTACTATGTCTCTTACATCTCTACCAAAGTCAGCAGCAAAATCATGACCGTATGTTGTCGCGATCATTTGCTTGTCTGGATGCTTGCCCATATACCATGCTGGAAACCGTCTGCTAGCTAACTCCGACTTGGTATGTCTAGGTGGGGCAAAGATCATTAACCGCTTACACTCACCGCGTTCTACTTCTTCTAGTGCGTCACATATTAATCTATGATGCTCACCCGTTTCGAATGTAGGTAGTGTGTATTCAGTAAAGCTTAATAGGCTATTTCTAGCTGAGCGTCTTCTTAGTAGTTCAGTCGCTGCCGCCTTGGGCGATACTGTTGAGTTCTGAGTCTGTAAGATCGTGTATTTCCTTTACTGTTAGATTAGCGTCTATCTCGATTGATTGAGCTGCTTTACCTTCTAATCTCTCTACTATCATCTGCATGGAGCCGTTGTTTCCTTCCCTTGCCATATCTATCTGCTTATCCCATAACTCTACTAGGATAGAGTATCCCTCAGTCATTGGAGTAGGTTCTGCACCTGATCGTAAAGCCATTGCCTTATTTAAAGCTTGGGTCGCAACTCGACCTTTTCCTGAGTTATTGTTACCTGGTTGTGCGCCTATTGACCGTTTCATTTGTACCCACTATAACCTATTGTTTATAATGCCATAATATGACAGCTATTTGCTACCACGTTTAACTCTTAATGTCTTTCGTTTCTTGCCTTTTGGGCTTGCTTTCTTCTTAGGACTTGTAGGGTTCATATTAAGCCTCTGGGTCTAGTACTTTAATTTCAAAGAAGTATATTGGTGCATCGTCGCCACTTGTTGCTATTGATACTTTGATTATTGCATCACCTGGATTACTTGCTGTAATAGGGATACTTGAGTTAGGTGTTGAGAATACCGCTGTTCCTAAACTCACTATGCTTGTGTCTTCTGTTGACCAAGTTGCGCCACTTGCTGTAACGCCTAATTCTTGGTTAATAAGTGTCATGTCTACCACATACGAATAGATTGATCCTTTATATTGTTCGTGGACTGGTATCTTTATTTCTCTGGCCATTACTTAACCTTTGGAGTCATTGTTCTATCTGTGGTCACTGGAACCATTGTTCTGTCTATTGTATTTAACAGCATAGTTCTTTTATGTACAACTGGCACTAATATTCTCTTTGTTGCTGCAGTTATGGATACCTTGTCGCCTTCACGCCATACGCCATCGGCCCAGACTGTTTCATCCCAAACGCCAGACTTCCATACTCCATCAACTGATAGGCTCATTAAACGTCAAACGGTGTTGCTGATCCGTCTCCGGTAATAGTTACGCCGTTTATCTTCTTAATATCAGCGTCTACCTCTGTTCCGGCTGCATCGGGTACCACCTTGTTAGGAGCGTATAAAGCTTGAGCTGTTGCTAATGTAACCCCATCGCTGCCTGTGATCGTATCTAAGTCGGTTTGAGCTGTAGCCAATGCTGTTGCCGTAGCTGCTGAGTCAGTGCCTCTCATAGCCGTTGTGGGGATAGCATCGAGCAATAAATCCAGTCTTCCCCCATTCAACCAGTCGGTAAGAGCTGCTAATCTCGTCTCTGTACATACACTAGCCAATGCTGCAGAGTCCGTTCCCCTCATCGCAGTCGTAGGGATTGCGTCTAGTAGTAAGTCTAAGCGACCACCATTCAACCAATCTGTTAAAGCTGCCAATCGTGTCTCGGTACAAACTGAAGCTAAGGCCGCACTATCGGTCCCTCTCATTGCTGTTGTCGGTATAGCGTCCAATAATAAGTCTAATCTGCCACCGTTTAACCAGTCCGTTAAGGCCGCGAGTCTAGTTTCTGTACAAACGCTCGCAAGTGCTGCCGAATCTGTACCACGCATATCACTATTGGCTGTCGTTGTTGCACACAAGTTAACCTTGGTTAAATCACCGTCAGACTCTACGCCCAATAAGTTGAAATTAGGTGGCCTAGTCCAAACTGCTCCAGGAACGCCTATAACTTGAACATCAGTTGTTGAGCTAGCCGGTGTTACGAGTATTAAATCACCGTTGGCCTCTGCTGCTGTAATGTCAAAAACGTAATAACCATCTTCTAACTCAGTAGGGTTAGTGTCATCGACTGCATTGGCTGCCCCGCCATCAATTCTCACGTTGGCTGTAATATTTGCAGCATCACCCGTTATCGCTTTTCCTGCACTTGCATGATCAGGTAGGCCATAGGCAAAAACAATCCATTTACCCGCAGTATTCTTTTCCATTAGATCGTTACCCCTGAGAGTAAAGTTTTATAATATATGTCTGTGTGCTTAACCGCGCCACCGGCAGCCGCTACGTGCTTAATAACAAACCCGCCTGGATTCATTGCTGTTCTTGTTGTTGAGCTTTTAACCACTACCCCGAAAGGCGTCATTCGAGTAGCCATTATGTCACCACTATCGCTGGGTCAAGGTAAAGAGTGTCCGGTGTCGCTTGTCGCTTTAACAGATGAACCCTTGCGTAGGCAAACCCTTCATATCCAGGAGTAACTGTAGCAGAGAACTTCTGATGATTATTACCACCACTACCCCAAGTAGATCCTGTGTCGTCTGTTACTGCTGTTGAACTGTCTAGTATTCTAGCAGTTCCTGGATTAAAGGTCTGATCAAACTGAGCTGTATCGCCTGCGTCAGGCGTATAGAACTCACAATAAGTTTCGTCTTCGTTATAATCTGTGGATGCAGTACTGTTACATATATACACAGTTAACGTTTTCGACGCGCCACCATCTACCCACACTGAAAACCAAGGGCTACTGAGTTTGGCAGCACTCCCTTCTAGCGTACTATTAGCGTGAGTTGACATAGCGTAGGAAAATCCGCCAGTAGCGTCATCATCTGCACCACCTGTTCTAACGATTGTTTGCTCCAAATCAATTGTTCCATGGACCGCAACAGACGAATAGTCTTGAATTGATCCGGTATTTGAAACGCTTGTGTCTGCACTAGACTGTATAGCGACTATAGAAAATCCTTGAAAAGTCGGCGTACCTGAAGTTAGCCCAGTTGATGCACTCATTTTACAATTTATTAACTCGAACTCGCCAGTTGATCCAGTACCGCAAATATCCTTACTACCGGCTGAGCTGATATCAACGCCTTTCCAAAGTACACCACTGTCGCATAACGTACTATGGCATATAGGGTCAGCCGAAGTCGTAGCGTCATAGGTTCCGCCGTAAAATCTAAGAGGGTTAGAGATTATGTTGTCACGCGTCCAGATCTGAAAACCAGTACTAGTACCTACAACATCGGTATTGATGTTAGTAATGCGACCGTCTTGAATGTGGTATACACCGCCTATGTTCTTTGTACAGTCGGTAAAGTACCAATCAGTGAGCTCGTTTATAACCTGCATTCTGTCTACTGCTGTTAACTCCAAGCCGAAGCAAGACGCAATACCTGCAAAAGTCATATCGTTACCTGCGCCCGTTATCTCTATATGCGGTACGTCGGCGTCACCTTTAGCAACTAGATCGGATGTAACTATGCTTGTACCGGTATTCGTAGTGCCATTCTTAACACCGATAATCTTACAAGGGTTTGTTAACGTCCCAGGGGATGTCAAGGTTCTTGAGGCCGCCGCCGTGTCTGCTGCTAGCCCCTGAACATACAACGTATCACCAGCCGACATAGCACCCAATACGGTCTCTGTATCCTGGGCGGCCTTAGCCCATGTATCGTAGGGTGCTAATGCCCCTGATCCGTCAGTATCTAAGTAGAAAAAAGCCATCTATAGAATCCAAGCGTTAAGCAATCCGGAATTAAAATCGCTACCGTTTTGCGCATCAATATAAGTAAAATTCATTATAGATCCTCCCGCGTATCAGCTTGAAGGACGTCCTTATTTTTAATAGCGTAGTTCATTTTTGATCGAATTCTGTCTAGTTGAGACTGACTGAAGTGCGATAGTATCTGCTTATCAGTGAGAGTCTTAACAATCTGGGCCTGCCTAAGAACGTTAGCACCTTTGCCTGACATCAATGATCTAATCACTTGCTTGTACTTCTGAGCTGTTGTGAGGTGTCTTAAGCTTAAGGTTCGAGGGTCGGCACCTTCTTCCATTGCTTGAAGTATTGATTGTTTCTCGTTGGATACTAATGAAGCGCTTAACTTTACCGCATTGTCGGCTAGGGATTGATCGGTATTATATCCGACTGGTGCCGAATAACGTTTCTCGTATAGATCTCCATGCTGGCATAGGTGCCTCTCTTGGACCCTTAGTTTACCTGCGACGGTATCAGTATGAATTTTATTAGTGCTGCTAACTATCGGCATTGTCATCCCTTCTATCATCGTCACCGGATTTCCAGCTCTTACGATTGCGCATTATGTTGATTACTCTAGGGTATATTTTAACCAAGTTAAGAGTCAATATAGATAATCCTACTAAGATAGTAACCACCATCTGAATCATGCCGATAATACTTGTCGCTGCACCTACTTCAGGGGAGCTTTGAATAACGTTTTGTACAGTGTCTATAGAGTTGGGGACGGCTGTGATAACTACAGCGTAAGCGGTCATCATCCATGGGTTTTGAGACATTATCCAGTTAGTCATCGATCCTTTCCACCCTAAGTATTTGTTTTATATCTATGACAATTGATTTACAAGCCAAGTATGATCTGACTATCGAATACATAGACCCAAAGAAGAAAGCAAAATTCCAGACTTCTACCGGAATCTTAGCCAATAATTCTAAAATTAATTCTATCGTCAAGAGTCATCCCTACCCCTAATCACACCCCCTACTATGAGACAAAATATCTGACAGTAGAATAATAGATTGATTATAGCATGATACGAGCCGGTCACTAACTCTTCAAGCGTTGCTATCAGAAACTGATCGTTAGATAGGTTAATTACGCATGTTATCACGAAAGCGAACGCATGACAGGCCACTAGAACAGAAAATATACATATTAACCAGTCAGTTACTATTGGGATTCGAACTTTTTTAACCAAATATATTGATAAGTATTCAAACATCATGGCTGTTGAGTAGTTAATAAGCGTGGGGTCTTCGAATATACTGTGCTTCAGCGAGACAGGTTCGAGGCCGAAATACTTCACCAATAGGAAGTGAATAAAGGGGTTGGCAATACAAATTAATACGGTTAATAAGTAAGATTCGTTTCTAATCAGTATTGCCGGGGTCTTGATCATTTCTTCTTTTTTGCTCCAATGTTACGAGTCTTTCGAGTGGGCGGTTTAGTAAATTGACCTGCTTTGTTTCTCGTATTGGTGGACTTCTTTCTTGTAGCCATTTTAACTTCCTTTAATGTGTTGTCATTATAACAAATATTATGAGAGTAATCTGTGCTAGTAGTGAGAATGACTCACCATGGCCAGCTTCTCAGGGAAGACCATGCCCTCTGTTAGGGTACTAGCAAGGCTATTGTAGCTCCTTTTTAGTCCTTTGCGTCATATTCAAGATGGATATGATTTCTCTCAATAACGACGTCATACTCATCTGTTAAAGATTCACGTAGCTCTTCGGCAACAACCTCGATCAATATAGGGTTAAAGTATCGAGTCCTTAGATCTCCACCATAGCCGGTAGGATGCAATGAACCCTCTCCATGCTTAGAATCGACAACAGAGGTTACAACCAGCACCTTGCCATATCTTTTCCATACCCCATCGGCAACAATTAAACCTATGTTCAGCTCTGGCTTTATGCCCTTTACCTTTACGCCTTTTTTAAATATCATTTTCTCATTCCCATTCCGTTATCTCTGGCTTTACCGCCACCGAATAAATATGTTGCTAACCACCATGATCGGGCTCTAAACCATCTGCCCTCTTTCCGTAATATATCGTGTAGAATATTGCTGGCCTGGAGATTATTACAGGGAGTTTCGTCATCAAATACCCCCTTGTCACACAAAACATCGTGGACCCACCATCCATCTGAATATATATCAACCGCGCCTGTAGCACCATCTGATCTGTAACCTTCAGCAACTGTTACGTATTTCTTATAACGTTTCGAATAATATTCTATTGTCTTGGGGCATGTATACATGATTAATCCTCCGTGATAGCTTCTTTGATCTCTACAAAATCAAATGCGAATACCCATACACCTACACTGTGATCATTGATAACTTTGTAAGTTTTAACCTCTTTGTTTTCGTCTATGACTTCATAGTCTTGAAAGAAGTTGACACCATGCATCTTTGATCTATTCATACATTTAACTTTCATTTTGTGGTTCCTTATAGTGCATGCTTCCAGTTAGTGTGCGCTGCCAGTCTGTCTAGTAGCGTGTCTACTTCTCTTCTATTCGTTATCAAAGCATACTGACCTTCGAAGTAATTAGGACCGTCTTGGGTGTCTACTGTTACTAGACAGGTTCTCCCCTCCCATCCTACTGTTGCTGTTCTATCTAATTGAGTATCTAGAAAGGCTGCTCCCTTGGTTCTGAACAGTGCTTTAACGTGTTTGTATAAATCATCCTTCGGCATCTTGTAACTCCTTTAGCTTATTTTTAAAGTAAATTTCTATGTCCTTATAGTCCTGAGCTGTTCTCTTTACTACTCCACCTTTACTAATTATCAGTCTTTCGACTTCGTCATCTCCGATCTTGTTGCGTAGATTTTTCTCGTAGTCTCCAGAATCTCCACCTTTGTACTGGTTGCAATGGACCGACTGGGCGTGAATATTATGTTCATCGTATCTGAGGGCTGAATTGTTTCCTGATTCAAAGAAGTGTCCGGCATCGTAGTTTTTCCCCAGTTGTCTGTTACAACATATACATGAGTCATCCTTATCTCTCTCCCTTATGTATGCATGGCAATGTAGCTTTGCCGCTGCCTTTCTGGTCTTAGTATCGTTTTCGTAAAACTCTGCTTTTCTCTTTTTAACTTTCTTATCATCTTCCTTCAGCTTAACTTTGAATGCTTTATCTCTTACCTTCTTAGACTTCCTGCCTGCGTATGCCATGGCGCAATCGATAGTGCAGAAGTTACCTGCTGGTAGCTTAGACATTGTTTCTTTATCGAATCTATCCTTGCACCCACAGCATTTAAGTTTCATTCGATTAGTTGTCTATCCTCGTAGATATTACCTATTACTTTTACCCATCGGTCCCAGCAATTAGTTTTAAACCCATCCGAGTTATCACCTTTAATAATCACAACAGGCTCACAATCAAACATAGCCGCTAACTCATGCCAATTAACTTTAGCTATTCTTCCCGATGAATTTTTAATTAAATCCCCCTCATATATCTCTATACCGTTCTTATCTTTTAACCCTGTGTATTGCATTAGAACGTCGCCATAGTCCCCAGCCATTAGAGCGGCTAGATGAGCGGCTTGATACTGATCATTCTTAGTCTTATGGTTATCGAAATTAACCATTACTTCATTTGCTTTGTGCCATGCGCGAAACTTTATCTCTCTCATGTCTCTGTCTGACTCCGTTGTAGTTTAGAGAACTCGCCCTTTGATTCCAGTATCAATCCATCATTACTTAAGGTTCATATTCTGTAACCCACACTTTTGGTTTATGGCACTTTCTACGTCGCACCATTTCTTCCCCTGATGACCATCGCCGCTTTAGCATCTTCTTTTTATTTAAATAATACTCTCCCACCAAGCACTCGTTAATTAAGCATCTTATTTGTCCGGGCAACTTAGGTTCAAATGCCTTGTTACAGCTTTTACAGGTACTAACGTTAACTAAAAACTTCAACTCACTTGGTAGATCTCCGTTACTAGTTGATATCTTCATTGTATTTCCTTGTTATATATTCCCTTTGTTCCTAGCTGAATTTAAACTTCTAAAGAACTCTATTGTTAACTCTGCTCTTGTGCGTTTTGCTTTAAGTAACTCAAAGTCATACATTGCATCTTGCCAGTCTTGAACTGATTTCAAATAATCATCGTGGCTTTCTGCATAGTTGTTTCTCTGTCCGTCTGTCTTCAGGTCGCACCCTAGATAGATTCTAGCTCTGGTAGCTTTGCGTAGCTTGTCACTTGCTAAACTCCAGCTCTTTGCACTTGCGAATGGCTCGTCTGTATCTGCTAGATAATGCAATGCCTTCTCTGCTTTATGTTGTGATTCATCTACTGACATTAATTTCATATCAGCTTGCCTGTTAGGTATTGGCTATTCAACGACTGGGCTTTTTCTTCGTAATAACGTCGTAGCTTTTCCGCAGAGTTGTATTTGCCACAGAATATATTCTCTCTGTTTAAAACGTTTCGAATATGGCTAGGGTTATTAAGACCGTCATCGGCGCCTAGGTAGTCTTCATTTGTCATTATCATTGATATATAGTTAGGGGTTGCTCGTCTTGGGTTAGACTCTAATGCGAATTCGTGAATCTGTTTAATGACAGATATGTTATCAACGTGGCAGATCCACATTTTATTAGCTTGTCTCACATGTTGGGGTATCATCTGTTTGTTTAGTGTCGGCATCTCTTAATCCTATGTTGTCCATTTCGTCTAAAAACTTTTTCCTGGCCGAAGCATCCCGCAGCTTCTTTAAAACTGGGTCGTTGCGCTCGTGGCTAGTTTGGCCCAACCAGGGCTTCACACCACGAGCGGTCAGTAAGTCTGTCGTACGCCGATTGTGTGGTTGTTTCATTCTTCTTAACGCCCATCCAGTCAGCATCAAATCCTTTCCAGTTTGAATTCTCAGCCTTCTCTAGGCAATCCTCCACGGTCCACCCGTTGTTTACTGCTATGTGCAAATTCTTTCCTACTGTGTTTATAGCCATCTGACTCAACGAGCCTTTCGCCTTCTTCTTTGACTTCAGCCAAGCGGATAATAATTCATCACTTGGAAGGTATGGCCATCGGTCATAATTAAGACTTGTACCTTTTTTAGCCTTAATAGTCAATTCGAGACCACTAGCCTGTTCTTCTCGTATCCAAGAGGCATCTTCTTCCGTGATTACGCCCTTGTTGGTTAGTACAGTTATCAATCGATCTAACATATAAAAATCCCTTTTACTTAATTTTGTCCATTATCTTCGAGTAGTGCTCCTTGCTCATTAACACGAGCCCTTCCTGTTTCTGTCGCGTTACAACTATTGGATGCTTTTCAGCCGCTTTCCATACCTTGTCGGTCTCTTTCACCAACGTGGTGAATCTGTGATCTTTTAAAAACATTGTCTCTATATCCTCGCAATTACATATCATTTATATATCCTTGTCTTTCCCTATTTATAACTTATAAATATCGTCTTTGCAAGTAAATAAAAGCTATTTCCTCTCTATAAACTTTAATCTTCCCTGGTAATAAGGTGCTGGACCTTTAACTCTAATTATCTGTCCGGGTTTCTTCTCTAAAAGATCGTCAAACTCTTTTTGTCTATTTTTTGTAGCTGTTCTTTCCATCTCTTTCCAAAATGGATTCCTTCTGCTATCAACTCTTGTATCGGCCATTCCCTTTCTCCTATTTACTTAATCATCTGTAATAAAACTTCTCATCCATCTAGCTAAAACAACTCTCGCCTCATAATCGCTTAGTTGAAACTCATCGACAATGTAAGGGGTTGCTCCAAACATGTTTGTAATACCGGAATCCCTTAGCTCTAACAGGAAATCAAAAATCTCACCTTCTTCTAAACTATCCATTACTCTTCCCCCTCTAGAGCCCTTAGAACGGCTGTATTGTATTGCAGTGTCTTTGGGTTAGCTCCGTTTAGAAACTTAACTATGACCTCGTTAGCGGCTATTAGATCGCATTCTAGACGTAGTATCTTCTTGTTAATGTCGTCTATCTCTTTGTTGATAATGTAGAGTCCTTCCATTACGTTTTTTAACATTACTTACCCCTAGAATTAAGTTGTGTTTCTCTCTGATCTGTCTTAACTATGGACCCTATTGGATTAGATGTAAAGGTTTATTTACACTTATTCATTCTATTTCAATATCATTGTCATACAATAGCTTCGAGTACTCTTTGATCGTTGCTTCATACTCTTTCGCTAGGCTTTCGTAGTCGTCTACTGTCTTCTGAAGGGCTTTGATTCTTCTGTCTGCTATCCCCTGCTTGAGTTCTAATTCTTTGCTGTACTCCTCCAGGACTCGTATACGTCTGCCTTTGCCGATTGTTGTTAATAGTGTTTGTGTTGGTATCTTCATATCATTCCCTTTTGTTTGTATTAGACGGCTGGCTAATAATCCGTTAACCGTTATTCGTGAATTATCTTTAAATATCAATATTGCCTCTAAAGCGTTATCAGTAAACTTAACCTCTTTAACAGTCTTACTATCTAAGTACTCTACTGATATGTAATTAGCCAGTTGTATAATATCCATAATTGCCTCTAGTTATTTAATGCTTAGATGTATCTCCGTTGGCCCGTTTTACACCTTGGCTATTCTTTTATTTCTTTTTTGGGAATTGAATTTCTCACAGAAGTGAACAGCGTCATTCTTTTTAAGGCCCTCTAGCTTCCTGTAATCGCCGTTTAGGATTACCCCTATGTTCAGCCAGTATCTTGTCCGATTAAGGCTAGGGGCTATCAGCTTGCCATCCATTAGCTGTCCTATGGACTTGTAGAACATTGACTGACTCAGATTAAACCCAAGGCCCTCGGAGATGTATTTAGCGGTCTCATACGACATATAGAAATAGTCTTTATCCTTGGCCTCCATTTGAACAACGATCATTACTACGTCTAGCAGTCTTCTAGCGCCGAGAGGCAGAGAAGAGATTAGACCCATGTTCTCGGTTATGATTTTTACAAACCTAGCATTGCAATCAATTTTCATTTCAAAGGCTACATTCCCTTGAAAGGTTTGAGGTTGGATCTCGCCGGTATCTTGATTAACTATCTTGGATATGGTTAGTTCGTCCGATGACATTTTCATCTTCATATCTGGGATGTAACCGTAGAAAGGATTCTCTGGGTGTTTAACAGGCTTTTTGCTGGATTCCACGTTTGTAGACATATTCGCTCCTTGAGTAAGTGTTAATTCCACTTAGAGTATAAACACACTATTCCCTATACTTCCACCTTTAGACTGTCTTTTTCCTACTATAGTGGGTCTGGGTTCCACTTAGCCGCATGTACCCCCTTGCTATCAAAGGGCTGTAGCCAGTTTGGTTCTTGTTCTTAAAGAACACTTACTATATTGATGTAAACAGGTTAAATATTGCACTCGGATAGGTTATAAATTAGATAGTCATTAGCGGGCCCAAACCACAATCAAAAAACGGTTAAATAGTAATAAAGGTTAAATATTCATATCCTTCCTATTAACCGTCTTTGCTTTAAGTCTAGGCCCGCGGAGATGTTTATGCCCTATGACTAAGTTTAAGCTTTACCTAGTCTTTATGTTCTTGCCGAATTCTCTCGAATTACTGTTTATCAGACACACACCTTACTATTGAGTTAACAAAATAAGTCTTCTATGACGAGATATGGTTAAGCTGTATTGAATCTGACATCTCTCGTAGGGGGTCTCTCATCGTCCCTACAGGCCCTTGCACTCACAAGTATCGTCGCTCTATGGTTTATTAGTTCCATAGCCTCAGGCCCAGCTCATCGGTGTTACTGGACTACTCGTCGTCTTTCAATATTGGCAATTCTTTCCAGAGGTCAGTTAGTACAGCCTGCTTCCAGCCCGTTACGCCAAACTTTTTATAATCAGATTCGGAAAGCTCACCGAGCAATAATTCTAAGGCGGTTACCTCTTGTTCATTTAAAATTACTGAGCATTTAATTTCACACATAGTAAACTCCATCGATTAAATTATAATCAATGCCGAATAGTTGTGCTTTAGAGAGGAGATTGCTAGAATTGTATTGCCGCAGCGGGCGAGGTATTCAAACGGTATCTTCTCCCGTGAGCGACTAACTCAGCGGCAGTTATTAAATACTAGGCCTTTCAATTTGTTTTGCAAGGCCTTTTTAATGCCTGTAAGAAATGAAACGAAGGTAAGCTAAGCCTATATTCGTTATGGGAGGCCATATCAGGACAATAAGTGTACAATAGTGTATTAGACAGGCATAAAAAAGCCCGCGATTTAGGCAGGCTCATAACCTTACTTTTGA
>SPKZ01008644.1_pt1 | contig 37502 bp, 36 predicted proteins | sample 2456571 | NCBI WGS metagenome assembly SPKZ01 (sample SAMN11192286, study PRJNA482655) | marine metagenome | biome: ENVO:00000447; feature: ENVO:00000244|ENVO:00000211|ENVO:00000569|ENVO:00002023; material: ENVO:00002151; isolation source: ocean water from marine abyssalpelagic zone ...
CGGCATCCGCGTCAACGCGGTGATTCCGCTCGCGACCTCGCCGGGGCTGGAGGGCTGGATCAAGGCGCGTCCCGAAGAGTCGAAGGCATTCCTGGCGACCGTACCGCTCGGCCGCGCGGGGGACTGCGAGCGCGACATCGGGCGCGCCGTCGTGGCCCTGGTAGGTCCCGACGGGGGCTACATCACGGGAACCACCCTTACCCTGGATGGCGGTCAGGCCTACCTGCGTTGAGTGCGGGCGCGCTAGAGTGAGCGTGGGAACGACCCCGAGAGGGACGATGCCAGAGCCGAAAGCGAACTACGCGAGGCGTCCGAAAGTGGAACCGCGGACGGGGATCTCAAGGCTGTGAGTTCCGGGCGTCCGCCGCTTGCGGGGCTACGGGTGATCGAGAGTTCGCTGCTCGGTCCCGCTGCGATCACGACCCATCTCGCCGACCTTGGCGCCGAGGTGATCAAGGTCGAGTCGCCGGCCGGCGATTACATCCGCGAGATGACCTGGCCGATCATCCAGGGCACCTCGCTGCTTCACCTGCATATCAACCGCGGCAAGCGCAGCCTGACGCTCGACCTGCGGACTCCGGAAGCCGTCGAGATCTACCTCGATCTGGTGCGTGACGCCGAGGTGGTGATCGAGGCGATGCGTCCGGGATCGCTGGCCAGGCGCGGGCTCAGCTACGAGAAGCTTCGCGAGGTCAACCCGCAGATCGTCTTCTGCAACGTATCCGGCTACGGCATGACCGGACCCTACAAGGACATGCCATCACACGGGGTCGCGTTTGATACCTGGGCGGGCCTCGTGAATCCCGCCTACGACGAAGAGGGCTTCTGCTACATCTCCGAGCACGCGTCGATGGGCATGCACGCCGGGCCGCTCTTCGGGGCGCTGTCGGTGCTCGCCGGTGTGATGCGGGCGCGCCAGACCGGGGAGGGCTGCTCGATGGAGATCGGCCAGTCCGACGCCGCCGCCTACATGGACTGGTACCGGAGCGAGAGCTGGAAGGCCTACGAGCGTCCCGAGTCCGAGGTCACGGGCAACAAGTCCGATGACTATGCGCGCCGCGAGCCCGGAATCGCCGGCATGAAGGAAGGCGTGCGCTACCAGATCTACGAGTCCTCCGATGGGCATGTGCTCTTCATGGCCTCGGAGCAGGCCTTCTGGAAGAACTTCTGCGAGGGCGTGGGCAGGCTCGACGTATTCGAGCGCTGGCCGGGTGCGAAGTTTGCCGATCACGCGCGCGGCAACCGCGAACTGCAGACCATCCTACGCGAGATCTTTCGCGAACGCAGTTCGGCCGATTGGATCCAGTTCGGAAACGAGCACAACACGCCGATCGCGCCCGTCAACACGCCTCGTACGCTCGCCCAGGATCCGCAGTTCAAGCATCGCTTTCCCTGGTACCCGGCGTCCGAGCACGGCGCCGACATGCTGCCCTTCCCGGTCAAGTTTCTGGACGAGGAATTGCCCGTACCCGCGTGGGCGCCGACAGTGGGTGAGCACAACCAGCGCGTGCTCGCCGAGGTCCTGGGCTACGACGCGGAGAAGATCGAAAAGCTTCGCGCAGCCGGAGCCCTCGGGAAACAGGCCGACTGAATCAGGCGATCGCGTCCTGTGCGCGGAGTTTCGCGAGTTCCGCGTCGGGGAGGTTCAGGACTTCGCGCAATACCTCGGTCGTGTGTTCGCCGAGCCGCGGGAAGCGGCGCACCGGCCCCTCGGATACGCGCGAGAGTTTGACCGGGTTTCCGTGGATCTGCATCGGCTTCTGATTGTCGGGCCGCGGCACCTCGAGGATCATGTCCCGCGCTTCGACGTGGGGGTCGCTGCAGATGTCCTCGGCCAGGTTGCTGGGTCCCGCGGCCAGGCCCAGCGCACACAGTTCGCGGCAGGCCTCGAGCTTGCCCTTGTCGCGCGCCCAGTCCTCGAGCGCGGGTCGCACCAGCGGATCGATCTGGGCCGCCCAGCCCTCGCGCGTCGCGAAACGCGGGTCCTCGGGCCACTCGGGGTGACCCAGGAACTCGGCCAGTCGCAACAAGTGGTGCTCTCGCAGAATCGAGATTACGAAGTAGCCGTCGCGGGCCTTGAATCCGGCCACGATCCCGATCGATCCCGCCGTCGCCCAGCCCGGGGGCGCGCCCATCGACCACAGGTGCGGAACCATGTCCGACATCGCGACCATCGAGTCGTACATCGAGATGTCCACGTACTGCCCGAGTCCGGTGGAGTCGCGGTGGCGGAGTGCCGCGAGCGTTCCGATCACGGCGAAGAGCGCCGCGCCGTTGTCTCCGAGCGCGCCCGCGACCACGACGGACGGGGGCTGTCCGGGCTTTCTCGTGGGTTCGTAGATCCCGCCCATCGCCTCGACAATCGGCGCGTAGGCGGCCCAGCCCGAGTAGGGGGAGTCGTCGAGATTTCCGAAGCCCGAGACCGAGAGGTAGATCACGCGGGGATCGAGTTCGCGGATCACCTCGTAGTCGAGACCCAGGCGCGCCATGGTGCCGGGCGTGAAGTTCTCGGCGACCACGTCGAAGTGAGGGACCAGTTGTTTGAAAAGCTCCCGGCCGGCTTCCTGCTTGAGGTCGATGCCGATGCTGCGCTTGGAGAGGTTGTTGCGCAGGTAGGTGGCCCCGACGCGGCGGCCGTCCTCGTCGACGATCGCGGGTTGCGCCCCGCGGCCCGACTCGCCGTGCACGGGGTGCTCGACTTTGACCACGTCCGCGCCGAGGTGCGCGAGTAGCTGGGTCCCGTAGGGCAGGGCCTGCATCTGCTCGGCCGCGAGCACGCGGACGCCGTCGAGTGGCTTCCCCCACTTCGCCCGGTCGGGATTTCGAACCTCGCCGAGTCGCATCGTCCCTCCTGATCTCGGGCGGCGCCGGGTGAAGCCCCGGCCGCTGCCGGCCCGTGGGCCCGCGAGGGCTCCCAGGGGCTTCCGGGGGCTCCGCGGAGCATTTACTATACGCGACGTCTCGTATATTATCTATGTCTGCGCGGGCGCCCGGAATCGCCGCGCCCGAGTCAGGGAGGCGCGCCATGGACTTCGAGTTTTCGCCCGAGGAAAATGCCTTTCGCGAGAAGGTCGAGCAGTGGCTGGTCGAGAACCACGACCCGGTCGTGATGGACCCGACCCGCGAGAACTTCTCGCAACTCGCGGACACCCCCGAGCGCCGCGCCTTCATGCGCAAGCTCGCTGCCCAGGGCTGGCTCGGCATGTCGTGGCCGAAGGAGTACGGCGGCCAGGAGATCGAGGGGGTTTACGAGTTCATCCTGACCGAGGCGCTCGCGCGCCACGCGGCCCCCCAGATCGGCAAGGGGGTGGGGATCATCGGCAAGACCCTGATCCGGCACGGCAGCGAGAAACTCAAGCGCGAGTTCCTGCCCAAGATCCTGAACGCAGAAGTCGAGTTCGCGGTCGGCTACAGCGAGCCACAGGCCGGCTCCGACGCCGCGAACATGCAGCTCAAGGCCGAGAAGGTGGACGGCGGCTGGAAGCTCAACGGCCAGAAGATCTGGACCACCTCGGCGCACTTCGCGGACTGGTACTGGTTCGGGGCCCGGACCGACCCCGACAAGCCCAAACACGACGGGATCAGCCTGTTCCTGCTGCCGATGGATGCGCCCGGACTCGAGATCCAGAGCATGCCCACGATCGGGAAGGACATCACCAACCAGGTTTTCTTCGAGGACGTCTTCGTCGCTGACGACTACCTGGTCGGGGAGCGCGGGCGAGGGTTCCGGTACATCTCGGAAGCGCTCGATCTAGAACGCTTCACGATGTTTACGCTTTCGCCGACCCAGGAGCGCACGCGGCTGATCTGCGAGTACGTAAAGACGGCCGAACGCGACGGGAAGCCGCTGCGCGAGGACCCGATCGTGCGCCAGAAGATCGCGCACCTGATCACCGACACGGCCGTGGCGCGCGGACTGAGCATGCGCTTCCTGTCGGCCGCGACCACGGCGGGCAAGCCACCCACGAACGAATCGTCTCAGTACAAGCTCTTCACGACGCACCTGTCGCAGCGGACCTGCGACGTCGCGCTCGACATCATGGGACCTGCGGGCCAGATCCGGGTCGACACCGAGGACGCGCCGCTCGCGGGCCGTTTCGAGGGGGCCTACCGCGCGACCGTGGTCGAAACCATCGGCGGCGGCGCGTCGGAGATCCAGAAGAACATCATCGCCCGGCGCAAGCTCGGGCTTCCAAAGAACTTCTAGGCACGGAGTCTCTTCTTCCCATGCCGGCCGCAGCACTCGAAGGAGTCACGGTGCTCGACTTCTCTACGGTCGGGCCCGCGACCCGGTGTACGCGCATCCTGGCCGATTACGGCGCTTCGGTGATCAAGGTCGGGGTGCCACCGTCGAAGCTCGCGCTCCAGGTGCAGCCCGCCTTCTGGACCTACTCCGCGAACCGCGGGCTGCGGCAGCTTCGGGTCGACCTCAAGTCCGAGGCGGGCAAGCACGCGTTCCTGCGGCTCGCGGACCGCGCCGACGTAGTCGTCGAGAGTTTCCGTCCCGGCGTCGCGAAACGGCTCGGGATCGGTTACGAGCAACTCAGTGCGCGCAACCGGCGTCTCGTCTACTGCTCGACGAGTGGCTACGGGCAGGACGGACCGGCCTCCCAGTGGGCGGGCCACGATCTCAACTACCTGGCGGTGGGCGGCTTCCTGCACACCGGCGGACGCCGTGCCGATGGCGGACCAGCGCTTCCCGGCGCCACCGTAGCCGACAGCGCCGCCGGCGGTATGCACGCCGCGATCGCGATCATGGCGGCCCTGCTGCGGCGGGAACGCACCGGCGAAGGCGAGGCGCTCGATGTCTGCGTCGCGGAGGGCGTGCTCTGGTTGACCTCACTCTACGTCGACCAGTACCTGGCGACAGGCGATCGACCGGGCCCGGGTCACGACATTCTCACGGGCCGCTACGCGTGCTACGGGACCTACGAGTGCAGCGATGGCAAGTGGATCTCGGTGGCCGCGATCGAGCCGCAGTTCTACGCGAATCTCTGCAAGGGCCTGGGCCTGGAGCAGTGGCTCGAGCACCAGCAGGACGATGCCGTTCAGTCGCGGATCCGCGAGGACTTCGCAGCTGCGTTTCGTACCGAGACCCGCGACGCCTGGGTCGCCGAGCTGGCCCCGGCCGACAGCTGTGTCGCGCCGGTGCTCGAGATCCACGAACTCGTCGACGACCCGCAGTTCGGGGCGCGCGGGATCTTCCGCGAGGTCCGGCACCCCGAACATGGAAAGTTTCGACAGGTCGCACCGTCGCTTGCCGGCATGCGGCGGAGTGCTGAGCCGGTCGCGGTACCGGACTGGACCAAGACCGACACGGTCGAGTTGCTCGCGGAAGCGGGCCTCGCGGCCGACGAAATTGAAAGACTGCGCGACGACGGTATCGTCGCCTGACGGGAGAACTCGCGATGTCCGAACTCGACCCCGAGGTCCAGGCCTGGATCGGCGAGAAGAGGTACCCGGTCGAAAGCGAATTCGATGTCGAACGCGGCTACATCTTCAGCTCCTGTTCGTCGGTCGAAAACGCAAACCCGCTCTACTGGGACGAGAAGACGGCCAACGACGTGACGGACGGCTTCATCGCGCCGCCGACGATGATCTCGGCCTGGTTTCGCCCGCACCAGTGGGCCCCGCACCGCGAAGCGCAGATATTGCCGCTGCAGGTGCACTTCGATCTGAAGGAGAAGCTCGAGTTGCCCGAAGCCGTGATGACCGACAACACCATTGTCTTCGGGGTCCCGGTTCGGGTGGGAGACCGGTTGCGGACCCACCAGGTGCTGCGCTCGGTCAGTGAACCCAAGACGACCCGGCTCGGCACGGGACGCTTCTGGGAGATCGACGTGATCTACGAAAATCAGCACGGCGAGTCCGTGGGCATCGAGAGCTACACGGGCTTCGGTTACCGGAGGAAGGCCTGATGGCAGCTGCAGCTTCTCTTACGCTGGACCGGGTGGAGTCCGGCGAGCCGCTTCCCGAACTCGCGATCGACGTGGATGTGAGCACCGTAGTTCTGGGTGCGCTGGCCACGCGCGACTGGCGCCCCATGCACCACGACAAGGACTTCGCCGTAGAGCGCAACGGCACGCGCCACATCTTCATCAACACGCCTCACAACGCCGCCTACTTCGAACGCTATATCACGGACTGGACCGGACCCAAGGGGCGACTCGGCCGAATCAAGTTCCGAATGAAGGATTCGGTGTTCCCGGGAGATACGATGGTCTTCCACGGCACGGTCGACGGCGTCCGGACCGACGACACGGGCTGCGGCTGGGCGGACCTCTCGCTCTGGCTCACGGTTGGGGACAAGACGACGACCGAGTGCACGGCCAGCGTCGCGCTTCCCGTCGGGGAGAACGATAACCCCTGGAAGCGGACCCGCGAGAACTGGAAACCCTGACGATCCCGGCGGCGGCCGGCCCGGGTGCCGCTCCGCCGCGACGAAGGAGGCAGCGATGGATCTCGACCTCAGCGAAGAGCAGCAGATGCTCCAGGACATGGCCCGCAGCATGCTGGCCGAGCACGCCACGATCGAGGTCGTGCGGAAGACAGAGGACGACCCGAAGGGATATCCCGACGCGCTCTGGAAGCAACTCGGAGAGCTCGGGCTGATCGGGATCCTGATCCCGGAGCGTCACGGGGGTGCCGGCCAGTCGCTGATGGAGGCGGCTCTGGTCTACGAGGAGCTCGGCCGCGCGCTGGCCCCGGTCCCGCACCTCGGAAGTGCGGTGCTGGGCGCGGGGGTTCTGCTGGCGCAAGGCAGCAAAGCGCAACGGGACGCGTGGCTGCCGAAGCTCGCGTGCGGCGATGCGATTCTGGCCCCGGCCTGGCTCGAGCCCGACCGCGGCTTCGGCCCCGAGGGCGTGCAGCTGCAGGCCCTCGCAGACGGCGATGACTTCGTGCTCTCGGGTACGAAGCGCCACGTGGGTTTCGCGAGCACTGCGGATCGGCTGCTGGTCCTCGCGCGTAGCGGCAATGCCGCGGAAGAGGTCGATCTCTTCCTCGTGGATCCCAGCGCGGCCGGTGTCAAGCTGACGCAACAGCTCAGCCTTGGCTCCGACGCCCAATATCGGGTCGACTTCGAGCAGGTGCGGGTTCCGGCTGGCGAACGAATCGGACCCGCCGGCTCAGGCTGGGCGAACTGGGACGCGCTCATGCTCGATGCGGTCGTGCTGCTGGCGGCGCAGGCGATCGGGGGTGCGGAGCGCGCGCTCGAGATGACGGTCGAGTACGCCAAGGAGCGCACCCAGTTCGACAAGCCGCTCGGTGCGTTCCAGGCGATCTCGCACTACCTGGCCGACGCGTCCACGAAGGTGGACGGCGGCCGCACGTTGGTCTACGAAGCCGCCTGGACGCGAAGTCGCGGTGGCTCGATCGCGCGGCTCGCGCCGATGGCCAAGCTCTTCGCGTGTCAGACCTACCGCGACGTGACTGCGATGGGCGAACAGGTGTTCGGCGGGGTCGGGTTCACGATCGAGTACGACATCCAGCTCTTCTTCCGCCGAGCCAAGCAGCTCCAGCTCTCATGGTGGGACACGCGCCACCTCGAGGAGCGCGTCGCTCGTACGGTCCTCGACTAGCGGCCCCGTACTGCGGCCGCGCGGGTATGATGCGCCTTTTGACTGAGCGAGGCCCCCAGCGATGTCTTCCGATTCCCCCGAGCGCATTCTCGACGGTCGCAGCTGGGCCGAGTTCTGCGACACGCTCAAGCGCGCGGGCGAGGTCGTGCTGCGCGACGGCTCGCCGCGTGACGCCTTCGATCGGGCAGAGGGCTTTCGCTACCTGAGCCGCCTTACGCGCGTCGCGCTCGAGTCCTATATCGAGTTCGCGGATCCGCGTGCGCCCGTGTTCCGGCGCCCCTCCCACGAGACCGTGAAGATCGGGGCCGATAACCCCGACAACTACTACCAGAGTGCGGCCGTGAATGGCGCGCACGAGTACCGGATTCGGGGGAGCCGCGGGACCGTCCACTACCTGGGCTTTGGCACCTACGTCGGAAACTACGGCGCCGGCGGCCGGATGGGGCAGAGCGGCTACCTCGAGGGAGAGGACCTCGAGATCGGTCCCGACGGCCGCTTCGAGATCCGGCTCAGCTGCGAGCGAACGGAAGGAAACTGGCTCGCGATGGAACCTGACACCTCCTCCCTGATCGTGCGCCAGACCTTCCGCGATCGAAGCCGGGAGCGGATCGCCGATCTCGCGATCGAGCGCGTCGGCTCCCAGGGGCCGCCCGAACCGATTACGCCCGAGTTCGTGGATCGGGGCCTGGGAGCCGCCGCCGCGTACGTACTCGGCACGGCCTCGCTGTTTGCAGACTGGGCCGAGGGCTTTTCCGAGCGCCCGAACCAGCTACCGCGCTTCGATCCCGCGGTCGCACGGGCCGCGCAAGGAGACCCCAACATCTGCTACTTCCACGGCTACTGGGAACTCGCCCTCGACGAGGCACTCGTGATCGAGGTGACGCCGCCGCCCTGTGAGTATTGGAATTTTCAACTCAACAATCACTGGATGGAGTCCCTCGACTACCGCTACCACCGGATCGCCGTGAACCACTACGGGGCCAGCTACGAACCCGATGGCTCGGTGCGCATCGTCGTCGCCGCCCGCGACCCGGGGATCGGGAACTGGATCGATACGGCCGGACACCGGCGCGGAACGATGTGCCTGCGCTGGGTCGGGGCCGAGTTGCACCCCGAGCCCGCGACCCGTGTCCAGAAGCTGGCACAGCTCGACTAGAGCTTGCGGATGAATTGATCCCCAAAACCCTTCAGCATGCCGAGCTTCTGTTCGAGCGTGGCGTCGGGGCCGATGGTAAAGGCGAACGGGTAGCTCACGGTTCCGCTGGCGCCAGCCTCTTCGAGGCGTCGAAGCGTATCGAGATCCGGCGGGCCGGCGAGCGGGACGATGCTCTCAAAGGGCTCGTTCTCGCGCCCCGCCTGTTTGCGTAACTCGCCGAGCCGGCCGAGCAGCCGGGTGGCGTCCTCGAGGGTATGCCCCGATCCGAGCCAGCCATCACCGAGCGTAGCGGCGCGACGCAGCGCGGGTTCGCTAATGCCGCCGACCAGGATCGGAACCGGGGCGGTCGGAGCCGGGCTCACCTGGAGGCGGGGGAAGTCGTAGAACTCGCCGTGGTGTTCAACGATCTCTCCCGTCCAGGCCTTGCGCACGATCTCGATCATCTCGTTGAAGCGCCGTCCCCGCTTTGTGAACGACGCGCCCATGATCTCGAACTCCTCGCGCATCCAGCCGGCCCCCGCGCCGAGCGCGACCCGGTTGTTCGAGAGCACGGCCGCGGTTGCGACGCTGTTCGCGACGTCGAGCGGGTGCCGGAGCGGCATAATGTAGACCAGCGTCGTAAAGCGCAGCCGGGTCGTGACCGCCGCCATCGCCGAGATCGTGGCCCACGGCTCAGGGAAGGGCGTGGCCGAGCTAAAGCCCGCGACCCCGTCCTCGGAGTAGGGGTACCTGGGTTCGACCTCTTCCGGCACGACGATGTGATCCGAGACGAACACACCTTCGAACCCGGAAGCCTCGGCGCAGCGCGCGATCTCGAGGAGTTGATCGACTTCGTTGAACGACACGGCCTGCCAGATCTTCATGCGGTTCTCCTAGGCGGGGTTTTCGGATGGGACCTCGAAGTGGTCCGTGTAGGCTTTGAAGCGCTCGGTCATCCGTGACTCCGAGAGTCCGAACTCCTCGGCGTGGTAGCGATGACCGCCGAACTGGCCGGGCGGATGACTCCGCCGCCAGTCTCGCATGCGCCGGCGGGCGGCGTCGTCCAGTTCCAGGCCGAAGTGGTCGTACATGCGCTGAATGACTCCCACCGGATCTTCTACCATCTCTCGAAACTGAATGTCGAAGAATCGTTCGGGACGCGATCGGGACCGGACCGCGATCGCGTGCTGCATGCGCGCCTGCCACATTTCGAGTTGCCAGGTTCCGATCTGAACCGGATCGACCTCGTCCTCGTAGATGCCCCTCCAGCGTGTGACGAGGCTGCAGAGCGACGGAATCACGCGCGCGGGGTCTCGATGCGTCTGTACGATGCAGGCGTCGGGATAGGTCTCGAGCAGGACTTCCAGGTGCTGCAGGTGGGCCGGGTACTTGAGCACCCAGCGGCGCTCGGAACACGTCGACTGGATCAGCTTGAGTACGTCGCGGTGGTGGCGATAGGAGGGCCGCATGTCCTGGTGCGCGTACCACTCGGTGTAGCTCGGCAGTGTCGCGTTTGAGTCGAACGTGTCATCGGTGAAGCTCTCCTGGAGCAGGTGCCGGCACTCGTCCGGGTCGTCGGCGGTCAGGTTGTGAATTGCGCGCAGGCCCGGGTCCAGGTAGTAGGAGACTTTGAGAAACTGACGTGCGCGCTTGTAGCGTGGGTCGCGTTTGACCTGGTCGGCCTCGGGCCGCGGCCCGGGGGCCGCCGCGAGCCAGTAGTCGAGGGCCTGGTGCGCGGGATCCTGCGCGAGCAGATCGTGGAGCGTCGTCGTCCCCGTGCGCGGGAGACCGAGCACGAAGATGGGCTGGCGGACCGCGGCTTCGAGGCACGCGGGATCGCGCTTCCAGCCGTCTATGACAGCAAGCCGGCTTTTGAGGATTCCCGAGAGTTCGGCGCGAACCATGAGTCGTCCGAACGGATTCAGCCGGGCTTCGCGGTTGTAGCCTCGAACCAACTCCGCGAGTCCGCCTCGAAAGTGATCGTCGCCAAAGTCGTCGAGCCCGGTAGCTTGCTGAGCCTCCGCGACCAGTTGATCCTGCGAGAAGCTCTGGTCCGAGACCCTGAGCTGCCCGAGCAGACGGCTGGCCCGGTTGAAGATGCGGATGGGAACCCGCTGAGAACTGCTGCGCGCCACCGCGGCAATTCTACCCGGAATCCGAATCCCGATCGTTGTAGACTCGTCTTGTGGCCGGCGACCCAGCGCTCGAAGCACGAATTCGGCAGCTCGAGGCCAGGCTCGCGCGCGTCGAGGACGTCGAGGCCATCAAGGCGCTGAAGGCGCGCTACGGCGAACTTGCGGATCTGCGTTACAGCCGGGGCGCCGTGGACGATCCCGAGCGTCTCGACGAACTTGCGGGCGAGATCGCCGACCTCTTTACCGAGGATGCGGTCTGGGAGGGCGGCAAGCTGCTCGGGACCTGCCGTGGCCGAGACCAGATCCGCAAACGCTTTCGAACGCCGACATTGCGCTTCGCGTGGCATTACTTCGTGAAACCCAAGATCGAGGTCGAGGGCGAAACGGCCCGGGCCAGCTGGGACGTGCTGGCGCCGTGTACCACGCTGGATGGCAAAGCGCACTGGATGGCCGGGGCGGAAGACGACGAGTACCGCAAGCTCGGCGGGGTCTGGCTGCACAGCCGCATGCAACTCCGGGTCGTCTTCATGGCGCCCTACGAAAAGGGCTGGACCAGGGACTGAGCTTCGGGCTCAGTCCCGGAGTGCCCGCAGGTCGTCGCGCAGGCTGCGGCTCGCGATCCAGAAGAAGATCACTGCGAGTCCGCCGATCGCGGCCACGAACATGAGCGAATAGCGAATTGCCTCCGGGCCGAAGCGCGGGTTGAGTTGGTCGTTCAGGAATCCGACGACCAGTGGCCCCGCTCCGAGGCCCACGAGATTGAGGATGAAGAGCAGGATCGCCGATGCCGTAGCGCGCATCCGCACGTGCACCAGGCCCTGGACCAGCGACCACAGGGGACCCACGTACATGGCCCCCAGCAGGTAGAAGGGCACGAAGGCCGAAAGCGCCCACACACGATCGGGTTCGAATAGGAATACCGCCGCGAAGGGCAGGCTCGCCAGCGAGACGATCGCAGCCAGGTACAGGTAGGCGCGCTCGTCGCGTTCGGCGAAGTGATCGCCGATCAAGCCTCCCAGGTAGGCGCCGAGTGCGCCTGCGATTCCGATCGTGAGACCGAGCCAGATCCCGATCTCGACGCCTCCCATCTGGTGTACCCGAATCAGGAAGGTGGGGCTCCAGGCCAGAAAGCCGTAGCCCGAGAGCGATTGGCAGGATGCCGCGATCAGCAGGAATACGAAGGTGCGTTGTCGAAACAAAAGCCGTAGGACCTCCCGGAAGGGAGTTGCCTCGGTCTGCGTGGTACCCGGCTCCCAGTAACCGCGCGTCGGTTCGCGCAGTGTGAGACGCACGAGCAGGGCCAACGGAATGCCGGGCAGCCCAACGATGAGAAACGCGGTGCGCCAGTCGAAGAGTTCCTTCAGGTAGCCGCCTGCCAGGTACGCGATCATGGCGCCGAGGTAGATGCCGGTCGCGTAGATGCTCATCGCGGTTGCGCGACGCTCGGGGGGGAAGTAATCGGAGATCAACGAGTGCGTGGGTGGGGTCCCGGCCGCCTCGCCGATGCCGACCCCGACGCGGGCCAGCGCGAGTTGCGCGAAGTTGCGCGCGAACCCGCAGGTAACCGTCATCGCGCTCCAGAGCGTAAGTCCGAGTGCGATGATCGTGCGCCGAGAGCCGCGATCGGCCCAACGTGCGATTGGGATTCCGGCGAAGGTGTAGAAGAGCGCAAAGGCAAGACCCGAGAGGAAGCCCATCGCCGTATCGGAGGCTCCCAGGTCGAGCTTAATGTCCTCGAGCAGGATCGCGAGGACCTGACGGTCGATGAAGTTGAAGATGTAGACCAGCAGCAGCAGGCCGAGGGCGTAGTTGGTGTAGCCACTTCTGAATTCGGGCTCGGAGACTGCGGCCCGATCGATTCGTCCGCGAGTCTCGGTCGTCACTCAGTTGGCGCCCCGGCCGAGGCGCTCTAGGAAGGCCGGGATTTCGGCGCGGCTTCGCACGCAGGCCGCGAGCGCGAACGAGGCCACGCTGCCACCGGCCTCCTCCAGCTTCGGCAGTGCGTCGAGCGTCCGGTCGAGATCGATCCGCCCGGTCGCGTCGCGCGCAAGCTCCGGGGTGACCCGCACTCCCAGGGAGTCCGGGTCGCGTCCCGCCTCGCGAAATGCCGTACGCAGCCGCTCTACGCCGCTCCAGAGTTCTTCGTCGCGGTCGAGGAGGGGCATCCAGCCTGCCCCGAATTCGACGATCCGCGCGACGTTTTTCGGGTTGAGCCGCAGGCCGAACCAGATTGGAATCCCGTCGGGCTGAACCGGTCGCGGAAAGCACCAGAGCTCTTCGAACGACACCGTGGGCGAGGAGAACGACGCGGGTGCGTCGCGCCAGAGCGCCCGGCAGGCGCGCAGGGCGTCGTCCATCCGCGATCCTCGTCCCTCGAAGGGCAGGCCTGCGCCCGCGAACTCTTCCGCCTGCCAGCCGGTGCCCACGCCGAGATCGAGGCGCCCCTGCGAGAGTACATCGAGGGTGGCCAGGGTCTTGGCCAGCAGCAGCGCGGGCCGAAGCGGTGCGATCAGGATTCCGGTTCCGAGCCGAACGCGCTGCGTCGCGCCCGCCATGGCGGCCAGTGTCGTGAGCGGCTCGGGCCAGGGCTCCTCGGGCGGGAACGGGAATTTTCCGTAGGGGTACTTCTCTACGCGAGGCCCCATGGCCAGGTGATCGGTCATCACCAACTGGTCGATCCCGGCATCGTCCGCGAGTTGCGCGGTTTCGAGCAGGCCCCGGCCGAGGTCGTTTCCGTAGAGCATCGAAAGGCCAGAAATGATGACCGAGATTTTCATCGGTACCCCGCGATTGCCGCTCAGCCTACCACGGAAGCCGCGTACTTCCGTTCGTCTCGAACCAGCCAGAGCGCGACGATCACGAGCAGGTTGAGTCCCGCAAAGGTGGTGAATGCGATCTGGTAGCTGCCCAGCGCATCGTGCGTAGCCGCCGCGAAGATCGGCCCGAGGACGCCACCCGGGAGCAGGGCCAGCATCAGGGCGCCGTAGATCTGGGCCATGTAACGGAGACCGAAGCAGTGACTGATGATCAGCGGATAGATCACGTCGCGTGCCGCGGTCGAGAAGCCATAGCTGAGCACGAAGGCCCACATGAATGCCGGGTCGGGCAGCCAGAGCAGGATCACCGAACTGGTTGCGAGCAGACCGTAGTCGAGCAAGAGCGCGGTGCGTTTCGGAAGCCGGTCTGCGATGAACCCGAACAGTACCTTGCTGGCCATGCCGAGCAAGATCGCGTTGCTGAAGTGCCCGGCTGCGTCCTCGAGCGGCATCCCGTGATCCGTGAGAAAGAGCACCAGGTGCTCGAGCATGCCGAGGAAATAGAAGAAGAAGGTGAACAGGGAGACGCCCAGGATCCAGAAGCTCCGCGTGTGCAGTGCGGCGCGGAGATCCAGATCCTGGTCGCTCTCGAGTTCGCCGTCATCCGGGCTCGGTTCGGAAACGCCCTGCTCCCTCTGCTCGGGTTCTCGGACCGCAAACAGCGCAAACGGCAGGATCACGACCAGCGCCCCGATTCCCATCGCCAGAAAGGCGATGCGCCAGGATTCCTCGACGGCGATCTCGGCCGTGGCACGGGTGAGCAGCGCCCCGCCCAGATTCGAGCCGGTGTAGACGATCCCGAGTGCGAGCCCGCGTCCTCGCCGCACCCACTGAGAGACCGCCTGACCGACGGCGATGTCGCCGAGACCCGCCACGGCCAGACCCTGTAACGCCACCAGGACGTACAGCTGCCAGAGGCTCTGGAGACCCGCGAGCAGACCGAACGCGACCGACAGGATCAGCGTGGCTACACACAGCACACGGCGCGCCCCGAAGCGGATCGTCAGGAAGCCGATCAGCGGGCTCGCGAGCGCGATCACGAACAGCTGCGGCGCGCGCGCGGCCGAGTACATCGTCCGGGTCCAGCCGAACTCGGCGATGATGTCGGGCGCAAGCGGACCGAAGGTGTAGCCGTAGCCGAGCCCCATCTGGCAGACGAGGCAGCCCAGGATCACCCAGGCCACCCGACCACGCAGGTCTGGCAGGAACTTCGGCACGCCGCGCGTTTCCCTGCCGGGGCTCAGTAGCCGGCCTCGAGATCGACTTCGCCGTGAAGCGTTTCTCCCGCCCGGTAGCGGCGCAGGTTCTGGGCGAAGTAGTCGACCAGGTCCGCGATCGTTCCCGGCGTATGCCACGAAACGTGGGGACTGAGCCTGACGCGCGGGTGGCTGTAGAGCCAGTGGCCGTCCGGCAGCGGTTCCGGGTCCATGACGTCGAGCGAGGCCCGTGCGATCCGTCCTTCGTCCAGGGCCGCGCGCAACGCATCCTGATCGATCAGGCTGCCGCGTGCGATGTTGACCAGGTGGAGCCCCGGCTTGGCCTTCGAGAGCAGGTTCCGCCCGATCAGGTGGCGGGTCGCCTGCGTGGCCGGGGCGGCCACGACCAGGTGGTCGGCGGACGCGGCCAGGTCGAAGACGTCGGGCGCGAGTTCGACGCCCTCGATGGGGCTCGGCGCCGGGGTCCGCCGACAGGCGCGCACCCGCATCTCGAAGGCCTGGGCGCGCGCCGCGATCGCGGCGCCGATTCCGCCGAGTCCGATGAGTCCGAGCGTCTTGCCGCGGAGTGTCCCGAGTTCGTGCCGACTCCAGCGCTCCGGCGGGGCATCGACCCAGGCCTCGGGCAGCTGTTTCTCGAAGGCCAGCAGCATGGCCAGCGTCCACTCCGCGATCGGCACCGCGCTGGCCCCGCGCGCACAGGTGAGGATCCGCTTGCCGACGGCTTCGAGCGGGAAAGCATCGACGCCCGTACCGATCGCGTGGATCCAGCGGACACCGGTTCCGACGACGGCCGCGAGGTTGGGACGCCCGTCCATGTAGGTGAGCAGCACTTCGCCGCGGACGCCGGACGGCAGCTCCCCCTCGCCGGGGACCTCGCGGAACTCCAGGTCGGGAAACTCCTGGATCGAGGCTTCGAGCATCGCGATCGGGAAGTGGCTCAGTACGGTGAACGCGCGGTCAGCCATCAGCTAGGCGATTCGGCTGCGGTCGGGCTCGGTCCTCACGGTGCCGCAGGGTACCACCGAATCGAACTCCGCATGCTACGGTTCGGCGGTCACGCAGGAGCCTTCCCGATGCGCGCGGTCAGGAGTTCCGACCGGAAGATCCAGGTGATCGAGGTTCCCGCTCCCGGGGGCGAGGGGCTCCGCGTTCGCGTCCGCTCGGCCGGCATCTGTGGCTCGGATTTGCTGATGCTCGAGCGCGGCTTGCTGGCACACACGATCGGTCACGAATTCGCGGGATTGCTCGATGACGACACGCCGGTTGCGGTTCAGCCAGTCACGCCCTGCGCCGACTGCGAACTCTGTCGCGCCGGGTCCTATCAACTCTGCGAGACCTGCGTCGGGAGCACGCTGGGCGTGTATCGAGATGGCGGAATGACGGACGAGCTCCGGGTGGCGCCCGAGTGCATCGTGCCCCTGGCCGCCGGCGTTCGCGTGGAAGATGCCTGTCTCGTGGAGCCTCTGGCGGTCGCGATTCACGGACTCGAGAAGGCCGGTGTGAGCGCGGGCCAGCGCGTCGTCGTCGTAGGTGCTGGAAGCCTGGGGCTTGCGGCTGCGGCCGCGGCGCTCTTTCGAGGCTGCGAGGTCGACGTGGTCGCGCGCCACGACGCCCAGCACCGCGCGGCCGAAGTGCTGGGCGCCGGCCGCGCGCCCCGCGGAGTCTATGACCTTGCGATCGACGCCGCGGGCAACGAGCGCGCGATTGCGCGCGCGGTCGAACTCGCGCGTCCGGGTGGTGGCCTGCTGCTGCTGGGCTGGGACTGGGAGCGCGTGGTGCTTCCGGGTGCGGGCATTGCTGCCAAGGAACTCGCGGTTCGCGCAACCATGATCTACTCCCACGAGAGCGCGCTGCGCGACGTCGACGCGGCAGCCGCGCTGCTCGCCGAGCGTCCTGAAGTTTCCGACGCGCTGATCAGCCACCGCTTCCCGCTCGACGAAGCCCCGCGCGCGTTCGAGGTCGCGCGGGAGCGCCGCGCGGGTGCGATCAAGGTCGTTCTCGAGCCCTGAGGACGCCGCGCTTCAGTAGCTCTCGAATGTGATCGGGAACGATGCGTAGCCCTGGACGAAGTCGGTGACGAGGCGTTCGGCGCGGTCGAGGTGGATTTCGTAGTTCGGGATGCGCCTCAGGGTCTCCTCGAGGCAGAGCTTCCCCTCGAGCTTCGCGACGTGGATGCCGAGGCAGGCGTGCGTTCCCTGGCCAAAGGACAGGATGCGGGGTGGGCAGCGGCGGATATCGAAGACGTCTGGATTCTCGAACTCGCGGGGGTCTCGGTTCGCGGCGGGATAGAGGAAGAGCACCGGCTGCCCGGTCTCGAACTTCCGTCCGTGAAGTTCGAAGTCCTTCGTGACCACACGGCACAGGAACTGGGTCGGCATGTCGTAGCGCAGGATCTCCTGAAAGGCTTCCGGAATCAGGCTCGGATCCGCGGCGAGTTGCGCCCGTTGTTCCGGATGCTCTCCGAGGCGCCGGATCCCGTTCGCGAAGACCTTGGGAAAGGTCTCTGCACCTCCGATGATCAGCATCGTCAGGTGCGAGGCGATCGACTCGTCGTCGAGCTTCTGGCCATCGAACTCGATCGCGGTCAGCAGGTTGACGACGTTTTCTTCGGGATCGCAGTTGCCCCGGCGCGACTGGGCCAGGCCAACGAAGTAGGCCGCGAGTTCACCCATGGCCGCGAGGCCATCGGGGGTCATCCCGTCGACGCCCGGCTCGCGGCCGAAGAAGCGCGTGACCAGTTCGCCGAGCAGGTCGCCGTCCTCGAGCGGGATCCCATTCACGGTGCACGCGACGCGAACCGCGATCTGCGAGGCGAATTCTCCCATGACGTCGAGTTCGCCCTTGTCGCGTGCGCTCTCGATCAGTTCGCCCGCGAGCTTTCGGATCATCGGCTCGAGTTCGCCCAGCGCGCGGGGCGCGAAGTGGGTACGGATCTTGGAGCGGAGCTTCGTGTGCGCGGGCGGATCCATCATGTTGATCATCGGGGTCACCGGCTGAACCTTGGTCAACAGGTGGGAGGCCGTGGTTCCCTGCTCGCACGAAAAGTGCTCGTTGTCCATCGACGACTGCCAGACGTCCTCGAAGCGCGAAATCGCCCAGGCGCCGTACTGCTCAATCAAGTAGGCCGGGGCCTCGTCGCGGAGCTGTGCGTAGATCGGGTAGGGATCTCCGCTCATCACCTCTTTGGAAAAAGGACTGTATTCGACCATCGGGGTTCGGCTCCTCTTTAAGCTTGGTTCGGACCCGGCGCGCTGCCGCCCTCCAGATGCGCGATGATCCGCCCGCACAGATTCTCTGCGGCCACCAGCATAGCGGGCTCCATGAGTTTGTTGACCATCGGGGCCATCGGTCCGCCGGGGTCGACGCGCAGCCGGAAGCTGAGCCGTGACCCGCCGGCGCCCGGATTGCGGCCCGCCTCTGCTTCGCGCTCTACGCGCCCGTGCACGAGTCCGTGGAAGAAACGCAGGATCCTGGCCATCAACCGCACGATCGGGCCGGACCGCGACCTCGCGGCATCCGGAGCAGCGTCGGCGGCGGTCAGCAGGAACTCGCCCGAGCCCTCGAGCACCTCGTTGACGCCCTCGAGTTCGAACGCGACCCGCGCCGGGCCCGACCAGTCGGTGACGTGTACCCGGAACTGGACCGTGCGCTGCAGGATTCCGAGGTCGCCCTTGAGCGTCCAGAGCGAGTCTGTCTGGCTTTGCTTCTCGTGGGTCTTGTAGCCCGTCAGCATCGTGGCCCACTGGTCCATTTCGCTCACAAAGGCCCAGACCGTCTCGACCGGAAGTTCGGTGGTCGTCGAGTATTCGGTCTCGGCCACCGCCTAGCTTCCGGCCGCCAGGTGCTGCCCGGCGATGAAGCCCCAGGTGATCGCGCGCATGTTCGAGGTCCCGCTCTGGTAGCCGCCTCCGAGGTCGAGCAGCGCAGCGGAATTCCCGACCGCGTAGAGCCCCGGGATCGGATGCCCGCGCAGGTGCATGACCCGGGCGTGAGTGTCCGTACGCAGGCCGTGAGAGTTGATGCCGACGCCGACGGGAACGAGTTTCACGCCGTAGTAGGGGGCCTTGTCGAGGGGGCCGACGTTCGGGTTCTCGAAGCTCATGTCTCCGGCCAGGCGCTGGGTCCACGGGTAGTGGCCGCTCCCGAAGTCGGGGTCCTTTCCCTGGGCCGCGTATTCGTTGTAGTGCGCGATTGTCTGCTCGAAGGTCTCGGCTTCGATTCCGAGCTTCTCGGCGAGTTCGCGCGGTGTATCGGCCTGGGTCACGAGTTCCGGCGGAAAATCCATCCCGGGCGTGAACGATCCGAGCGGATAGCGGTCCCGGTAGTTCTGGTCGAAGATCAGGAACGGCGGAATGTTCTCCTGCGCCTGCGCGTGCCCGTTCCAGCTTCGCAGCGCGGGTTGGGAGTCCTTGTAGAAGGACTCGTCGCAGAAGCGCTTGCCCGCACGGTTGACCCAGATCGCGTGCGGGCACCCGCACTCCCACGAGGAGCGGTAGAGAGGGACGCCCTCGTGCTCTTCGCCCGGAATGTTGTAGCCGAAGAACATGCCCAGGTTGGTCGGTGGCACGGCCGCAATCGCGGCACCCAGTTCGCCCGCCATCACCAGGTGGTCTCCGTGGAAGTAGGGCTGCGTCGACGAGTTCCACTCGTGCATGTTCTCGAACATGGCCGCCATGTCCGGGTTGTGGTCGTACCCGCCGACGGCAAGTACGACGCCGTCGCGCGCACGCACGAAGAAGTCCCGGCCCTCGCGCTCGGCCCGGACCCCGATCACGACACCCTCCTGGGCGACGAGTTCGCGCACCGGCGCTTCCGTGTAGCCCGTGATACCGCGGTCGACGAGCGCGGCCTTGAGCAGGTAGCCCATCATGCCCGCGCCCATCGCGCGCTGGTCGTTCCCGATCCGTTCCGCGAGCAGCTCGTAGTCCCACTGCGTGACGTTTCCGAGCCCGCCCCAGTCGTACATCTCCCGGTGGGTTAGTGCCGGCGGAAGGTGAGGGGAGGCCTGCCAGCTCTTCTGCTGCCACTCGCCGAGCGAGTTTCCGTCGAAGAGTGCGACGGACAGGTAGCGGCCCGTATTGGAGCCCGGCGCATCCGGGTAGTAATAGTCGGGGAGACCCTTCACGGGGACCCATTGCACGCCGGCCTCGGTTTCGAGGTAGTCGATCGCGCTGCGGTAGCTGGCGACTAGTTTGTCGGTGAGTTCCGGATGGTTGAAGCCCGCCGCGAGAAAGTCGAAGTAGGCGCGCGTCGCTTCGTCCGAGTCCTCGACCCCGATCTCGGCCATGTGGCGCCCGTTCGGGCAGTACACCTCGCCGCCCCCGTAGCCCGAGAGGCCGCCCATCCGCGGCGCCTTCTCGAGAACGCAGACCCGCTTGCCGCGATCGTGCGCGACGATGGCGGCCGTGATGCCGCCGAGGCCGGAGCCGATCGCGACGACGTCGACCTCGAGATCCCAGCGGTCGGGTTGTGCAGCCATGCTTCCCCCTGCACCGCGCGCGCAGGCGGTACGCGTGATTATGAACGGAACGTATAGTATCGTAATGCGGCAGAAAGGTTGAGCGCCGGGCCGGGGCCCGGGTCTCTCTGTCCGGGGTTTTGATAGCGACGCGAACAGGGCCGGGGCGGTGGTGACGACACGGAACTCGCGGAGCAGTCTCAGTACCGGCCGGCCGCGCAGCGGCGAGGCCCACCAGGCGATCCTGGCCGCGACGCTGGATCTGCTGGTCGAAGTAGGATTTTCCGCGCTGACCGTCGAGGGCGTGGCCACCCGGGCCGGCGTGGGCAAGGCCACCATCTACCGCCGCTGGCCCTCCAAGCTGCCGCTCGTCGTCGAGGCCTTCGGGCAGTTGCCGGGTTTCGACGCGGTCGACACCGGCGCGCTCTCGAGCGACCTGAAGAAGATGCTGCGCGCCTATCTCCAGGTGTTCAACCAGACTGCGCTGGCCACCGTGCTGCCGAGCCTGGCGGGCGAGCGCACGCACAACCCCGAGCTGGTGCATCTGTTTCGGCCCGTGAGCCGCAAGCGGCGCAAGCCCCTGATCGAGTGCTTCGAGCGTGCCGTCGAGCGCGGCGAGGTGTCGCCCGAGCTCGACGTCGAACTCGCGGCAGACCTGGTGGTCGGCCCGATCGCGGTTGCGCTCTTCTTCAAGGGTGGCCGACTCGATCCGCGCATGGTCGGGCCGATGGTCGACCTCGCGCTCCGCGGGATCCTGGTTTCGGAGCCCGCCTAGTTCAGAAGCCGTCCCCGGACGACTCCGTGTAACGGGCCCGTAGCTGCTGCTTCTGTACCTTTCCGGTCGAGCTGCGCGGGAGCTCGGTCACGATTTCGAGCTGCTCGGGAATTTTCTGTGTCATCAGCTTCTGCTCGCGCAGGAACGCCACCATCTCGTCGAACTCGAGCGGATCTGCCGGATCCCGGCACGCGACGACCGCGCAGCAGCGCTCGCCGCGTTCCGGGTCGGGCACCCCGATCACGGCAGTGTCCGTCACCTTGGGATGCTGGTAGAGCAGATCCTCGACCTCGCGCGCGCTGATGTTCTCGCCCTTTCGGATGATCACGTCCTTGAGCCGCCCGGTGACGGACAGAAAGCCCTCCGCGTCGAGCCGCCCTAGGTCGCCGGTGCGGAAGAAGCCGGCTTCGTCGAACGCATCGCGGTCGAGCGTCGGGTCGACGTAACCGCGGAAGAGCTGGGGCCCGCGGACGCAGATCTCGCCCTCCTGTGCAGGCCCGGCGGGGCTGCCGTCGGGCCGCACGATCCGGATCTCGGTCGCGTTCGCGCGGCCCTCGGTATTCGCGAGCTTCTCGTCCGAGTCGCGCACCGAGTTCATGGTCACGATCGGACACTCGGTGAGTCCGTACCCCGACACGATGCCGGCGCCGCCGAGTTCCCGCTTGACCTCGTGGTGGAGAGAGGGGGGCTTGGCCGCGCCGCCTCCCGGGAAGCTCCGGATCCCGGGAAACAGCCGCCGCTCGGGCGTCGCCCGCTGGGCTTCGAGGTAGGCCTGGTGAAACGCGGTGCCCGCGGTCGCCTGCGTGACGCCGTGCCGGGCCAGGACCACGGGACTGGTCCGGGCGTCGAAGATCTCGACCAGGATCTGGGAGCAGCCGGCCGCGAGCCCGGCGAAGAGCCAGCCGATCCCGCCGATGTGGGTGAACGGAAACACCAGCGCGACGCGGTCGTCGGGAGCGAGCGCGAGCCGCCGGCTCATGCCGAGGGCTGCCGCGCGCAGCGAGTCATCGCTGTGGCGCGCACCCTTGGGATCGGCCGTGGTTCCCGAAGAGTAAAAAATCCAACGAAGCGGGGCGTCCCCGCCCGCAGGCCGGACCGCCGGTGGAGCGAGATCCGCGGGATCTGCGTCGGGGAGATCGCGATCGACCACGAGCGAGTCGAGTCCGGGGCGCGCGTCCGCGACCGCTTCCGCGAGCTTCGGGTAGTCGAAGCCGCGCCAGGGTCCGGGAAGGATCAGGAGCCGCGAGCCGGACTCGCGGGTGATGAAGCCCACTTCGCGCTCCCGGTAGATCGGCAGGATGGGATTCTGCACGGCGCCCAGCCGGGACAGCGCCGCGACGAGCACCAGCGACTCGAGCCAGGTGGGCAGCATCCACGAGACCACGGTCTCGGATTCGACCCCGCGCGCCGCGAGCCCGGCCGCCGCGCGCAACGCGGCCGCCCGGTACTCTGCAAAGCTGAGTTCGCGGCCGTTCTCGTCGATCGCGAAGCGCGCGGCCGGCGTGCGTCGCGCACGCTCTTCGACGAGTTCCCAGAGGCCCCGCGCCTCGATCACGCGCCGGGCGTCTCGAGGGCCGCTTCGCGCAGCACGAACTTCATGACCTTGCCCGACGCGTTCGTCGGCAGCGACTCGACGATCTCGACCCGCCGCGGCACCTTGTAGTTCGCCATGTTCTCGCGGCACCAGGTCACGACCTGATCGGGGGTGAGTTCCGCTCCGGGCGCCAGCACCACGTAGGCCATGCCCACCTCGCCCATGCGCGTATCCGGAATGCCGATCACGGCGACCTGCGCGAACAAGCCGCTCGCGAACATCAGCTTCTCGATCTCGGCCGGATAGCAGTTGAATCCGCCCACGATGTACATGTCCTTGATGCGGTCGGTGATGCGCAGATAGCCGGCTTCGTCCATGACGGCGATGTCGCCGGTATGGAGCCAGCCGTCCGGATCGATCGTCCGCGCCGTCTCGTCGGCCGCATCGAAGTAGCCGCGCATGACGTTGTAGCCGCGCACCAGGACCTCGCCGGCCTCACCGCGCGGGACTTCCTGGCCGTCGGGATCCACACAGCGCACCTCGACCCCCGGAATCGCCCGCCCCGAGGTGGTCGCGATGGTCTCGGGATCGTCGTCGTACCGGCACATGCTCACGATGCCGCAGGTCTCGGTCAGACCGTAGCCGGTGATGATCGTCTCGAAGCCGAGTTCGTCGCGCATGCGATGAATCAGCTCCACCGGAATCGCCGCAGCTCCCGTGACCGCGAGGCGCAGGCACGAGAGATCGTACTTCTCGAGTTCCGGGTGGGACAGGATCGACTGGTAGAGGGTCGGCGGCCCCGGCAGCATGCTGATGCGCTCCTCGCGGACTCGCTCGAGCACGGCCGGGACGTCGAAGATCGCGTGCGGCAGGCAGGTGGCGCCGCGCATCAGACACGAGAGCCATCCCGCCTTGTAGCCAAAGGCGTGGAAGAAGGGATTGATGACCAGGTAGCGGTCTCCCGCTCGGAGTCCCACGACCTCGGTCCAGGCCTCGAACGCGCGCAGATTCTGGCCGTGGGTCGTCATCACGCCCTTGGGGTCGCCGGTGGTCCCCGAGGTGAAGAGCAGATCCGAGAGGTCGTCGGCCGACACGGCGGCCGCGCGCGCCCGGGCCTGATCGGGCGGGAACGCCGCGGCGCGGGACAGGAACGCGTCCCAGGCGAGTGCGCCTTCGGCTTCGCCCCGCAGCACGACGATCTGCTCCAGCGCGGGAAGTTCGTGGTCCCGGAGTTGCGCGACGTAGTCCTGGCCCAGGAAGTCGTCCATCGTCAGCAGCAGCCGTGCCCGGCTCTTGCGCAGGATGTAGGCGGCCTCCGCGCCCTTGAGCCGGGTATTGAGCGGAACCAGCACGCCCCCCGCGGACTGAAGACCGAGCGCAGCCACGATCCATTCCCAGAGGTTGGGCGCCCAGATCGCGACGCGGTCTCCGGGTTCGAGTCCTAGCGCGCAGAACGCGCGGGTCGCGCGTTCTGCGGATTCCGCCAGCTCGGCGAAACTGAGGCGCACGGCTCCATCTTCGACCGCGGACGCGGACCCGAACGCCTCCGCGGCCGCGCGTAGGAGCCCGGGGATTGTTCTGGCCTGGACCGGGGAAGCCGCTTGCATACGAATCGGGCGGCATCGTACCGTAGATCTCGCTGTCGTGAATACGCGCTTCTCCGAGAAAGATGAGAGCTTCCGCCGCGAGATCGCCGCCTGGCTCGGCGAACATCTCTCCGGCGAGTTCGCGTCGCTGCGCGGGCGCGGTGGCCCCGGAGACGAAAACGCGCCGGTGGAGGATCGCCGTGCCTGGGAGCGTCACCTCGGCCGCGCGCGCTGGACTTGCGTGGGCTGGCCCGAGGAATTCGGCGGCCGCGGCCTGAGCCTGACCCAGCAGGTGATCTTCCACGAAGAGTATGCGCGCGCGGGTGGGCCGGGGCGCCTCGGACACATCGGTGAGGGTCTGCTGGGTCCCACGCTGATCGCGTTCGGGAGCGATGCTCAGAAGGCGCGCTTCCTGCCCCCGATCGCGCGCGGCGAGGAGATCTGGTGCCAGGGCTACTCGGAACCGAACGCGGGCTCGGACCTGGCCAACGTCCAGACGCGCGCACGGCTCGAGGATTCCGGTTCGGGTCTGGAATGGGTGATCGACGGCCAGAAGGTCTGGACCTCGTGGGCCGAGTGGGCGGACTGGTGTTTCATGCTCTGCCGCACGGACCCGGATGCCGAGCCCAAGCACCGGGGCATCTCCTATCTGCTCGTGCCGATGGACCAGGAGGGCGTCGAGGTGCGGCCGATTGTCCAGATCACGGGCGACTCCGAGTTCAGCGAGGTCTTCTACAGCGGTGCCCGCACCGCGGCCGAGCACGTCGTGGGCGAGGTCAACGGTGGCTGGCGTGTCGCGATGGGGACGCTCGCGTTCGAGCGCGGTGCGTCGACGCTCGGCCAGCAGATGCAATTCCAGAACGAGCTCGACCAGATCATCGAGATCGCGCGCGCGAACGGGGCGGCGCAGGATCCGCTGATCCGCCAGCGCATCGCGGACGCCTGGATCGGGCTCCGCATTCAGCGCTACAACGCGCTGAGGACGTTGAGCGATGCTGCCGACGGCGAACTCGGGCCTGCGTCGATGATCACGAAAATCTTCTGGGCCAGCTGGCACCGAGAACTCGGCAAGCTCGCCATGGACGTGCTGGGCCCGGAATCCGAAGTCGCGGAGGGATCTCCATATACGCTTTCCGCATTGCAGCGCATGTATCTGTTTTCGCGTTCCGACACGATCTACGCCGGGTCGAACCAGATCCAGCGCAACATCATCAGCGAGCGTGCCCTGGGGCTGCCGCGAGAGCCGCGGCCGAGCTAGGGCCGGGAGCAGCCAATGTCTCGCACGATTCCGGATTATCCCAGAGGCCACGAACTACTCGCCGGCCGGTCGGTCCTGATCACGGCGGCGGCCGGGACCGGCATCGGCTTTGCGACCGCGCGGCGCTGTGCCGAGGAAGGCGCGCGCGTAATGCTCAGCGACATTCACGAGCGCCGACTGGGCGAGGCCGTGGACCAACTCGAGAAACAGACCGGGGTCCGGCCGCCGAGCCGGCTCTGCAACGTGACGGACGAGGCTCAGGTCCGCGCCCTGATCGATGCCGCAGTCGATGAACTAGGCGGGATCGACGTGCTCGTGAACAACGCGGGTCTCGGGGGCACGGTCCCGATCGCCGAGATGAAGGACGAGGAGTGGGATGCCGTGATCGGCGTGACGCTCACCGGGACGTTTCGCATGACGCGCGCGGTTCTGCCCCACATGCGCGAACGCGGCTCGGGCGTGATCGTGAACAATGCCTCGGTGCTGGGCTGGCGAGCCCAGGTGGGTCAGGCGCACTACGCGGCCGCGAAGGCGGGCGTGATGGCGCTCACGCGTTGTACGGCGCTCGAGGTGGCCGACTTCGGCGTGCGGGTCAATGCGGTCTCTCCGAGTCTGGCCACGCACGAGCACCTGTCCAAGGCGATTCCTCAGGAGGTACTCGACGAACTCGAAGCACGCGAGGCCTTCGGACGCGGCGCCGAACCCTGGGAGGTCGCCAACGTGATCGTCTTTCTGGCGAGCGACTATGCCTCTTACATGACGGGCGAGTGCGTGTCGGTCAGCAGCCAGCGGGCCTGATCGCTTGGAGTCCCCGCTCTCCGAGCGCGTTGCGGTCGTCACCGGCGGCGGGGCCGGGATCGGGGGCGCGATCTCGCGCCGCTTCGGGTCCGCGGGTGCGCGCGTACTTGTCGTAGACATCGATCCGGAGCGCGCGGGATCGAGTGTTTCCAAGATCGAGGGGGATGGCGGAAGCGCGCGTGCGCTCGTCTGCGACATCCGCGAGGCGGATGGCGTCGCGCGGATGGCGGACGCGGCCCTCGCGTACGGAGACGGTCAGGTCGATGTGCTCGTCAACAACGTCGGGGACTACGTCGCGGCCGGACTCTTTTCCGAGAGCAGCGAGGCGGACTGGGACGCACTCTACGCCGTAAACCTCCAGCACGTGTTTCGCTCCACACGCGCACTGCTCCCCGGCATGCTCGAACGTGGCTCCGGCACGATTGTGAACCTGTCGACTGTCGAGGCCTTTCGAGGCATCCCGGCCTGCGCGGTCTACTCCGCGTTCAAGGCGGGCGTGAGCCAGTTCACGCGGAGCCTGGCGGTCGAGGTCGCACCCCGCGGGGTCCGGGTGAACGCGATTGCGCCCGATGTCACTGAGACGCCACAACTCCCGTTCGATCGCTGGGTGCCCGAGACGGACCGCGAGCTGGTCGGAAGCTGGGTCCCGGTCGGCCGCTTCGGCCAGCCCGAAGACGCGGCCGAGGTCGCGCTCTTTCTGGCCTCGGACGCGTCGCGCTTCGTCACTGGCCACACCCTCCCCGTCGACGGCGGCACGCTGGCCGCGGGCGGCTGGTACCGCGAGCCCGGCCGCGACCGCTGGACCAATCGCCCGAAGCTGCCGCGGCTCTAGCGACGGATCGGATCGAGCGCGCAGCCCGGACCCGGAGGTCAGGGGTGCGGGTCGCCGGATGTGCGTTCGCGCTCGAGCTTTGGCTTCGGCTGGAAGTACCAGTTGATCCGATCGTGTTCGAGGTAGGAGTCGATGCGCTCGTAAGCGTGTTCCGCGAAGTACGCGAGGAGTTTCTCGCGGAGCAATGGAACCGCGGAGCTCGCCTCGATGCACACGAGTTCCGGGTGGAAGCGCTCGATGTCGAAGCCGGCCAGCGCGGCGGGCTCTCCACCCTCGATATCCATGGAGAGGAGGTCGATCTTCTCGACACCTTCTCGATCGAGGAGATCGTTCAGCGTGATGCTGGGAAGCAGGACCTCCTTGGGCGGCGACTTGGCGGCGTCGAAGTGGTCGAGGTGCTCCTCATCCGTAGAAGAAAGCGCTCCGGACAGGTAGAAGGGATCCAGCGTGCCGGAGTGATCGGTGACGATGTAGGCAAAGAAGCGGGTCTTCGGCCTGTGCTTCGTGTACGAACTCTTGAGTCGTGCCACCGCGTCGAGGGCGATTCCGGACCACCCGAGGTGCTTCTCGAGGTAGTAGGTCGTGCTGAATTCGATCGGCCGATAGGCTCCGACGTCCACGAAGAAGCCATCGCGCTTATCGCCAAAGAAATGGCGAATCACGAGCTCCTCGTTTCCCTGGGAGTAGAGGCTCTTTCCCCGGCGGAGGATGTCGTCGCGCACGTCCGCTGCGTGTAGGCTCGTCGGCGCGATGAGACAGAGCGCAGCGACGAACAGGAGCTTCGGGAGTCTGAGACCGCTGGACAAAGCCGACATCGGATTCATCGAGTCTTTCAGGCGCGGGTACGGAAATCAAGCAACGGGTCGGGCGTAGAGGCCGGTCGTCTTCCAGTCTGTCGATCGAAAATCAGGCTAGCGCTGTGCCTCGAGTGTTTCTCGTGTCGCTCCAAGCATGTTCATCGAGCGGAGTTCTTCGTGGATCAGCGTCGCATACATCGACAATCCCTCGCGATTCAGATGGCCAGCGCCACCACGCGAGTGGAGTTTCTTAAAATCGATATGTCTCCAGCGCGGGTCCCGGGCGGGCAGGAGCAGCCCGTGGGGGAAGCCTTCGCGCTCGGCCAGTTCGACGAGAAGCGGCCATGAATCGCTCGTGTTGTTTCGCGGGAATAGCACGAACGGCACGTTGGCTTCTCCTGTCATGCGGTTCAGTTCTCGCATAGACGAAGCGATGCTCTCCCATTGCGGATCGCCCTCTTGATAGGCCGACTCCCGAATCCTGGGCTGCTGACCCCAAACGAGGTCCTTCAGGTTGCGCCACAGCGCAAACAGGAGCGAGATCGCGTAGCTTCGCTGGCCGAGCGTGACGAGTGAGTTCGAGCGCTTCTTGAAGATCCACATCTTGGGCTCAATGTCGTTTTCGGAAAATACGAGCAGCACCAGATCGGGACCGAGCTGCTGACCGAGCTGCCGATATTGGATCATCTCCTGTTCCGTGTTGTACGAGATCACACCCATGTTCACGACTTCGATCGCACGGCCGTCGATCTCGCCTTCGTTCTCGCGGAGCCGGTCCTCCAGCTGTCGGGCGATCGTGTCTTCGTCCGCGACACCTACTCCAAAGACGACCGAGTCTCCGACCAGAAGGATCCGGTACTTGGACGGATCGGGCGCAAGCTCGAGCTCCCGGTGGCGAAGGCCGATCGAGTTGATCGTCACCGGATGGAAGTAGAAGTTCCCCTCTAGCCCGGGACGGTTTCGATACCCGATGGGCTCCTCAAGGATCATCGTGTCCATGAAGGCGGCCGTATTGGGATAGTAGGAAATGCCTATGGGATCGAAGATGCGCGCACCGACTTCCAGAAGCGCGAGCGTCACGACCACCTGGATCCCCAGAACAATTGCGTAGAAGGGGATTCTCCGGCTGAGCGGCATCCGGCGATTGGAGGACGGGAGACTCATCGTCGGTGCCTCAGAGCGGGGCGCCTCTGCGAAGCAGATGTGTGGGGTCGCCCAGCTTGTGACCTCCGTCAGCGCCCGGATCGCTCGGTTCAGCCGGTCGATGCGCGGGCCGAGGCCTGCGCCGGGGCGTGCGCGCGGATGAAGTTTGCGACGCGGTCGAGGGCGTCGTTGGCCTCGGGAAGCTCGGGCGCGAAGCCCTGGAACACGTGGACGAGCGTCGGCCAGACCTGGAGCGTCACGGCCGAGCCCGCCTCGGCCGCCTTGTTCGCGTAGCGCCGACCGTCGTCGAAGAGCATCTCCTGCTCGCTCACCTGGATCAGTGTCGGGGCCAGTCCGGCGAGGCTGCCGAGCAGCGGCGAGAAGCGCGGATCGTTGGGGCGCGCGCGGTTCATGATTGCCGCAAAGGGCAACAGCAGGGCTCGTGGGAGCTTGAGAAGGTTGCCGATGGCCGCAGAACCCAGGAAGGGGTCGGTGGCGAGGTTGCGCCGCCAGCTCGGGCTGCTGAACGTGCCGTCTGTGAGCGGCGCCAACGCCACCGCGGCGTCCGGGATCCGCCAGCGCTGGTCCCGCGCCCACGCGATCAGCGCCAGTGTCAGGTTGCCGCCCGCGGAGTCGCCCGCGACAAAAACGGCCGCGGCCTCCGCGTTGCCGTCGGGGCCGTGCTCGAGTATCCAGCGATAGGCCGTGCGCGCGTCTTCGTGACACGCGGCCAGGTGGTGCTCGGGCTGCATTCGATAATCGATCGCGAGTACACAGGCGCCGGTTCGGCGCGAGATCCCATCCGTGATTCCGCGGTGGCTCTTCGGGCTGCCGACCCGGAACGCCCCGCCGTGCAGGTAGAGCAGACGCCGGTCGGAGCGCGCGCCCGCGGCCTGCACCCACTCGCCCGGAATCCCGTCGACATCGACGGGCGTGATCTCTGCCTCTACCTCGCGTGAGAAGAGCTCCTCCATCTGGCGTCGCGCCGCCGCCACGTCCCGCGCAGGCGGCGCGTTCTCGTGGAACGAGCGCAGCGTTGCGACCACGTCCTGGTGCTGCGGGCTGATCTTTTCGGGCTGAACGATCAGCGTATGGTCCGGGGCGTCGTAGCGCGCGTGATCGGGCGCGTCCAGGTAAGCCCGCGCAGCCCAGAGTGCAACCGCGATGATCAGTGCGAGGATCAAGAGCGTAGTCAGCATCGAGATTCCTTTGTGTTGCCGGGTGCGGAGCCCGATTCTGTTCCATTCGAGATGCCGCGTCGAGTGCGGAGGCGCCGGCCTTCGGCTGCGTTACCTGCGGCTGCTAATGGCGGCAGGTGACCTCGACCGGGCCGAGCAGGAGCTTCGCCTCGCGGCCGAGTCGGCGCCGCGCTCCTGGCTGCTGAGAAACGAGCGTGCCGTTCTGTCCCTGCGCGAGCAGGACTACGCGCGCGCCCTCGCGGAAGCGCAGCGCTCAGCGGAGGCGCTGGCCTGGCACGCTACAACCAGGCTCTGGCCCTCGTGCGTCTGGGCCGAAGTGAGCAAGCGCGCACGCTGCTCGAAGCACTCGTGCGGGACGGCCCCGCGCTGTCGGCGTCCTGGAGCTTACTCGCACAGGTGCAGCTGCAGCTCGGCGATTCCGACGCTGAGCGCCGCGCGCTCGAGGTCCTGCGTGATCTGATGAGCCCCGATGATCCCGCGCGGACGGCGGTCGAGAGGCGCCTGCGGCATTTCGGCCGCTGACGAGATCGAGCGGCTCGCGGCGCGATCGCTTCCCCCGGCGGCGTCCGCCGCGGGCTGGATGCGAACGCTCCGGCGTGACGGAGCAGCAGCAGGCTGCCGGAACCCGGCTCTGGCGGTCATCGGCCTTGCGATCGTCTCTCCTGGGGGTAGTAGCGGCTGATCGTGTCGATCACGCAGCCGGGGCGGTCCTTTCCCTCGATCTCGACGGTCACGCGAATCGTGGCCTGGACCCCGCCCTTTACCTCTTCGACCTTCAGCAGTTCCGCGCTGCCGCGAATCCGCGAGTTCACGGGGACGGGTGCCGGGAAGCGGATCCGGTCGGCGCCGTAGTTCACTCCCATCGAGATGCCCTGGACATCGACGATCTGGGGCAGGAAGTAGTTCACGAGCGACTGGGTCAGGTAGCCGTGCGCGATGCAGCTGCCAAAGGGGCCGTCCTTGGCACGCTCCGGATCCACGTGGATCCACTGGTGATCGCCGGTCGCGTCCGCGAACTGGTCGATACGTTCCTGGGTGATCTCGAGCCAGTCGCTGTATCCGAGGTGTGTGCCGACGGCGTTCTGGAGTTTCGAGGGGTTCTCGAACAGGGTGGCCACGTGGTTCTCCCCTAGCTCTTGGAAGTGCCCGAAGCAGCGCGCAGGAACTCCGGTCGTTCGCCGCCCCCGTGCATTAGCAGGTTCGCGCCGCTCACGTAGCTGGCGAGCGGCGAGGCCAGGAACAGGCACAGGTTCCCGGCCTCGCGAGGTTCGCCCAGTCGGCCGAGCGGAACGGTTGCCGCGACGGCGGCGATGCCGGCTTCGTCTCCGTAGTGCAGGTGGGACTGCTCGGTCCGGATCATGCCCGCGCTGATCGTATTGATACGGACCTTCGGGGCCCACTCGACCGCGAGTGTTTGGGTCAGACTCGACAGTCCCGCCTTGGCTGCGCCGTAGGCGGCGGTTCCGGGGGACGGACGCAGACCGCTCACGCTCGAGATGTTGATGATGCTTCCGCCTTCTTCCTGGGACTGCATGACGGCGTTGGCCCGCTGCGCGAAGTGGAGGGGCGCGATCAGGTTCAGGCGGATGACGGCCTCGGAGAAGCGCGGAGAGGCGGTGGCGGCTTCGGCGGCAGGCGCACCGCCCGCATTGTTGACGAGTACGTCGAGACGCCCACAGCGCTCGGTCGTAAACGCGACGGCCTGCTCGATCTGGTCGACCTCGCGGACGTCGGCCCGGCAGAAGAGCGCCTGTCGTCCCGCGGCCTCGGGAAGCGTCTCGGGCTGGTTGCGGCTACAGACCACGACTTCGGCACCCGCATCGAGGAAGCACTCGCTGATCCCGCGGCCCACGCCGCGCCCGCCGCCGGTGACGATCACCACCCTGCCGGACATGTCGAGAGGGTTCTGCATTCCTGCCTCCGGAGTCGTCAAAGGCCGATCTGTCGAGCCACGCGTTCGCGGTGATAGGCGGGATCTCCGAGAAAGACCTCGCTCGAGCGAGCGCGCTTGAAGTAGAGGTGGACGTCGTACTCCCAGGTGAAGCCGACCCCGCCGTGGATCTGAAGGCACTCGGCTGCAGTGCGAAAGTACGCGTCCGAACAGTAGGCCTTGGCGAGCGATGCCACCGCGGGAAGCTCGTCCCCGTCTTCGGCGGCGACGCAGCCGGCGTAGTAGCAGGCCGAGCGCGCAGACTCGACGGCCACCATCATGTCCGCGCACTTGTGCTTGATCGCCTGAAACGAGCCGATCGGCCGCCCGAATTGGACTCGCTGCTTCGCGTAGCCGACGGCCAGGTCGAGACAGCGCTGCGCCCCGCCGACCTGTTCGGCCGAGAGCGCGACCGCGGCGAGGTCCAGAATCCTGCGGAGGGCCGGGCCGGCCTCCGCCTCTCCGCCGAGCTGGTGCGAGACCGGCACGCGCACCCGGTCGAACTCGACCTCGGCCAGGCGGCGTGTCTGATCCATGGTCGGGACGGCGTTTCGAGAGACGCCCCGGGCCGTGGCCGGAACCAGAAACAGACCGATCCCTTCGGAGCCGCTCGATCCCTCCCGACGGGCTGCCACGATCAATAGGTCGGCCACGTGACCGTCGAGCACGAAGCGCGAGAGACCGTCGAGTACGAAGTCGCCGCCGTCTTGAGTCGAGGTCACGCCGAGAGCTTCCGTGTCCCAGGTGCCGCCGGGCCCGGCGCAGGCCAGGGTCGAACGGGTCTCGCCCTCGGCGATGCCGGGCAGGTATTCCAGCTTCTGGGATTCGGAGCCCAGGACCAGCAGGGCGTTGGCTCCGAGGCACACACTCGAAAAGAAGGGCGCGCAGAGTAGCGCGCCGCCCATCTCCTCGAGCAGTCCGACGAGTTCGACGTAGCCGAGTCCCAGACCTCCGTAGGCCTCGGGGATCGTCACCGCCGTCCAGCCGAGTTCCGACGCGATCTGATTCCAGAGTTTCGGGTCGTAGCCGAGTTCGCTCTCCATCGCCCGGCGTACCTGCTCGGGACCGGAGCGTTCGGCCAGAAAGCTCCTGGCAGTGGAGCGGAGTTCTTGCTGCTCCGGGTTGAACGCGAAGTCCATCTCAGCCGGGCCCGCTCACGCTGCTAGGTCCCGTAGACCTTCTGAGCAGGCAGGGCCTTGGCGAGCAGTTCCTGCACGGCGGGCCCGATCTCGTCGGGTTCGAAGCGGCGGCCCTTGTCCAGGCTGGGTCCGTCGCGCCAGCCGTCCGAGATCCCGAGTTGGCCTCCCTTGATCTCGAAGACGCGTCCGCTCACCTGCCGCGATTCGGTGCTTCCCAGCCAGACCACGAGCGGCGCGATGTTCTCGGGCGCGTTCTCGTCAAAGCTCCCGTCAGTGGGCACCGCCATGTCGGTGAAGATCGCCTCGGTCATGCGCGTCCGCGCGGCGGGCGCGATCGCGTTCGCCGTGATCCCGTAGCGTCCGAGTTCGGCCGCCTGCACCAGGGTGAGACCGGCGATGGCGGCCTTCGCCGCGGAGTATGCGCTCTGGCCGACGCTCCCCTGCAACCCCGCTCCCGAACTGGTGTTGATGATGCGCGCGTCGACGGACTCCCCGGCCTTGGACCGGCCTCTCCAGTACTCGCAGGCGTGGCGCGAAGCGCAGAAGTGACCCTTGAGGTGTACGCGCACCACGGCGTCCCACTCGTCCTCTGCCGTGCTCACGAACATTCGGTCGCGCAGGAAGCCGGCGTTGTTGACCACGACGTCGAGGCCCCCGAACGCGTCGAGCGCGGTCTGCACGAGCCGGCCGGCCCCTTCCCAGTCCGCGATGTCGTCGCCGTTGGTCACAGCCTCGCCCCCATCGGCCCGGATTTCCGCCGCGACCTCTTCGGCCGGTTCGCTCGACCGCCCGCGTCCGTCGCTCTCGGTGCCGAGATCGTTCACGACGACGCGCGCACCCTGGCGCGCGAACTCGATCGCGTGACCGCGGCCGATTCCGCGCGCCGCGCCGGTCACGATCACGACGCGTCCTTCACAGAGCCTGTCCATTTTCGCCTCGCTAGATCCGCTCGATGATCGTGACGTTCGCCTGTCCGCCGCCCTCGCACATGGTCTGGAGGCCGTAGCGGCCGCCCGTGCGTTCGAGTTCGTAGAGCAGGGTGGTCATCAGGCGCGCTCCCGTGGCCCCGAGCGGGTGCCCGAGCGCGATCGCGCCGCCGTTCACGTTCACCTTCTCCGGGTCGGCTCCCGTCTCCTTTTGCCAGGCCAGCACCACCGAGGCGAAGGCCTCGTTGATTTCGATCCGGTCGATGGCGTCGAGTGTCAGGCCCGTCTTCTCCATGGCGTACGCGGTCGCCGGAATCGGTGCCGTGAGCATCCAGACCGGATCCGCGCCGCGCACGCTCAGGTGGTGGATGCGGGCGCGCGGCTCGAGCCCGTGTTCGCGGAGCGCGCGCTCCGAAACCACCAGCAGCGCACTCGCGGCGTCGGCGATCTGGCTCGAGACCGCGGCCGTGATCCGGCCCCCGGCCTCGAGCGGCTGGAGTTCGGCCATCCGTTCGAGCGTGGTGCCGCGGCGCGGCGTCTCGTCCCGTGCGAAGTCGCCGTACGGGACGATCTCGCGGTCGAAGCGGCCCTCGTCGATGGCCCGGACTGCGCGCTGGTTGCTGGTGAGCGCGAAGCGCTCCATGTCTTCTCGCGAGATGTCCCACTTCTCGGCGATCATCTCGGCCGCCCGGAACTGGGAGATCTCCTGCTGGCCGTAGCGGTCCTGCCAGCCCCGCGAGGTCGAGAAAGGGTCGGGAAAACCGAGTGGCTGGCCGGCCAGCATCGCGGCCGAGATCGGTACCTGGTTCATGTTCTGGACGCCGCCTGCCGCGATCACGTCGCTGGTTCCGCTCATCACGGCCTGCGCCGCGAAGTGCACGGCCTGCTGGGAGGAGCCGCATTGCCGGTCGATCGTGGTGCCCGGAACCTCTTCGGGAAGTCCGGCCGCGAGCCAGCAGGTGCGCGCGATGTCGCCGGCCTGGGGGCCGATCGTGTCCACGCAGCCGAAGATCACGTCCTCGACGATCGCCGGGTCGATCCCGGTACGATCGACGAGTGTGCGGAGCACGTGCGCGCCGAGATCGGCCGGGTGCTCGCCGGACAGGCTTCCCTTCTTTTTTCCGACGGGCGTTCGAATGGCGTCGACGATGTAGGCCTGGTTCATGTCCCCATCTCCACTTCTAACGCTTGTCTTCGTAGCGGGCGTCGCGCTTTTTTACAAACGCGTCCCTCGCCTCCTGTGAGTCGGGCGAGGTGTAGAGTTCGAGCGTAAAACCCTGCTCGTAGCGGTAGCTGGTCTTGATGTCGAGCAGTTCGATGTCGTTCATGCACTCCTTGGCGAGCCGCATCGCCTTCGGACTCTTGCTCGCGATCGAATCCGAAATCCGGTGAGCAGCCGCCATTAATTCGTCTCGCGGCCCGATCCACTCCAGCGCCCCCAGCCGATAAGCCTCGGCGGCAGCGATCGGTTCTCCCGTGAACAGCATCTTTCGAACCTTCTGAATCGGAAACATGCGCATCAGGTGCGAGGCGGCGCCCAGCGCCCCCCGGTCGATCTCGGGAAGCCCGAAACTCGCGTCGTCCGCGGCTAGGATGATGTCACAGGATCCGGCGAGGCCGACTCCGCCGCCCAGTACGTAGCCGTGGCAGGCGGCGATGACCGGGACCGGGCAGTCGTGGATCGCCGCGAAGGCCGCCCAGCAGCCGGCGTTCACCTGCGTGATGCGGCTTGCGTCCGCTGCGAGTTCCTTGATGTCGACCCCGGCACAGAAGCCCTTCCCGCGGGCCGCCAGGATCAGGCAGCGGACCTCCTCGTTCTGTCCGAGGGACGTGAACGTGTCTGCGATCTTGCGCCAGCCGCCGCTGTCGGGTGCGTTCACGGGTGGGTGATCGAGGAAAACCTCGGCGACGCCCTGCTTGATGCTGAAAGTGACGGCCATGAGAGTGGTCCTCAGTGGGTAAGCGCCTTGAGTGTCTGCTCCGCCTCGTTCACGATCGCTTCGACGAGTTCCGCACAGCCCGGCCGATCGTCGATCATTCCGGCCACGCTGCCGCTTGGGAGGTAGCCGTTCACCGGATCGCCGTCGAGCATGGCTTTCCGGGCCAGCATCGGGGCGTTTGCGGCCATCAGCATCTGGGCGCGCGTGAGACCCTCGCTGCGTCGCATCGCGAGTCCCGAGCGCAGGAGTTCGGAAAGCGCCGCGCCGGTCGCTCTTCGGTACTGCAGAGCGCTGCGGAGGGCCCGCAGCAGCCGCGTCGCGCTGCCGGCGTTCTCGAGCTTCGCGATCAGTTCGTTCCGGAGCACCCGCTGAGGCAATCCGTCGATCTCCGGGGTGACCAGCACGTCCGCGAGCTCGGCGCGCAGGTAGCGCTCGCTGGTCCGTTCGGGGACCGGGCTCTCGCGCGTCAACAGAAAGCGTGTGCCCATGGCGATTCCCTGTGCCCCGAATGCGAGCGCGGCCACGAGTCCGCGGCCGTCCCGGAAGCCGCCGGCGGCCACGATCGGAACCTCCACGGCATCTACACAGCCCGGGACCAGGAGCGAAGTCGGGACGTTGCCCGTGTGCCCGCCTCCCTCTCCGCCTTGGACGATGATCAGGTCGGCTCCGAGCCGCTCTGCTTTCACGGCGTGCTTGATGGCCCCGCAGGTCGGGACGCAGACCACGCCCGCCTGCTTCAGCCGCTCGATCAGTTCGCGGCTGGGTGCGCGGTTGTATCCGGCTGCCCGAACCCGGTGCTGGATGATCGCATCGGTGATGATTTCTGCACCGGGCGCATCCATCAGGAAGTTCACGCCGAAGGGCCGGTCGGTGAGTTGCTTGACCTTCAGGATCTCGGCGGCCACCGCATCGGGCGCAAGCGTGGCCGCGGCCAGAAACCCGATCGCGCCCGCGTTGCTCGCGGCGGCAACGAGCTCCGGGGTCGCGACCCAGCCCATGCCGGTCTGGATGATCGGGTAGCGGATTCCGAGGATGTCACAGACCTGGGTACGCAATGCCGAAGACAATCGGGGACCTTTCACGACGCGGGCTCAGCCCAGCAATTCCTTCTCGGCGAGGTGATTCGGGTCGATGACCTCTCGGATCAGCTGAAGCTCCTCGCCACTCGGGGCCCGCGTCTCGGGAACCTCCTCGGGAAGCGTGAGCACGAAGCCCGTCTTCTCGACGACCTCGTCGACGCCGACTCCCGGATGGACCGAGGCCAGGCGCATCGAGTGGTCGGGCGTCTGGAAGTCGAGGACGCA
>SPKZ01014000.1_pt1 | contig 37500 bp, 33 predicted proteins | sample 2456571 | NCBI WGS metagenome assembly SPKZ01 (sample SAMN11192286, study PRJNA482655) | marine metagenome | biome: ENVO:00000447; feature: ENVO:00000244|ENVO:00000211|ENVO:00000569|ENVO:00002023; material: ENVO:00002151; isolation source: ocean water from marine abyssalpelagic zone ...
GAGTGTTGGTGCCGAATTGCGCTGATGACGTCTTGGAAATTTGAAGGCATCGACGGCGCTCTTACGCAGTATCGGATCAACGAAGGCGGATTGTCTGCCAATGTCGTAAGTCAGTTCGCGACCTGGTGCCGGGTCCGAGACCGCGTTCAACAAATCGACCCAAAATTTGCAGGTAAGTGGGCGCCTTATGCCGAAGCGTATCAGCTCAGATATTTGGCGCGTCGCTGCGTCCGCATGGGTGAAACAGCGATGGCGTGGAGCCTGATGAAAGACGCCCTTCGTCGATGCCCAATGATTGCGATCGAAGAGCCAAAAAAAACGCTCTCAACCTTTGGTGCCACATTCGGATTGCGGTTTTTGCCGGGTGCTTTCAGCGCGCCGGTTCGCGCCGCCATCCAGCGGAGCTAATCATGCACAATACGACAAAAGTTTTTCACGTTCTTGATGACCTCGCAATGGGCGGTGTAACGCGCGCGTTGCGAAATTTCGATCATCCTGACCTCGCCGTCTTCGGTGAGCACGTAACCGTCGATGTTCGAAACGAGCCTGTGCGCGCACAAAGCCCAAATGATGTCGCGATCATCCACTTTACCGCCAACTGGAAGAAGTTCGGATGGCTGTTCGATCTCAAAGCCCGAGGTGGGTTTTGCCGGATTATTTTGATCGAACATACGTACACGGAAGGGTATGAGCGAAACAAAGTCCGACCGAAGAAACGTTTTCGAACTATGCTTCGGCTTGCCTATCGCTTGGTTGATACCGTGGTCGCCGTTTCTAACCACCAACGGAAATGGATCCTGGAAAATAAACTCGCTCCAGCTTCGAAAGTCGTCGCTATTCCGCAGTCTAGGATCTGTAATGATCTTCTGACGCTGCCAATCAACAAGGCTTCAGATGGACCATTACAGATCCGCGCCTTTGGACGTTTTCATGAGCAAAAAGGGTTTGATCTACTGATTGCTGCGATGGCGAGTATACCCGCCAATATCGCTGAGCTCAAAATTGCTGGAACCGGGCCGGATGAGGCGTTACTCAAGGAGCATGCTAAGCGACTTCCACATGTAGAAATTTGCGAGCCTTTCGTATCACCTGATGCATTCTTGTCTGACGCAGACCTCGTTGCAATTCCATCCCGTTGGGAGGCATTCGGTCTAGTTGGTACAGAAGCGCGCGCAGCAGGTCGCCCGATACTCGCCGCCCGTATCGATGGGCTTAACGATCAGCTGGATGCCGCTAGCTTTGGCCACGCTCCGAACAGTGTCGCTAGCATCGTTCGCGCAATTTATAAAGCAGCAGCAGTGACCAATTTGCCAGCACGAGGAAAGGCAGCTCGTTCGCGTGCGGCGTCAGAGTTTGATGCGATGATCGCGAACTGGGGTAAGCTCTTAGGTGAGCCCACGGCGACTGCCTCGTAATGACGTTATGAGCACCCGTATTGTCGGAATAGATTTAGCGCGTTCATCAGCGATCCTGCTGGTGACGTGGAAGCACAGCATGGCGAGCTTCGGAGCACGCGGGCAGCTCGAAGGTGTTGCGAATATTGGTTTGGAGCTGCTCATGCAGCTCGCGACGCCGATATTTCTCATTCTCTTTGGGCCGATGCTGGAGCTGGTCTATCTGCCACGATATGAAGCGGACAAGGCCGCCGAGACTGCAAAGCGTCTCTATCGCCGAGCGTGGCAGTGTTACGGATATTATGCGCTCGCGATAATCGTATTCTTTTTGGTTATGGGTACCTATTCGCTGAAAGCATTACCGCTTGTGTTCACCGGGTTCATCAGCGTTCCATATTCTCACTTGCTTGCGTTCTATACGGTCGCGCTCGCGCTTTCGCCCTGGCTCTTAGCGCTGCGATCTAGGGTTGGCTTATTCCCAGTGGTATCCGTCGCATTGGCTATCCACTTCGCACACCCCTTAATAAGCCAATTACCGCAAGCTCCGCTTTTGTTCGGAAGGGACTACCTTCAGCACATGAGTGGTTTCCTATATGGACAGGGCGTTGATTTCATGGGTCCCTCGCTTATCCATGGGCTGTCTTTAGTTGTTATAGGAATGTTATTCGGGGCTGGGTTTAGACCATCAAGCCATCGGTCCGCCGCCAAAGCACTGTCTCCAACGATGTCTTTGTGGATCGCTGGAGGAGCAAGCCTGGTGATTGCTTTCTGTTGGAATTGGTCTTCGCCTCACAGCACACTGGATGACTTGCTAGAGGCGAGCCTTCGTATCGAGAGTCAACCATTGTATTTTAGTGTGGGCGTATTGGGCGCATTAGGGATGACGTGGTTTTTTGTCCTGACGCACGATTTGCGCGGTATGCGGTTTGGATATCCAATTCGCGTGTTCGGCCGGCGTAGCCTATTCGCTTTCGGTATTGGCAACATCCTATGTTATATAGCGCCAAGTTCTCTGACTGAGGTGTTAGGACTTTGGGGGAGCGTTTTGGCGCTATTTCTCACCGTTTGTTTGCTAACTCTGATATATGATAAGTATGCAGATTACCGACCCGAAGGCGGATATGCTTCGATGTTTCGAAGAGTGATGAAGCGCATCGTGACTGCCGAGTAATACAAAGACGTGAGACCACGCTGCGTCATGGAGTTCGACTGTACGGACTTGGGTCGGGTTCTATTCCAAGATTCAATCCAGAGCGCCATAACAGAATAGACCCTAAAACCTTATGCCTGCTCCTGATTGGCACAAGCTTGTTGAAGCTCTTTCGCGGCGATCCCCATGACAATCAAGCCTGGCCAGATGAGATAGGAAAGAATTTCCAGGTTCTCTCCGATCGTGTAGAATGATAAAAGCAGAACCATGCCGAAGGCGATGCGACCGGCGTTAGAGCGTGCGACGGCGAGCAGTGCGAACTCTATCATGCTCCAAACCAAAGGAATTGCGAGGGCGATCGCGCCAACAACGCCTTTCACAAAGAGCAGACCGAACCATGTGTGATGGCTGCCGATCGGCATATATTCAACAGCGTGCGGCCCGCGCTCAACGACCCCATGTCCCCAGATAGGGGCCTCGTTCCACCACCGATCGATGGCGATATCGCCGAGCAACTCACGAACGCGAGTGGAGTCTGCGCGCATCGATTTCACAGAGTTTAGAGTTGCATCAACCCAATCTAAGATGCCTTGCGCCATCGGTGTCAGCATTAACAGGCCAAGTGTGGCAGCAAACCACATAGCAGGGCGCTTCGTTTCACCAACCGCAATAACAACTGGCCAAATAAACAGGGCTGCCGCGATGGCGAGCCTAGCCTTGCATGTCCAGATCATCGCGAGCGCCGACAAGATGCCCATATATTTCCAAAACTTACGCTTATCCGACAGGGCGAAAATCAGATACATATTGCCGATCATCCCAGCGGCTGGCGACCAAGGCGTGAAGTATCTCAGACGTGTCGACCCATCGGTTGGTTCGATAGAGTATAATTGAACCGCGAAGAATTCTGGGCCTGGTCCACCGACGATTTTGAGCGGAGACACAAATAGGACCTGCGGTAACCCAACCATCGGTGCTGCTAAAAATACGGGTGTCAGTAGAAGATTTCCAAGAGCGACCCAGCCTGCTGCGCGAATGATGGTCTCGATGCGTACATTCATACAAGCCCCAATTAATGGGAAGAGTGCGAGCAATGCCCAGCCCTTCGCCCAACCAATGGTGGACTTAATCGTTTGTCCAAGCCCCAGGTTTTGGTTCATGTGGCCGACTCCTAAGGCCAGGAGCATGACCAGCATTCCCGCGATCCAAACCCAGACACCACCTGGGATGGTTGGGACAGCGCGTGTCGCAACGGCATCGCTTTTCAGATAGACCCGAGCAAACAGTAGACCGGTCAGTCCAACCCCGAGAACAGGGCCGAGGACGTATAAGCCGCCGAACAAATAGACAAACCAAGTCGAGGCGAGCGCGACGGCGACTATAAGGTCTTCAGGAGCGCGCGAATGATAGGCAGTCTGATCCATAGCAGGGCCAATCCAATCGTGTAGAATAGCATCCCGGCAATCGTGCCGAGGGTGATGAACTTTTTCGACGGGTTCGCTGGTGAGCTCGGCAAAGCCGGTATCTCAACAGTTTGCGTCAATGGGTATGACGCGAAAACGTCAGTCCGGTTTGTGTCGATCCGCGCAAGCGCTGAAGCGAAGACAGTTTCTGCGACTTGATGATCGCGGAGCAGGCCGTCGAGTTCAGTCGCGGGGACTGCCAGCTCTTCGACGCGGATCTGCGTGTTCTGAAGTTGCTCTTGCATAGCGTCGCGGCGCTTTTGAACACCGGCGAGGCCGACAGCAGCTTCTACAAGTTTCGCGATCAGAGAAGAGCGCTCGCCTTTTGAGGTGTAGTAAGCGCGGTCCAGGCTCGCAAAGTCTTCAAATCCGATCAGCAAACGTCCGCGATTGAAGAGACCTTTGTTGAGGCCAGAAAGTTCCTGGGTCGCGGAAATGACATCAGGATGGTTTGGCCCAAAAATATCAGCCAGTTCGGAACGGGTGGTCGTAGCTTTTGAGTGCGCTTCGATCAGCGACTGGAAAGCGCTGTCTGACAGCAAAGTCAGGATATCTATCGCTTGTTCGGCTGAGATGCCGAGGATGCTAGACAGGCGCATAACTTCGCTACGAGCGACTTCCATTTCGGCCTGTGCGCGTTCCAGGTCGATCCGTAGTGTTTCTGTTTGACCCACCAGGTCACGGAACTGTTCAACCGAAATCAAGCCGTGCTCTGTTTGGAAGGAAATGATCTTAGCTTGTGTCTCACGCACGCTCGTTTCGAACCCTTCGAGCGTTTCACGATAGGCCATTTCGCGAAGATCTTGCTCTTCCGCCCGCAGCGCATTGAGCTCAAACTCAAACGACGCCAGCCAGGCATCTGCCAAAGCCTTCGCGGCTTCTGCAGAGCTTGCCTTTACCGAGACATACATCAGCTTGGTTTGGTTCGCGAGCTTTATGCTCGGTGCGGAAACGTCTGTCAGTGGAAGGTCCAAGGTGCTCGCGACTTTTCCGCGAAGACGATAAGACTGAAGAAGCTTCTTATAGTTCTCTGTTGGGCTTAGGCTTTGACTGCCGAACGGCGAGGCTGTGTTGCTTGTGGCCTGGCCCAATGAGTCTAAGTTGACTGAGGTGCCTGATCCAGCACCTGGCAGGATCAGGGTGAAACCACTACTATAGGTTTTTGGCGCCAGGAAGTAGAAAGCCATTGCCAGAGCCAGAATACCGACCCAACCGATCGCAAGAACAGCAAGGTATCTCATCCAGCGGCCTTGGCGTGGGCCGCCTTTAAGGAAGGTCCAGTTACCGATCATCGGACAACACCTCCGAAAATTGCGGCATTCAGGGCAGGCGAAACCGTCTCTGACACCATGGCGATGATGTCGCGCGCATTGGTGACGTGAGAGTCGTAACAAGCGATTGCATCGTTCGGGAGAAGCACAGGATTGAAGTCATCCCGGTCGGCGCGGCGTACGAGATCTTCGATAGAACGCGCAATCACTTCACTTTCACCCGTGATTGGGTTGCGTGAGATAAGAACCGCCCAGCGACGCGCATTGGTGGCTTGAATGCCGCCAACACAGTTGGCTGATACCAGACCCTGCAGGAAACGCGTTCCGTAGGGCAGCTTGGTCGAATAATCGCCGATCGCAGATGTTGCGTTTGAAGCAGCGGGACGGGTTAGGTTGGACATGTAGACGCGAATACCGGGAGTTGTGATCCGAGACGGACGCGCGAGCGCCATTTGGAAACAACCGCGAGAAGGAACGTGGATCCGGTCACCGGCGACCAAAAGCGGGTCTTCGATCGGGCCGCCATCAATTGCGCCGGTCATGTTAAAGACGCGACGACGACCATTACGGATCAGAACGACGTTACGAACGTCTGCGTCCGGACGAACGCCAGCAGACGCAGACAGCGCTTTGCTGAGGCGGCGTTGCAGTGTGAAATCGCCAGACGCCTCAATGCGGGCAGCAGGATCTGAATTCGCACCGCGCTCGTTGAGCAGAACGTCACCAGACTGGAAAACTGCGCCAGACACTGAAACTTGGATTGGGGCCCAGTGCAAAACATTGGTCGTGACTTGAATGAAGTTAGACTTGAAGTAACCACCGCTCACCAACAGACGCGCTATTGTGTTTTCGAGTTGGCTTTTAGTTGTTCCAGCAGCCGGGATGTCTCCGAGATAAGGCAAACGGAGGAAACCGTCCGGAGAGATGACGTAATCGCCCTGAAACCCTTCGCCGCGAACAATAGATAGACGCAGCAGGTCACCTGGTGAGAGGAGAGCTGGCTCTTCGAAAGCAGCACCGAGACCTGCATCAATCGGCTGGCCTGACAGAGCTAGATCCATGTCTTGGCACCGCGCCAGATTCTGCGAAGTTGCCGATGTGAATAGCTTATTCTGTTTTGCATCGGACATGGACTGAAATTGCGCCTGGTACGGAGCGGCTGAGACGCTCGCGATGTTTTGCGGACGCTCAAATGAGCCGGCGCATCCAACCAGGACGAATACGAGGGCAACAGCTACCCAGCGGATGATGCTCTGAAGACCTGCAATCATGACCGGCTCCCGCTTTTTCCAATCGATCTGAAAACCGCGATGGCCCAAGGACACTCTGTGCGGACGATCTTGAGCACGCAGCCATCATCGATCATGGTTTTGACTTCGATCATGTCGCTCGCGATAGAACCTGCTTGGTTCAGTGCGCGGTGAAAGCGAGTGAGAACAGTTTCGTTTTCGATAGAAATGCAAACGCTAGCCATGAACGCCTCCTGTTTGGGAGGAGAGGTTTGCAAAATGCGGCGCAGTATAAATTATCTTAAAAAAAACAATATGCTATGGAGAGTGAGCCCAGTGATCTTCTCGATTTGCAAATTTCAAATTGCAATTTGCAAGATCGTTTTCGCGATATGCAATGCGTATCACAGCTTCTGGCTAGGTCTCCCAGAGCGGTAGGGATCCAATTTTCTCAACAAGGAAGTCGATAAATACCCGAACCTTTCGTGTCAGGACGTTGTCCTTCCCCCTTAAACTTGGGCCAAGTTGATCTTAGTGTTTTTGGCGGTTCAGGAAGGGGTGAGGATGGCTCGAAAGCGTTATTCGGATGAGGACGTTCTGCGGTTGCTGCGGGAGATTGAGCTTTCACTAACCGAAGGCTTGGACGTCGTGAGCGCCTGCCGAAAAGCCGGTGTGTCTAACGCGACCTACTATAATTGGCGCAAGAAATTTGGCGGTGTGAGTAAGTCCCAACTGGCTGAAAAGAAAGCTCTCGAGAAAGAGAACGCCCGGCTGAAACGGATCGTCGCTGATCTGGAACTAGACAAGCTGATCCTCAAAGAGACACTCGATTATCTAAAGCCCAGGGCCTGAAGCCAGCTGACCTGCGTCAGGCCGTGATCCACGTGCGCCAGAAGCTCGACACCTCAGAGCGGCGGACTTGCAGAACGGTCGGCATGGCGCGCTCCACGCAGCAGTACAAAACCCGCAAGGCAGAGGATGATGAAGCGCTGCGCCTGGCCCTCATCCGACTTGCTAAACAGTATGGCCGTTATGGCTACCGGAAGATTGCCAAGCTGCTCAGGCTTGAGGGCTGGGTGGTCAATCACAAGAAGGTTGAGCGGCTATGGCGCGAGGAAGGCCTGCAGCTGCCGAAGCGCCATAAGAAGCGCAAACGCCTCTACCACAAAGACAGCTCTATCATCCGGCTCCGCCCGCATTACCGCAACCATATCTGGAGCGTGGACTTCGTGCATGACAAGCTGAGCTCTGGACGGCCCTATAAGATGCTGACCGTGCTCGATGAATACACACGCGAAGCGCTGTGTGTGCATGTCGGCGCCAGGATGGGATCAGCCGATGTCCTGGAGGCGCTTTATCCACTCCTGCTCAAGCATGGAAAGCCTGATCATATCCGGTCAGACAATGGCCCAGAGTTTATCGCTGCAGGCTTACAAGACTGGTTGAGCAAAGTCGGCATCAAACCACTGCGCATTTATCCCGGTAGCCCTTGGGAGAATGGATACAATGAACGCTTCAATGGAACGCTGCGCCGTGAAATCCTGAATGCCGAGTGGTTTACCTCGCTCGATCAGGCTCAAACCGTCATCAATACCTGGGTCAGGCAATACAATCGTGTTCGACCGCATCAGGCCCTGGGCATGCGCCCACCAGTACCGGAAACCCTACTTCAAAGTGGCCCATAAAGTGGGGGCTAGACACTCTCAATACATCAAATGACGTATGACCCTGACTGTACTGGATTTTAGGTTTCGACGTCTCTGACGTTCGCGAAGGAAGAACCAATGAAGTCTATATGGCCGTTGCTGTCAGCGGCGACACTCGCAGCTTGCCAGCCAGGAAGCAGCACTGCGAATGCGCCCAGTGAATTGAATGATGCTTCTAATCGAGCGCAAGCAGTCGTTGCGGAAGACAATTGTCCATTCACTTTCCCAACACCTAATGTCCAACTTGATTCAACGAATACGCCGTCGCTGCTCGAGTTCCCGGTGTTCAACTTACATGAAACGCTCGATCTTCAGGGTGCGGATGGGAAGATCACCCAGTTTCGTGCCTGGTCGGCGCATTCTTTCAACGAAGATGGTCGACTGAATCAAAACGCCGCGATTGGCTATGTTCAAAATCTCAAAGGCTGGAAGGTGTTGTTTACGCCAGATGAAAAATTCGCGGAGTTCGATCGGATCGACAACAATGCAATATTCACCTTCGAAGCTGATACAATGATCGATGTGATCGAAGTGGATGGGATTGAGGTCGAAGTGCATTTCGCCATCGCCGAGGCCTCCCGCGTGGCGACTCTAATGCTGCCCATCAATGATGGAGAGTTTTTTCACCCCGTTTCGATTGGCGTTTATCCGGGAATGGCAGGTTGCGAAGAAACCACGCGGGCTGCGTTCGGCACCGTGATGGCGAATCTATCGCTTAATCTGGACAACCCGAACTATCATAACTCTGAAGATATTCAGCAGATTATGGCCGACAAGCGTAAAGGGCTTTGATTAGCACAGACCCTATTCACTCCAATGCGGTGAGCGCGCTGTTTATCGCCCTCATTGGGCGATCTCTGCATCACTGAATGTAACGTTCGGCTGGGAGTAATTATACAACCCGAGTTGGCCGCGATTTGGGAAAACGCCGGTCGCGTCGAGGGCAATGCGTCCATTTTCCTTCACCAGGATTCGGCCCGAAGAGTATTCGATCTCGATAATGTGGTTGGTGTCATAGGTCCAACCGGGCAATCCTGCATTTGCACTCGTGATTGGAGTGATAAGCGCATCATTGCTCTGAGACCAAAACGCCGAGATCATATCATCTTTTGAAAGCGCTTCTGGTAGATATCCCTGATACCTGGATATCCGCCACCCTTCGGGAGCGTCTTGCCCCCCATAAGTGCCAACTGAATGTTTCCAATCGACAAGGACAAAGTCGACCAATTGTCCGTCGCCTTCGGCTTGAAAATTGGCGCCGAGTAAGAGGCCAATATGGTCTTTGTTGCCAGCGACGCCGGCGGAGTCGATCCGGACTCCTGTCGTAAATTTCAGCGAGCCTTCAATTTGCTCCGTCATCAGGGCGATCGGGTGTCTAAGGTTGGCGGTCACACTCGCTGAGCGTCCGGAGGCTGGAATTTCCCATGAGTTGTTAACAGCGCCAGAAAGCCCGGTCGCGGTCCATCGCCTAAAGTCTACGACGGCTATCTCACTATAAGTGCCAAGACTGGTCTCTCTCTGGGCGTTGGTCTCGGGTTCAGCCTCTGGTTTAGTCTCCGAGTCGGGTTCGGTTTCAAAGTTGGTGCGATCATTGGAGGAGACTTCTAGGCTTATGTCGCCGAGCAGAGACATTTTGCCAGGCAGCCCAACCTGTACGTCCGGGCGTTCGGGTTTGGCGAGCCCTTCGGCAAATCTGATATCCCCCGTTAACGCAACATCATGGATACAGATAACAATCCAAGGGAAGGCCAATCGTTTGGCTTCGCAAGCCTGCTTCGCGTTCGCCATAGCTTGCTCACTGATTGCCTCGGGAAAAGTCGGATGACCTTCAACAGCGTAGTCTGCCGCTGACTTGCCTTCAGTGTACGGGAGTAGCGAGGAGTTTTCCAAGAGGCGCCATAGATCAGTATACGGACCATGTATCCAGTCTCTCTGAGTGTTGTCTTCGGGAACAATTAGGTCGTTGAGGGGGTCGCTATCATTATTGCCGAGAAGTCCGCGACTGGCTTGATCGGATAATAGGTCAATATCGATGTTCAAATAGCCGTGCAGTCCGAAGCGAACGGACGCGACGTCTGGCTTAAGGACAACATATTCGTTTTCGCCGACTTTTGCGACAATAACGCCGCCAATGGGGCCAAGAAAGGCTTGGCTTGGATCAACTGTTTGAGCACCGTTTATGAAGGTCCAAGCCCCGGTGCGGCTATCGAAGTTGATGACGACATCTGCGAACCGCAGGCCAATGGCTGTTTGTACACTGGTCGCACTGGTCCACGGCTCGATTCTGACATGCGCTGCGAATTCGCCGTCCTCCGTCTCAGCGAGAACAAAGTCACCTGCTGTTTGAAGGTCGTACAGGAGACCATCAAAGGTGATGTAGTGAGGTTCACCCGAACCAGATCCGCCAGGTTTGTTTTCTGGAAAGGGTTCTGGCGGATCACAAGCAGAATCACCGAAGTCGACCTGCTGCATCGCCTCGCAGTATTTTTCGCTCGCGGCGCATCCATTTTTCTTGGCTTGATCGCACAGTAACGTTCTGCCGGTTGCTTTACAGGCGCTCTTGAGGCGGTCGATTTCCTTCTGGCACTGATCTTTTACGTCTTTGCATTTCTTTTTGCAGGCCTCAGGGTCTGGCCCGCCGAATATATCTGGAATGAGGCTTGTTTGAGCAGAGACGGGCAGTGCGAAAACGGTAAATCCGGCGATAAGAGCGGCGACGAAGGACCTAGAAAGAGACATCTTAGTTTACCTCGCAGTTCTTGACGACGGACTGCAGAAACATGGCCACTGCGAACGCTTCATCTTGGTTCAATTCAGCGGATGCCTGCGAACTATCCAGTGCCCCCGTTGTCGCAAACGTCTGCACGATAGGAACGGTTGAGGACGCAGCTAGGTCTTGCATGCACGCGACCAGCTGTGGATCGGTGTCTTCCTCATCAGTTTCGGCGTCTACTTCAGGGACTGTTGCTACCGCGGCCTGGTCGCTCTGGTTTGCGCCACCGCACGCGGAAACTAAGCCTGCGAAGAGTATGGAAATGTACCACGCAGTTTTCATCTGCCACGCCTCCGAAAAGTTGCCACTGCTGAGTTAGGATTGGAGTTCCAGCAGGATGTCTTTGAAGACCGAAGGCCCAGCCAGAACATCGCCCTGTGTTGCGTAAATGTCTTTATGCATCACCTTGGCAACGAGATTTCCCGGGAACCGCATCATGAGCCCTCGAGACATTTTATCCGTACTCGGAAAAGCACCATACTCAGCGATTGAGTAAACCGGCTGGCCGTTCAAATTGTATTTTAGGTAGTCACTGCCTTCTCGAGCGTTTGAGATATACCTTTCAAAGTTCTCCATTTCCTCGTCACTCCAAATGACCAACTCGATATTAATGATTTCATTGTCGACTGGCGGACGTGGCTGCGTGGTAACTGGATCAGGAGAAAGGTCGTCCGGCATGCGCGCGTAGCTAATATAGATGTGGTCATCCGACATGATTGGAGGTTTCAGCTCAGGAAAAACGCCAAAGCCCTCGGGTAGGCTTGGCATGAGCTTTCCGAGCGTTCCTGCGCAGCTGCGCGGAGGTAGCTCATCGCGCCATTGGTTCCACTCCATCATCGCTTCAATGCCACCCTCATAACGTCCAGAGACGGAGAGGCTATTCGCGTTCTTAAGGGCAGGAGGGCATCCAGTTGAAGATGCTTCACTGCTTACTGATGGCGAACCGCCACCACATGCGGTTAGGGCGAGGGCCGAGAGGCCTACTAGATAAGACTTCATTTTCGTTGCTCTCATGAAAACTTTGGCAATTTATGCGGGACTAGAAACAGGCTCCCATGAGCCCCATCATGGCGCCCGTAATGCGTGGGTTAGTAGCGATTGCCATGCCTGCCTGTTCTTCGGTCATTCCCATTTCACCGGCGATCTCTGCAAATTCGGTATCTGTGAGCGATGCGCCCTCTAAGCGAACGAGCAATTTGAGTTCGTCAGCGTTTAGCTTTGAGTCGAGATGGTTCGCGGCGCATGAGCAAAACTGGGTGTTCCCAGGATCGCCATGAAGGCAAATCCGCTCATATTGATCCCGCGGTGTGCCAGTCCCGCTGAGGGTTTCATTCACGGCTACTTGGTTGGACGATGCTTCACACGTTTGCACCAAGGACTGAATTTTCGGTGTGAGGCGAAGGACAGTTGAGTCGTCTGCCTCCTGCATCAGCGAGATCATCTTTTCTGGCGGAAGTCCTTGCCCGATCACCATTCCAAGGAGTGCAGCTTTGCTCGAACCGCTTTGTGGCACGATATCCTTGTCGAATCCGTCCGAGAAGCAGCCACAAAATGCTTGATCGTACCCAGAGGCAAGGCAAGCCGCGTCCTGTTCAGCGCGCGTGATATCAGCCTGACCACCGTCTTTGATCCGCTTCGCCATTTGATATTCTTCCATGGATTCAGCTTCAGCTAATATGTCTTCCCGGCTCGGGGCGCCTTCCATTTCCCGGCGCACGGCCTCCATTTCCGCTTCCGCTAAGGCCATTTGGTTGACGGGTTTTGGGGCAGGGCGGGTGACGTCGATACTCTCCAGGCCGAGCGCTGGACCGAGGCGTTCAGCATCTGATCGAGCAAAACGTGTTCGTATTTCGCCGGTGCTGTAATCTTCGGCCGCGAGACGGGCCATGCAGTAGTTTTCTGGGTGACGCGATGTTTTTCCCATCGCCTCGTTGATGCTGGCCGCACGTCTTAACATGGCTTCCACGTCGGCCGCTGATACGCCAAAATCTGCGGCGATATGCTCTTCACTATCTCCCTTACGGGTGCGGCGGAATTGAGCCTCAAAAGTTTGCTCATCAAACAGCTTCTGCAACTCGCCCACGACGCATAGTTGTTGTCTTTCCCAGCCGAGGGACTGTTGTGCCATCTGAAGATACTCGGCGAAAATGGCGTTTGTTGGTTTTTCAGGAACACTCGGGCGTGCAGCGCCCGGAATTACGCAGCCACGGACGCTGTTATCTTGGAAAGGATCTGCACCGGAATAGGGGTCGTAGGCGTTAGTCTGCGCTAACATGAGTCCCATTTCTCCGCCCAAACTCTCCGCGGCAATCGCGAGAGCTTCATCCATTTGATGCGTTAGACCGATATTTCTACGATACTCCTGAAACAAGAAGTCCGCATATTCCGGAGATGGACTCAAATGTGACCATGTCGCATGGAGCTTGCCGACACATGTGCAATCAATGTTGGGTGCACCGAGTGTTTGGCAGGCTGATCGATACTGTTGTTGGCGTTTCGCAAATTCATCCGATTGCGCGCCCGCGTGTCCCCCCCAGGATACCCAGCCACAAACCAAGAAAATCAAAATCAATCGATGCAGCACTGCCGGCGTCCTCCATAACTCAGAGGATACAATTTGCGCGGTGTCTCAGCAGGGCGCATACGTCATTTGATGTATGGGCTGATTTCTATTTATGAGAGAGCGGCTTTTGTGAAGGCTTCAGGTTGGACGAATATCTGAAGCTGCCCCAGATTTGCCTGCTCAAACAAAACAGCCTGGTCATTTTCCTGGCAAAACTTTGTGATCGGTTCCGTTCTAAACATTGTATTCTCTTTGCCGTGCACGAAGGCGATTTTATGTGTTTTCGCGACCGCTTCCAAACAGGGCGACCAGTCTTTCGCCCATCGGCAGATGTTGCTCACGAGTCGCGGAACGTCTTCAAAGGAATAGCTGATGGTCCGGCGCGTGAGTTGATAATACTCACCTTTCTGGCGTGTAAGCTCTGCGTCGATCGGGCTGTCTTGAAAGAAGTAATCTATGACGCGGGCCTCGCCGGATTTGGATCGCCGGAAATTTGCTGCAATGATTTTGTGTGGCGCAAGCAGTACGTCAGGCATGTAGCGGCCTGTCATCATGATGCGTTTCATTGTTTTGGGTAGCGCCCTTATTTCTTTGTTTGAAGCGTAAGGGACTCCGGTGTCCACTAGTACCACTTTCGCCGTACGGTTTGGATAGGCTTTAGCGAAATCCAGCGCGTACAGCCCTCCGGACGCCGTACCGGCAATGATCGCCTTTTCGATTTCCAAATGGCTCAATAGTTCAGCATAGTCATGGCAAAGCGCTTCAGGACCAAGCGATCTCTTCCGCGATGCTGTATCCGCGCTTCCGGGTTTGTAAGGAGCGATGATATGCAAGCCCGCGCGCGAGCATGCATCGCGAAACCTGGCGTTCATTTCGGGGGGCATTGAAGTGCTAATCAGTAGGACAGGTTGGCCGCTGATATCTCCGTACTCGGTATATGAAATGGGTCCTGATCGAAGGTTTGCTGTACGCATGGGGAGGGTGCGGTCTTGATCTAAAGACAGATCCAAATGCGTCTCATCGAGTCCGGTAAACTGCAGCAAACTTGCTATCAGTATCACCAACTGCGTCTGGCCACTGACATTCATTTTATTGTAAATACTCGCCAGCTGCGTCCTCACAGTGCGAATAGATCGCCCACGGCGTTTAGCAACAAGGTTTAAGTCGGCGACCTCGAAAATCGATTTTATGATTTCGATTTCAGATCTAGTCAGATCATAAACACTGACAAGGAGCTCTTCCAATTGTGGTTTCCAGATTGGCTTTGCCAGACGCAGGGCTAAGCATGTCGTCCGACGTTCCAAAGTTTCATCTAGTAGTTCAATTGGAGAGATGATTAGAACCTCAATTTCCCCATTATCACGATCGGTTTGGATCAGGATTGGGGTGTCCAATTTCCCATCAACAAGCTTAGAGACCAAACCCCACTGCTTGGTGGATTTAAGCTCCTCTATGAGCCTTGCTGTGTCCGCATCTGGAAACAGGTCATCGAAAAGTGTGTTCGTGGCCAGAAGGGAATGGCTTGAATTTAGAACAGCTGCAGGAACTGGTTGTCTCGCAACATATCGACTGGCGGTCTCCAGATCGGTGTGAGCCTTTTCGAAAAACTCATTCGCTCTAAGAAAATGTTGTTTGAAAAACTTCTGCCAGGTGTCGTCCGATGTTTCAGGCGAAAAATCCTCGTCCAAATACTGGTCGAAGGCTTCGAAAAGAGATTCATACTCAGTGTAGTCCGACAGTGTCGCATACAGTCCGGAAAGAACTTGATGCGCTGTCATTGAGGAGCCTAGGGCTACCGCTTTACCGTCACTCATTTACGCACTTAACACCACTTGCCTAAAACGCAGCTACTTGGCGCATCGCCAGTCAATGGGTCAAGTCAAACTCGAACAGTGCACTTCAATTTATCGAAGCCGATTACTGGTTCTTTGGCGGTTTCTTGCTGCGCTTCTTTTCGCCATTCGGACCGCGGGGCTTTTTAGGGCCTGTGCGTTTCTTTTTGAACTTTTGCCCGACAGGTTTGTCTTGATCTGGTCGACGCACCTTTTTGGGGGCTTTGCCTTTGGGGGCTCCTTTGAAACCGTCGCGTTTTTTTGGACGTGGCGCAGATGAATCGGGAGCCTCCGAGAGGCCGACCCAAATACTCTTATCGATAATTTGTCTGTCGCCAGCGGCCTCTATGAGGCTCTGTGCCGCGTCAGGTTTGAGTTCGACATGGGTTGAATCTAGGTCAATGCGGATCGCGCCGATACTGTTTCGGGAGAACCCGCCTGATTTGCAGAGCATTGGGATAAGCCATTTGGGATCGGCTTTCTTTTTTCGTCCGACACCGAGTTTGACCCATTGGCCATCTGGGAAGTCAGATCCACGTCGACCGCCATGTTCTCCGCGCTCACGTGGTTCGTGGCGAGGGAAGTCACGATCAGGATCAAAACCGTCTTTTCGCCCGCGCGGCGGTTTTGGTGATCCAGGATCTTGCAAAACTTCCGGAGCGGAATCAGCTGCTCGAGTTAGGCGAATAATCGCGGCTGCGAGTTGCTCAGGGCCATACTTCTCTAACAGCGCGCTGGCGAGAGGCTGTTCGGCTTCACTCGGAGGTGATTGAAGCACCTCGTTGACGAGTAGCTTCTTGTTCAAAGCTAACTCGATCTCTTCGGCGGATGGCGGGAGGCGCCATTCTGCATCGACTTTCGCCTCTTGCAGAAGGCGTTCTGTTCGGCGCCTTGCACGAACGGGGACGATTAAGGCGCAAACCCCTTTGCGCCCGGCTCGGCCTGTTCGGCCAGATCTATGAAGCAACCCCTCTTTGTTGCGCGGAAGATCGGCGTGGATCACCAAATCAAGTCCGGGCAAGTCTAATCCACGGGCTGCAACGTCTGTGGCCACACAAACGCGCGCGCGGCCATCGCGCATCGCCAGCACGGAGTTGCTTCGTTCCTTTTGGCTAAACTCACCAGACAGAGCGACGACTGAAAAGCCGCGATTGGTTAGGCGCGATGTGAGTTTATTGACAGCGTCTCGGCGCGAGCAGAATACAATCGCATTTGGGGCATCGTGCAGCAGCAGGAGGTTTATAACGGCTTTCTCAACATCGGACGGGACAACCGTCATCGCCTGATATGTGATGTCACTGTGGGTAGATTCCGCTGAGACGGTGTTGAGACGAACGGCGTCGTTTTGATAGGTCTCTGCGAGGCGCGCGATCGGTTTGGAAACAGTCGCGGAGAACATTAAAGTTCTCCGGTCATCGGGCGCCGCGTCCAGGATGTATTCGAGCTCTTCCCGGAACCCCATATCCATCATCTCATCTGCCTCGTCGAGGACAACGGCCTGTAGCTCTGACAGATCCAAAGAGCCTCGACGGATATGATCCACCAATCGACCGGGCGTCCCAACGACAAAGTGGACACCTCTTTCCAGCGCGCGTCGTTCGTCGCGTATATCCACGCCGCCAATGCAAGATGCGATGCGCCCGCCAGCAGGGGCGTACAGCCAAGCCAGTTCCTTTGTAACTTGCAAGGCAAGCTCACGCGTGGGTGCAACGATGAGCGCGGCGGGAATATCTGCATCTAGTAGGCTCTCAGAATCCCCGAGAACAGAAGTAGCTAGCGCTAAGCCAAATGCGACGGTTTTGCCCGATCCCGTTTGGGCGGAAACGAGCAAATCGCTTCCAGCCAAAGACGGATCTAAAACCGCCTCTTGGACAGGCGTCAAAGCGTCATAACCTTTGTCCGCCAGCGCCTTGGCGAGCGGCGCAGCAATCTCAAACTCGGATGTCATCATAAAGCTTTCAGATGCGATTGAATCATCCCGCGCGATCTGGAGTAGTCGGCGAGGTTCAATCAGCGCGCAAATACTCGGAAATTAGGTCTCTGCCTATCCTAATCTGCAGATGGCGCGGATTTGATCGCAGCCACAATAAGTCTAGGCGCGATCGCGCTTGACCGTTCGCCTCCTCCATTTAATTGCAGTGAGAACTAGTATCCTGAGAGGAGCCGCCATGTTGCGCCGCGCTTTTACTGCTCTTTCCGCCTTATCCCTCGCATTCGTGTTTCAGCCAGCTTTTGCAAAGCCAGTCGAGTATTTCCAGGTAGAGGGCGTTACTTACGACCAAAGCGTTCCCGTTTTTGAAGATCATGTGGGATATGAAATCGGAGAGCGTCCAGTTCGATATGGCGATATGCTTGCTTACTTGCGTGACGTTGCCGAGGGATCAGACCGGATCAGCGTGGAGACAATCGGATATTCGCATGAGCGTCGGCCAATCCTCACGTTCACGGTCACTAGCCCGGACAACCATGCGAATTTGGAAACGATCCGCCAAACCCACATGCGGCGCCTAGAAGGTCAGGCTGAACCAGATGCTGCGCCGATGGTGCTTTGGATCAATTACGGCGTGCACGGCGCGGAGACGTCTTCAATGGATGCGGCGATCCCGCTGCTCTACCATTTCGCCGCTGCGCAGGGTGCTGCCGTCGATAACCAGCTGAACAATGCGGTGATGATTTTCACGGTCACCTTTAATCCCGATGGACACGCCCGGCGGATCGATCATACTGAAACCTTCTGGTCTTACGGCGAAAACACTGATCTTGCGGACGAAGCGCATAATATGTGGATCGAAGCGCGGACCAATCATTATTGGTTCGACCTCAACCGCCAATGGCTCCTGTTGACCCAGCCGGAAGCCCAAGCCTGGATCAAAGAGTGGCATAAGTGGAAACCGATGGTTTCGGCGGACTATCACGAGATGGGATCGAACAGCCCATACTATTTCCACCCAGGTGAAGAAAAGCGCCGTAATCCACTGATCCCTGCACGCGCTCGCGAACTGACTAAGGGCATCGGGGAGCGCCATGCTGCGTTTATGGACAGTGAGGCTCGCCTATATTGGACCGAGAGCGGCTTTGACAATTTCTATATCGGCAAGGGCTCAACCTATCCGCAGATTAACGGTTCGCTTGGAATTCTATTCGAAGCAGGCGCCGCACGCGGCGGCGCGGTCGAGACGGAGCGAGGTCTCGTCGAAACGGCTGACAATGTGCGCACGCAATTCCGCACAGCGTTAACAACCATTCAAGGATCGCTCGACTTGCGCAGCGAAATCACAGCCTATCAACGTGACTTCTTCGCTGAGAATGCGCGCCAAGCCGATCGAGCAGGCTGGGTGTTCACCGCCAAAGGTGACCCCGAACGCGCCGCGCGGTTCGTACGCTTGCTTCGTATGCACGATCTCGAAGTGCGCCCATTGAATGCTGATGTCACGGCAGAGGGGCAAACCTATCCGGCAGCAACAAGTTTTTATGTCCCGATGGATCAGATCAACAATCGAATGATCCGCGGCATCTTCGAACGATTTACCGAGTTCGAAGAGAACGTTTTCTACGACGTGTCGGGTTGGACATTGCCGCTGGCTTACGATCTTAAGTATGCGTCAGTCACCGCGCGCCAGATGCGCGGGGCGACTTCAACCGAACTGGCGACAGGAGAATTTAAATCTGCACCAGCCCCAGATCGTGCTCCCTATGGCTACGTGTTTAACTGGTCGCACTCATTTGCACCGCGCGCTCTGAATAGGGTATTGGCCGCCGATTTGATGGCTCGCGCGACGACGAAAGAGACTGTGGTAAAAACGACCTCCGGCGCGGTTGCGTTGGACCGCGGCGCAATCTTTGTTCCGCTGGCACGCCAGGATACGTCCCGTGAAGAGATCCACGCGATCATGGAAACCATCGCGAGAGAAGACGGCGTCGAAGTCTTTGCGGCAACCTCCGGACTGACCCCGGTCACTGGCCGTGACTTGGGCGCCTCCAGTGTGTTCCGGGCGTTAAACGAACCGCGCGTCGTTCTCGCTTATGATGGCGGCTTATCCCGATACGATGTCGGAGAGCTTTGGTGGACTTTGGACTATCGCCACCGCGTTCCGGTAACGATCGTGAAGAAAGATCGTCTCGGGTCGTTGGATTGGGATGAATACACGCATTTGATCCTTGCCGGTGGGTTCCCAAGTTTGGGAGAGCCGTTAGCGCCAACCCTGGATGAGGACTTGACGGATAGCGTCCTAGGGTGGGTGGAGCGCGGTGGAACTCTTATCGCGGCTCGAGACTCGGCTGTGTGGGCACAGGGCGCCATTGAAGCTCGATCGGCTGGCGACGCGGTTGAAGGCGAGACGGAAGACGATTCAACGGAATCTGAAACAGAAGCAGACTCCGAGCCGGAGCGCTTAGACTTCGCAGATATGAGCTTAAGCGATGCAGAGCATGTTATTGGCGGTGCGATCTTCGCGGCTGACTTGGATATAACCCATCCTCTGGGTTTCGGTTTTGCGGACCGTGACTTGCCCGTGCACCGCAATGTTTGGTTCACGCTGGAGCGACCAAAGGGGAATCCATATGCAGTTCCGGTCGAATACAGCGAGGACCCACTTCTCACCGGCTATGCGTCCGAGCGCCGTCTTGAGGAAATTGCTGGAACGCCTTCCGTTGTGGCGCATCGATTGAAGCGGGGTGCGGTCGTATTGATGGCGGATAATCCGGTCTTCCGAGGGACATATCCTGGCACGGAAAAGCTTCTCATGAACGCGATTTTCTTCTCCGGTCTGATCGATCGACCTCGAGGCGACTACGGAGCTGAGGACTAATCGCCTGACGCTGGGGCTATTCTAGCCAGACCGCTCGCATTGTGATCGGTTAGATATAGAGACGTGTGAGCCGTAAAAGAGGTGTGGAATGTCAGTTTTTGAAGATGTCGTAATTTGCGAACCGCTCAGGACACCGGTTGGAGCGTTTGGCGGGGCTTTCAAAACGGTTCCCGCACACGAGCTCGCCACACACGTTGTGACCGAACTGATGGATCGAACCAAGCTACCCGGCGAGGCGGTCAATGATGTCATCTTCGCTAATTGCTATCCCACCATGGACTCGCCTGCGATCGGACGGGTCGTGGCGCTCGATGCGGGTTTGCCTGTCACCGCTGGCGGACTGCAGCTAGACCGTCGGTGCGGCTCTGGTCTGCAGGCGGTGATCTACGCAGCGATGACAGTTGCGACCGGCGGCGCGGAACTAGTCATCGCGGGCGGCGCTGAGACCATGAGTCGAGCCCCATTCTATTCATCCGAGATCAGATGGGGCGTGAAAGCCCCAAACATCCAATTGGAGGATGCACTGACACGTGGCCGGATCACGGCGGGCGGGAAAGGCTACCCGGTCGCGGGTGGGATGATAGAGACGGCTGAAAACCTCAGAAAACAGTATGGGATCACGCGTGATGCTCAGGATCATCTCGCGGCAAGGTCTCAGTCGCGCGCCGTCGCAGCGATGGAAAGCGGGGTATTTGCTGAAGAGATTGTCCCGGTCACGGTCAAAGGTCGCAAAGGCGATACCATCGTGGAGCAGGATGAGCATCCGCGCCCTGGGACAAGCGTCGAGAAACTCTCAACCCTCAAGCCAATCATGCAGCGTGTTGATCCGGATGCGACTGTGACGGCAGGCAACGCCTCGGGTCAGAACGACGGCGCTGCGGCTTGTATTGTGGCGACGCGGGCGGCAGCTGAAAAACACGGGCTCAAGCCGATGGGGCGAATGATCAGCTGGGCGCTGGCTGGCGTGGAGCCGAAAGTGATGGGGATCGGGCCAGTCCCGGCGTCGCAGAAAGCGCTCGATCAAGCGGGCCTATGGCTCAAGGACATGGATCTGATTGAGTTGAACGAGGCCTTCGCGGCCCAGGTTCTCGCGTGCACCCAAGCATTGGGGCTCAGCGATGACGATCATGAGCGTATCAATGTGCATGGATCCGGGATTTCACTTGGTCATCCAGTCGGCGCGACTGGCGTTCGAATTCTCACGACATTGATGAGGGAAATGGAACGCCGAGAGGCCAAGTACGGGCTCGAAACCATGTGCATTGGCGGCGGTCAGGGGCTCGCCGCGGTGTTTGAGCGATTGTGATCGAAGCGCTTGACCGTGTTTCGCGCGGTTAAACTTGAGCCTTTGGACACATCCCACTAAGGGCCGTGATTATGCAAACGGAACCTCTACATTTTGAAGCACAGCTTCGCTCGGCGCTCGACAACAAAACCAAACCCGTTGGATCATTGGGGCGGATCGAGACTCTGGCTGCGCAGATCGCGCGCATTCAGGGAACGCTGAAACCCAGTGCCGAAACAGTTTCTCACACGATCTTTGCTGGCGATCACGGTATGGCGGTGGCGGGCGTTTCGGCGTTTCCGCAAGCCGTCACGCGTCAGATGGTACTGAACTTTTTGACGGGCGGCGCCGCAGCGAATGTGTTTGCGGGCTCTGTTGGTGCCACGGTTCAGGTGGTTGATGCTGGGGTTGCTGGAATTCCAATAGAACATGGTGAGCTTCGCAGCGTGCGAATTGCACCTGGAACTGCAAACGCAATAGAGCAATCCGCGATGACATCGGCGCAGTTAGAACATGCTCTTAGCGCCGGACGACAAATTGGTAGGCAGATTACCTCAGATATTGCTTGCTTTGGAGAGATGGGAATTGGCAACACGTCCTCTGCGGCATTGCTCTCAGCAAAGCTACTTAGGCGTCCTATTGCCGACCTGACTGGACGCGGCACGGGGCTGGATGATGACGGGCTGGCGCGGAAGACCAAGCTTCTTGAGACCGCAGCGCAGCGGACGCCTTTGAACTTGGACGGTCACAGCGCCCTGCAAGAATATGGTGGATTTGAAATTGCAATGATGGCGGGGGCAATGATGGGCGCGGCTAAGAATAGGCGGGTTGTGATTGTTGATGGCTTCATCGCAACCGCAGCGGCGCTATGTGCGCGCGACATAGAGCCGGGCTGTGAGACAAGTTTCGTTTATGCGCATTGTTCTGCGGAATCGGGACACAGGCTCGTTTTGGACGCTCTGGGTGCTAAGCCATTACTGAATCTCGACCTGCGGCTTGGAGAAGGAACAGGCGCCTTGCTCGCTTTTCCTCTGATTAAAGCTGCGGCTGCAATGCTTCGCGATATGGCAAGTTTTCAGAGTGCGCAGGTAAGCGGGCCTGCATGATAAACGAAGGAGCGGTCTTTCTTCTCGCGGTTCAGTTTTTGACGCGGCTACCGATTGGGTCTGCGCAGCTCTACACGCCAGAGCGAATGGCGGCTTCGGTTCGCTATTATCCACTCGTCGGCGGTTTGGTCGGCGCTTTCTCTGCCCTTGCTTTCTATCTCGCGAGCTTCGTCTTCCCCGTGTTGGTTTCTATCCTCTTTGCCATAGCGGCGGGGCTGCTCATCACCGGTGCGTTTCACGAGGATGGGCTCGCCGATACGTTTGACGGAATTGGCGGCGGTGTCACCCGTGAGCGCGCGCTCGAAATCATGAAAGATTCGCGCCTTGGTACGTATGGGACCTTAGCGCTCCTAACCGTATTAGCGGTAAAGGTCATAGCACTCACTGCGCTGCCATTGATGTTGATTCCTATCGCACTGATCGCGGGTCACGGTCTATCGCGATTGTCGAGCATTCTAGTGATCGCGACGAGCCGTTATGTTCGCGATGAAGGCACGGGTAAGCCGGTTGCTGGAGGTATATCAACCGGAGGGTTACTTATCGCGGGTCTAACGGGGCTAGCGTTTGTCGCATATTGGTTGGCGTTTTACTCTCCGCTGGCCTTGCTTTGGGCGGGCGGTGGCCTCCTTCTTGGGCATTGCCTGATGCGACTGTTCTTTGAGCGCAAGCTTGGCGGTTATACGGGAGATACGCTCGGTGCTGTTCAGCAGCTTAGCGAGCTTGGTTTTTATCTCGGGCTGGTCGCGTGGCTTTGATTCTCCTTCGTCATACGACGCCAGATGTGACGCCTGGGATTTGTTACGGCCAGACTGATCTTGATGTCGCAACGAGCTTCGAGCGCGAAGCCGCGGCTGCCTCGGCAGCATTGCCCGAGTTCGAGCGGATTGTGAGCAGCCCTTTGCAACGATGTCGAAAGCTCGCGGAATTTGTTTCTGCTCAAGTAGACCTTCCATTCGATATAGATCCACGCTTCAAGGAAATGGATTTTGGAAGCTGGGAAGGGCGACTATGGTCAGAGATTGAGCGGAGCGAAATCGATGCTTGGGCCGCCAACTTCTACCATGCTCGGCCGCACGGGGGGGAAAGCGTTGCAATCCTTCAAGGGCGGGTTCGTAACGCGCTTAAGGACTTACTCGACCGAGATGGTTCGACCCTCATCGTCTGCCATGCTGGCATAATTCGAGCCGCCCTGGCGCGCGGTGAAGCAGCTGAAAACTTTAATACTGAGATTGCGTTTGGTGGCTTCGTCACCATGTCCAACACCGAAGGAGTTCTCCATGAGTGATGCGGAAACCCACAAGTCCAAAATGCAGAAGCTGCAGGCTGAGCAAAAACGGAAAACCACGAAAGCTACAGATCCTGGGAGAGGTCTTGTGCTTGTCCATACGGGAGATGGAAAAGGCAAATCAAGTTCCGCCTTTGGTGTAATCATCCGTGCGCTTGGCTGGGGACACAAAGTGGGTGTCGTGCAATTCATCAAAGGCAAATGGATTACTGGAGAGCGCCAATTTTTCGATAAGCTTGGGACTGTCGATTGGCACACCATGGGCGAGGGCTTCACTTGGGATACCCAGGATAAGGATCGTGATATCGCGGCCGCGTCAGCTGCCTTTAGTAAGGCTAGCGATATGATGGCGAGTGGTGACTACGATCTGATCGTGCTCGACGAAATCAATATTGCGCTCCGCTACGATTATCTCGATGTGAAAACAGTGATAGAGGCCCTAAAGGGACGCTCACAACGGACCAGTGTCGTTTTGACCGGGCGCGACGCAAAGCCTGAACTTTGCGACTACGCTGATCTTGTTAGCGAAATGCGCGAAGTGAAACATCCTTTCAAAGCTGGCATCAAAGCACAGCGCGGCATTGATTTTTGACTCGACCCAAAATCCCGAGACCCAGTGAGATTGACAAACGCTTGCACGCGCAGCATTAGCACGCGCAGATGGTGCTGCCTTAATCGGGAGCTAAGAGGGAAGCCGGTTCAAATCCGGCGCTGTACCCGCAACTGTCAGCCAGGAGCTGAAGGCCACGATGTCACTGGGATTAGCGTCCTGGGAAGACGGCCAAACGCGATGATCGGTGAGCCAGGAAACCTGCCATCACGTCGTTCGTCCGGAGGCCGGGAAGAGTTCTCAGCGGGCGGGAAGGTCGAATACCTCTCCTTTGCAACGACAGCAGTAAGGCTTGGCCGCCCACATGGACCACACTCCATGGGGCCATTTGTCGTTTATAAGCGCGCCTTTTCTAATGGGCGGCAAGGCGCTTTGAAGGGGTAGACCCCATGTTTTATAAGACCGCGCTCCTTGGCGCTGTTTCACTCTCGCTCGTATCGTCAGCGTTGGCGCAAGACGAACAGACAGATGAAACCACACTCGATACCGTGATCGTCGAAGGGTCACGTTTGAACCAGACCGAGACGGAGATCGGATCCAGCGTAACAATCATTACTGCTGAAGACATCGATGCGCTCGGCTTCGATTTCGCCGTAGACGCCATTGCTGCGGCTCCGGGGGTTACAGTCAATTCGAACGGTGCCTTTGGTGGGCAAGCCAGCGTGAGAATTCGCGGTGCTGCAACGGGCCAAACGCTCGTGCTGATTGACGGAATTCCCGTTAACGATCCAACTTCACCAAGCGGAGGGTTTAATTTTGCTCGTGTAGACACCGAGAATATTGAGCGGATTGAGGTGCTGAAAGGACCTCAATCAACCCTTTGGGGAACGGATGCGATTGGCGGGGTGGTTTCGATCACGACCAAGCGCCCTGACCAAGGATTAGGCGGTAGCGCGTTTGCTGAGTATGGATCATTCAACACATTCCGAGGCGGTGCCTCAGTTGGGAATGCCAATGATGCGGGCGATTTTCGCTTGGCGATCACAGGCACGTCCTCTGATGGTGTTTCGAAAGCCGATGAGAATAATGGTAATACCGAAGACGATGCTTATGAGGCGCTCACCCTTTCAGCAAAAGGCGGGTTAAACCTTGGCGGTGATGCTCGGTTGTCAGCCAATGTGCTTTGGACAGATGCCGAGGCGGAGTTCGATAGTTTCGTATTTGGAAATCAAGGAAATGTGGGCGATGGGGATGAGCTCAGCGAAACCGAGGAACTGTCTGCGAATATCTCCTTGACTGGCTCGCTCTTTGAGGATCGCTTAGAGAACCTCTTATTGATTGGTTATTCCGATATTGATCGGCAGAATTTCACTAACGGAATACCGAGTTTCGGCGCCACTGGCGATAGAGTGCTCTATCGATATCAGGGCACACTCGGTATCAATGAAACGAACACGCTCGCATTCGGTGTGGAGCGTGAAGAGACAACATCAGGCGATGAGGATACGTCGATCGATGGTCTATTCGCTTTATACGAGTGGCAAGCTACCGATGCATTGACGCTCACTGGTGGCTTCCGGGTAGATGATCACAATACGTTCGGCACTGAAACCACGGGTCGAGTTGCTGCCGCATACAATCCCAACGTGCAGCTGACTCTGCGTGCGAGTTGGGGGCAGGGCTTTAAAGCGCCGACGCTATTCCAACTGTCTGGTGGTGGCTTTGCGGCGCCCAACCCGAATCTCCAACCTGAAACCTCTGAAGCCTTTGATGCTGGGATTGATTGGCGGTCAAAGGACGGTCGGTTTGAGGCAGGGATTACCGTCTTTGACTCTGATATCGAAGATTTGATTAGCTTCGCTTCGACGGGCTACTTCAATGAAGCGCAAGTCAAAACACGTGGTATAGAATTGGCTGGGCGCGTTGTGATAACCGACTGGCTAAGTGTTGATGCGAACTACGCCTACATCGACGCAGAAGATTCCAACGGGAATCCGCTTCGGCGTATTCCTGAGCATTCTGGTGACATTCGTTTCAATATAGACCCCAATGGCCCGTTCTCCGGAAACGTCCTCGTTCGACATAATGGTGAAGAACCCAACAGTGCGACAACCGAGGTCGATAGCTGGACGCGCGTTGATGTCACGGGAAGCTATGACCTCAATGAAACGGTCGAGCTTTTTGGGCGGCTCGAAAACCTGTTCGACGAAGAATATCAGCAAATCCTCGGATACGGCACACCAGACCTATCTGGATATGTTGGGGTTCGACTGAGATACTAACCTAATGTCGAGACTGATCGTCCTTGTTCTAGGCCTATGGCTCGCAGCCTGTAGCGGTGAAACGCCGCCGCCGCAGGCTTCTGGCGACAGGCCGATGCGGATTGTCAGTCTCGATTTTTGCTCCGATCAATATGTCCTCAAGTTAGCGGATCGAGAGCAGATCCTTGCGGTATCGCCTGATGCGGTGAAAGGGTTTTCCTTCATGAGAGACGAGGCAGTCGGAGTTCCGACCGTGCGCCCGCTCGCAGAGGATGTGCTCATTCTCAAACCGGATTTGGTTGTCCGATCATATGGCGGCGGACCAAATGCGGCCGCATTCTTTGAGCGAGCCGGTATTCCCGTGCTCCAAGTTGGTTGGGCCTCTACAATTGATGGAGAAGAACTAGGATCCATTCCGCTACTCGCTCAGAGCATGGCAGATGGCCTAGGGCAATCTGAGCGGGGGCAGGTTTTGGTGGCAGAATATCGCGACCGATTGAACCGTATCAAAGCCCGTCAAACCGAAGATACTGCACTCTATATGACACCGTCCGGATTCACTACTGGTGGCGGATCCCTCGCGCACGAGATGATGATCGCTGCGGGGCTTACGAACTTCGAACCATCGCCAGGCTGGCGCTCACTTCCACTCGAACGGCTTGCTTATGAGCAGCCCGACCTCGTCGCCGCGGCCTATTTCGATACCCTGACCAATCACGCAGATGCTTGGAGTGCCGCGCGCCATCCCGTTGCGCAGAAGCAGCTCAACGGTCCGGATACTGTTTCGATCGAAGGCGCTTGGCTCGCTTGCGGCGGTTGGTTCATCGTCAATGGGATCGAGGCGCTCGCCAACGGCGCGGCTGAATGAGCCCTATCTCGACCGCGATATGACGTTTGCAGCGCTTATCCTGTCAGCCTGGTTGCTCGAGATCATAATCGGTTGGCCAAAATGGCTTTATCAGTTGGTGCGTCACCCGGTCGTTTGGTTAGGAGCTGTAGTTTCGAAACTCGAAGAGCTCCTTAACAGAAGGGCTTGGACTCATCGCACGCGTTATGTGACGGGAGCGGCGACTGCATTCATATGCGTCGGGCTCGCGATAGGCCTCGCCTGGAGTGCCTCGCACCTGCTGCCGCTGACCTGGTGGGGTGTTGCGATGGAAGCGCTCATCGCATCTAGTCTTATCGCATCGCGTAGTTTGTATGCGCATGTTGAAGCAGTTTATCGCCCAATGGGCAAAGGCGAAATCGATGATGCCCGGCTCGCGGTTTCAATGATTGTTGGGCGTGATCCAAACAAATTGGATGAAAACGGTGTCGCGCGCGCGAGTCTGGAAAGTCTTGCCGAAAACACTTCAGACGGCGTTATCGCTCCGATATTTTGGGGGGTAATTTTTGGGTTGCCGGGGCTTGCCGCGTATAAAGCGATCAATACGCTGGACTCCATGATTGGTCACAAAAACGAACGATATGCCGCCTTCGGAGGCTTCGCCGCTCGATTAGATGACATTGCTAACTTCGTTCCCGCTCGGCTCACGGGTCTACTGTTTTGCTTGACCAGTTTGAGATTAGAATCATTCGGAATCATGATCCGAGATGCGCGTAACCACAGGTCACCGAACGCCGGATGGCCCGAAGCGGCGATGGCTGGTGGATTGGGCATTAGACTATCGGGACCACGTTTCTATGACGGTGGGATCTCCGATGAGCCATGGCTCAACCCAAATGGGCGCGACCCTGCGGCGCACGACATTCGAGCTGGGTTGACGCTGTTTGTGAGGGCGATGTTTTTGGCTCTGCTCAGTCTCGCGATCATCGCTTTCGGATTTGCTCTATGACCGATGATCTTGAGCATGGTGGCGCTCTTGATCAAATGCGTCTTGCGTTTCCGAATGCATCCGAACCCTGGATCGATCTGTCGACGGGGATCAATCCATGGTCTTATCCTGTCACTGAACTTGCACAGGCTAATCTTCGGAATTTGCCGACGACGCAACTGTACGATGCGTGCCGAGATGCAATGGCTGCTGCCATTGGAGCGAAGCCGAACGCGCTTTTGCTTTCGCCTGGAAGTGAGTTGATTATTCGATTACTGCCAGACGTCCTGCAAACGCGCCGGATTGCGATTTTGGCGCCAGCATATGGTGATCACGCCTCCTCATGGGCGAGAGCAGGAGCAGAAATCGTGCAGGCGGAAAACCCACTCGATTATATCAACGCAGTCGATGCGATCGTGATCTGTCATCCGAACAATCCGGACGGGCGTTACTTTGATTTAGATGCGGTGGAATGGGCGAGGAAAAAGCTCGCCGCGCGTGGTGGATGGCTCATCGTGGATGAAGCCTACGCCGAACTCATCCCTGATCTAAGTCTCGTGTCCAAAGGGGGAGAAGACGGGCTCGTTATTCTCAGGTCGTTTGGAAAGTTCTACGGACTAGCCGGTCTTCGGCTTGGCAGTGTTTTGGCGCCTTCTATAATTCTAGAAGCGATTGCGAGACGTTTAGGGGTATGGCCGGTTTCAGGAGCAGCCTTAGAAATCGGCACGCGTGCTTATGCCGATATGGCTTGGCAAGCGGAGGCCCGAAAGAAATTACTTATCGCAGCCCGCCAGTTAGATGTGGCGCTTGAATCGGTTGGTGTGTCGGTGGTCGGCGGCACGGATCTTTTTCGCCTAGTTGAGGTGGATGATGCGCATGCGCAATTCCATCACTTGGCAGAGGCTGGCGTCTATGTGCGCAGGTTTGATTGGTCAGAAACTCATTTGCGTATTGGCCTTCCAGCGACTTTGGAGGCGCAGGACAAGTTGATTGGCGCGCTTACCCTTTCAGCAGGATTGGGAGCCCAGCGGCGATAAATTCGACCCTATCGCATACCTTCGCAACGTCTTGGTTTAGTCGACCTTGCGCGTCTCTAAATGCACGCCCCAGTGATGTTTCCGGGACCAGGCCGAGGCCCACCTCATTCGATACGAGGATGACCGGAATTGTCAGCGATGAAATACCCTGACAAAGCCGCTTGGACTCCGCTTCGACGTCGCGGTCATTGTGCATGAGATTAGATAGCCACAAGGTCAGGCAATCGATCACACATAAGTCACCCATTTGGCTCGCATCTTCGAGCGCTTGCATGATCGCCAAGGGAGCCTCAATGTTCGACCATTCATCACCGCGCTCTGTCTTATGGCGCGCAATACGCTTTGCCATCTCATCGTCCCAGGCTTCAGCCGTTGCGATGAAGACCGGGCGATGCGACGCCTCACGGGCAAGTTCCAAAGCGCGCCGGCTTTTTCCGGATCGAGCGCCTCCGAGGATGAGTTGGGTTCGTCTCATTAGCGCTCGATAGCACGCGAAACACTGATGTGCATCGGATATTCGTATGGTGGATTTGCCGCAATGGCTGCCACGGTTCGCGAAAACGGCCCATTCAAGTGTACGATCGCCGGAGCCGGTGTCTCTAATCTTGGTCGGATCGGTAGCAATTGGAGCGATGATCGCATTCAACGCCCATTTCAGGGGCGAACCGTAAAAGGCATGGACCCGATTAAGAACGCAGACAAAGCGAACATCCCAATCTTGATCTATCACGGGGATCGTGATGTTCGCGTGCCGCTCTTTCACGCAACTGATTTCTACAACGCGATCAAGAAGCATACCGACGCTGAGCTTTTAGTGATTGAAGATATGAAGCACTCGCTCCCTTGGTGGCCAGAGCATCATGTTCAATCACTTTCCGCGATTGAGCGCTTCTTGCGAGATGACTGTCAGCTGTGATGATGAGCGCTGCGCTGCTGGTCTGATCAGCTCGGTTTCGGTGACCTTCGTATCGTGCGGACCCAGACAAGTGTTAGGGTGGCAACAAGCACGGCATTCAGGGCCCAATAGGTGGTTCCCAACGCACCATTCGCGAGCCCAATTGGGGAGAAGAGCAGATACAGTCCGATGACCATCGCAAATAAGGTTGCTGAAACGGGAAAAGTGTAACGCCATGGAGTGAGGTTCACTTTCTCGTTTCGCTGAAACACCCAAGCCGTCTTGCGCGGTGCAATCTGGCCGCAGATGAGCATGATCGCAGTCTCGATTGCGAACAAGATTGCGTACAGGTGTAAGAAATGGATGGTGACGTATTCTGCGAACGCGAACTTCAACAACCCATACGCAACAACGTGAAACACGATCGCGATTTTTGCACCGATCGCAGGAACATGCCGGGTGAATAGACCCACCAAAACGATCGCGATGATTGGGATGTTGTAGAAGCCGGTGAAGATCCGAATGATTTGCCACAAGCCTTCAGGTGCGAACCAAAGTAGTGGGGCGACGATAAACGAGAACACCGCGATGACGACGCTCGCAATCATGGCAATGCGCACCGCTTGACGGTCGGAAAGCTCTGATTTCTGCAGCGGCGCGTAGATGTCTAAAGTGAACATGGTCGCGGCGCTGTTGAGCAGAGAATTGAATGATGAGAACACTGCTCCCATCAAAACCGCGAGAAAGAAACCCATCATCCAAATTGGGAAAACATCTCTGATCAATGCAGGATAAGCTTGGTCCATACTGGCGAGCCCCGGACCATACAGGTGAAAGGCGATCACGCCGGGGATCATCATGAAGAACGGAACCAGGATTTTGAAGAATCCTGACATCAACACGCCTTTCTGACCTTCAGCCAAATTGCGCGCGGCGAGCGTTCTTTGGATGACGTATTGATTGGTGCACCAATAGAACAAATTTGCGAGGATCATCCCTGTGAAGAGTGTTCCAAATGGCGTCGGCGCAGTCGCATCACCGATTGCGTTTAGCTTTTCAGGAGCCTCTGATGCGATCACTTTTAGACCCGTGGAAAAGCTTCCGTCACCGAGCGCAATGAGGCCGAGTGTGGGCACGGTTGCGCCAACGATCAAAAGACCAATACCATTGATTGTGTCAGACACGGCGACTGCTTTTAAGCCGCCAAAGACAGCGTAAATGGAGCCCACAACACCGATCGTGATCACTGTGATAACCAGCGCCTCGAACTGCCCGACACCTAAAAGTGTGGGAACATCAAACAGCTTAATCACCGCGATTGAGCCCGAATACAGAACCGACGGGATCGTCACCAGTCCATAGCCTAGCATGAAAAGTAGGACCGATAGACGTTGTACGTCCTTATCGAACCGGTCGTTCAGGAATTGCGGTAAGGTCGTGAAGGCGCCGGCCAGGTATTTAGGAAGGAATATCACGGCCATGGCGATTGTCGCGACAGCGGCAGTGACCTCCCAAGCCATGGACGACATATTCGCCCCATAGGACGAACCGTTTAGGCCAATCAATTGTTCTGCTGAAAGGTTCGTCAGCAAAAGGGATCCGCCGATGAAAAGGCCGCCAAGATTGCGCCCTGCGAGAAAATAGCCATCCTTTGAGGTGACGTCATCCTTAGCGCGCTGGTATGAAAACCAAGCGACAAATGCCATCAGCAAGGCGCAAGAACTTAGTGTTAGTGTTAGCTCGACGGGCGTCATGGCAAAGGTCTATCTTGCTTTCTCTTTGGCGCGAAGAGGCCTCGAAGTGTACCGAAACTTGCAGCTGCGCGTCGAGCAAACGGTATCAGCGCCGCGTGCGGTTTGCCAAGCATTTGGGTGTTTGAAACGGTCTTGCGTATCGGTGCTGAAATGGATCTTTGACGCTAAACTCGTTCGCCCGCACCAAGAGGTGTATTCGGCGTGGACGCTGGTGCCCGGCCATAGATTTCTGGCAGAGAGCACGTCTTCATATGCGGAAGCACACGCTTGCCGAAGCTCTTGCATTCATCAATGTGAGGATAACCAGATAGGATAAAGGATCGGATGCCCATTTGTTGATAGGACTTTAATTCGCTGAGCACCTGATCCGTGGACCCGACCAAGGCCGCGCCGCACCCGGACCGAGCACGTCCAATACCTGTCCAAAGATGCGGTTCAACATAGCCAAACTTGTCCGCGAGCTCGCGTGCTTTCGCTTGGTGAGCTACGCCGAGGCTAATGCTGTCATGGGCGCGATCTCGAATGAGTTGCCCATATTCATCATCAAGCTTCGAGACCAGGTGGTCGGCATACTCGCGTGCTTCGACTTCCGTGTCGCGCACAACGACATGTACCCGCAGACCGTAATCCAGAACGCGGTCATACTTTTCGGCAGCTTTATGAACGGCCTGCATACGCTCCGTGAGTTTATCCTTGGTCTCAGGCCACATCAGATAAACATCGCAATGCTCCGCACAGAGGTCGACAGCGGCAGGCGAATATCCGCCGAAATAAAGCAGAGGGCCATTTGTCTGATACGGTTTTGCGGGTTCGGTTGGCACGTTCTTGAACGTATAGACCTCTCCCTCGTGATTGATTTCGTCCTGTGTCCACGCCTGCTTGAGGATCTGTACGACTTCGCGCGACCGCTGATAGCGATAGGAGCTTTCGGCAACCTCACCAGGGAAGTCTGAACTTATGATGTTTAAGGTCAGTCGGCCTTCCAGCATGTGATCCAAGGTGGCGACGGTTCTGGCCAACATGATCGGTTGCATCTCTCCGCAACGCACCGCGGCGAGCATGTTGATGGAACTCGTCAGCGGCGCACATCCAGCGACGAAGCTCAATGTATCCTGTCCGACTTGATAGGATGACGGGCATAAGATGTTTCGGAACCCTTGTTGTTCCGCTTCCAAAAGAATGTCGCGGCAATGCGCCCAGCTCGATTTCAAGGCTGGATCTGGGACGCCGAGATACTCGTAATCGTCTGAGCACAAAGCAGAAAACCAAGAGACTTCCACAGCATCTAAGGCTTCAGATTGAATTGGAACAACTGACATTGAGGGGCTCCACAACCACTTACGGCTTCCTTCATTTCACAGCTTGCTATTTTGGCCAACTAGATTGTATCAATTTTGTATCAATCTTGCGAGGAAAGCATTGACCCCCGACGCGCCAAAGGCTCTGACAAAAACCATTCAGCTCAGTGAAATGCTGACGCGGGAGATTGCTGCTGGTCGATATCCAGATGGGACCCGGCTCCCAACAGAGCGGCAAATGGCGGAGAATTTAGGCGTGGCAGTAGGAACTCTAAGGCGCGCGCTGTCTATCCTAGAAGAGCGCGGACTTTTGAGGCGTGTTCAGGGCTCCGGGAATTACATCCGGGTTCAACCCGAAATCGAGAGCATGTACGAGTTCTTTCGACTTGAATTGCTCGATGGTGGAGGGGCGCCAACGGCAGATGTGCTGAGCGTTCACAGAATGGAGAAGGTTGCGCGCATTCCAAACATCGGCGCGGGGCCTTTTGCGCACTGCATTCGTCGGATCCGTTACCTCGACAGGATACCGGTCGAAGTCGAAGAGATCTGGCTCGACGGACGATTCATCGAACACATCGATAGGGGCGACTTACAAGATTCACTCTATAGCTACTATAAGGAGACGCTGAACGTCATCATCGGTTCGGTGACTGATAAAATTGGCGTTTGCAAAGTTCCATCCTGGGCGCCGTCAGAGTTTGGATTGGAAGCGGGAACGCCATGCGGGCTGGTTGAACGTATCGGGTATGACCTATCCGGTGAACCTGTCGAGTTCTCCCAGAACTGGTTCAATCAGAATGTCTGCCGTTACACGAATAGACTTGGAAAGCGCCAGGCCTCATGACCACAAAATATGGGTTGATTGGCTGCGGCATGATGGGGGTGGAGCACCTCCGCAATATTGCGCTTTTACCTGGGGCTGAAGTAGCTGCCCTTTGCGACCCCAATCCATCGCAGCGCGGGCTGGGGCTACAGGTCGCTCCTAACGCCCGGGCTTACAAGACGATCGCTGAAATGATGTCGGTTGAAACCCTCGATGCAATCGTCATCGCGAGCCCCAACTACACACATGTTCGGCAAATGAAGGAAATTGCCCGGCACACAGCGGTCCCGATCTTATGTGAGAAACCGCTCTTCACCGCTCCGGCAGATGAGGTGGAGGTCGAGCGCTTTCAAAGTGAATACGGTGCGCCAGTTTGGGTTGCGATGGAGTATCGATACATGCCTCCGGTCGCAGCCTTGATCGAACAGGCAGCCTCGGTGACGGGCGGCGTCAAAATGCTGACGCTTCAAGAGCATCGTTTTCCATTTCTTGAGAAGGTCGACAATTGGAACCGTTTTAACGCGAATAGCGGAGGCACTTTTGTCGAAAAGTGCTGTCACTTTTTTGATCTCATGCGGTTGATAATTGACAGCGAACCGGTTCGCGTTAGCGCGTCGGCGACCCAATTCGTCAATCATCTTGATGAGTCTTATGACGGGAAAGTTCCGGATATTTGGGATGGTGGTTACGCGCTCTTCGACTTCGAAAATGGCGCTAAGGCGATGCTTGAGCTGTCCATGTTTGCGGATGGAACCAAGTGGAATGAAGAGATCCACGCAATTGGCCCACTCGGAAAAATTGCGTGTCGAATGCCGGGGCCACAAAGATTCTGGCCGAGTGAGTTGGGCGCCTCGCCACACCCTCAATTGAGCCTCTATCCTCGATCTCCAAAACGGCCTGAAACTGTAGAGATGGTGTTAGACGAAAGCTTGGTCGCTGCCGGTGATCATCATGGTTCGACCTTCTACCAACATCAAAAATTCCTCAAAATGGTTCGCGAGGGTGGCGCACCGGAAGTCTCCATTTCAGATGGAAGGAAGGCGGTTAAGATGGGACTACTGGCTCAAGAAGCTGCAGCTCATCATACGACGCTCACGTTCTAATATGGATGGTGACGTGAAGCCGTGTCGCTCTTTACATTGGAAAGATCGTGTGACCACCATCCATGACAACGCCTTGCCCAGTCATGAAATCGCTATGCTTAGATGCCAAAAAGACTGCAATTCCCTCCATATCTTCTAGAGTCCCAATTCTGCCAATCGCTGCCCGCCGTCGAGCGGCGTCTTGGAATTCTTGACTGGTAGTCAGAGACATCTCTGTTTCGATGAAGCCCGGAAGGATCGCGTTGACCCGAATTCCAGCACGGCCGAGCTCAACAGCGAGGGCTTGCACTAAACCTAAGACGGCCGCCTTGGTCGTCGAATATCCTGCTGCGCCGCCGGTTCCCATCAAAGCGGCTACCGATGACGTGACGATCAGCCGGCCGCCTTCACCACGCTTAACCATGTGATCGGTCACCGGGGCCCAAGTTTGCACCACGCTCATGAGATTTAGGTCGATCGTATCGAGCCATGTTTGACGATCAGTTTTGTGAGAGAAGCCTCTATATCCACCGCCCCCTGCATTCGCGAAACACGCATCCACTTTTCCGAATTGATCGACGCTGGCATCGAACGCCTCGTTGACTTGGTCCGGTTGGGTGACGTCGACCAGGAATGCTGAGGCGTCTCCGCCCAATGCGCTCAATTCAGCAACAGCGTTTGCGTTCTTTTCGGGGTTGCGTCCCCAGATCGCAACCTTCGCACCCGATTTGACCAATCCACGAGCAAAGGCGAGCCCGACGCCGCCATTGCCGCCGGTTACAATTGCGACATCGCCGCTTAGATCAAACATGCTCATATTCAGTTCCATTCTCGTTAGAGTTCTTTGAGGAGAAGAGGGCTAAACTGGTCTCTCATCTAAAAGGGCATTGCGAAGCCAGGTCGTTCCTTGCGCTATTTGTCCGCTGACGGTGCTAGACGAGGAAAACGCCGAAGCACTTTCGAGCGTGTGAAGTGATCATTCCGGACCATCATGATCGATCCCAAAATCATGCTGACCGTTAGCTTCTCAATTTTTTCCAGCTCTTCGTCGGAGCGTAACAAATAGTCTCCAGCGGCCGCCGGTATGCCAAACGAGATATCAGTAATCGTGACGGCGATATCGTGGGGGATTTCGAGATGGCTGCTCACAATTTCCGCAATGTAAGATACTGCACCATCGCGGCTATATTCGGTTGGGTCACTGAAACTAGAGACGCTCGGCTCCGCTTGAAGGCGCTCGATAATCTGTCCGCGTTCAGAGATGTATTTCAGATAAACGTGGGTCACGTTTTGGATGAGCTCTTCAAGCGTCACGGCGCTTTCGGCCGCCTGGAATTGGAGTCGGCGGAGTGTCTTGAGTTCGCGTTCTAAAAGTGCGCGCAAAAGCTCCGTCAAATTGGCGAAGTAATTGTAGACAAGGGATTTGCTGATGCCTGCTTCCTGGCCAATTCTCTCCATCGTCAGCAGAGCAACACCTTCGCGTGTTAGCATCTCGGCTGCATGATCCAGGATGAGGGCTCGCCGTTTTTCAGGCGCTAATCTTTGGCGAGGTTTCTCGGATCTAATGCTCATCCTATCATCCTTATTTGCGCCGACTTTGTGTTCTGTCGCGCGCATTAAAATGTTTCCGGATCAATCCAAATCATCTGATCAATCGACTCAGATTCGTCGGCGGAAATGTTTTGCTCTAACGCAAAGAGGGTGCCGTCGGGATCGTAAGCGAAAACCGACTTCCAGCCCTTTTCCATTCTTGGCTCGCTCGCAAACACCACGCCGGCTTTCGTCAGACGGTCAATCTCGGCGGAAAGATTAGTGACCTCAAAAGCGATGGCGCTGTAACCGATCGGATCAAGTTTGGCGGGTTCGACCCTTGTTGGGGTTTCAGGAGACTCGAACTGCCAAAACTCAAGTTCGATGTTTCTCGTGGCAAACCAAGCGCCCTTCATTCTTAGGGCATCAATATCGGCGATGGCGTCGGCGCGAGGATTGTCGGAAAGGGCGGCGCGGCGGCGAACCGGATATCCCAGCAGCGTTTCATAGAATTCCACCATTTCATCTATGTTGGGCGTTACATTGGCGACGTGTCCAATCCAATAAGCATCATCACGCCTCGGCCTTTGA
>SPKZ01006522.1_pt1 | contig 37145 bp, 31 predicted proteins | sample 2456571 | NCBI WGS metagenome assembly SPKZ01 (sample SAMN11192286, study PRJNA482655) | marine metagenome | biome: ENVO:00000447; feature: ENVO:00000244|ENVO:00000211|ENVO:00000569|ENVO:00002023; material: ENVO:00002151; isolation source: ocean water from marine abyssalpelagic zone ...
GGCGATGCGGCGTAGCCGGGCGATGCGGCGTAGCCGGGCGATGCGGCGTAGCCGGGCGATGCGGCGTAGCCGGGCGACTCCGCGACTCCGCGACTCCGCGACTCCGTAAGCCGGCTAGCGACCGAGAATGCGAACGGCATCGCCGCGGATCTCGAGAGCCTCTGACGGACCGCCGTAATGACTCGCCAAACCCACATCGATGCGCCACACTCTGCGGTCACACGCGGAGGTCACGCCCTGCCGTTGGACGGTATGCCCGACAACCATGCGGGATACGCCCAGGACCCGAAGGACGTTGCCCAGAGCCTCACAGTCCGCCGCCGCAACGGTGTCGTCCGAAAACTGCCGCAACCAAACGGGACCTTCGGGATCCGCAACGCTCTGGGGAGCGGGACCCAGACCCCGCATCCACGTGGAAACCTCAGAGTTGATGCGGGCAAGACCCAAACGCGCGTATCGCTCTGTTAAGCCGCCGTGCAAGAATACCGAATCGCCAACGATGACGACCGTTTGGCGAGCAGCCATCTTCAGTGCGTAAAATCCGCCAGGGTGAAACGCCGCTACCCTACCCAGAATATGCGGAGGCGCCTGCTTGACCAGAGTCGCTGGCAGGGCGCTTGAGCTCACGTCGCTGAAATCGGCAAAACCGCCCTGGGTCACATGGTTGAACTGCAGAGCGACGTTCATCGTCTCGTGGTTCCCGTTCAGAATATGTAGCGCCCCTCCACCGGCCTTCGCCGCAGCCCGCCAAATATCGAGCAGATCCAGAATTTCCTGCTCGCCATCTCCGCGGTCGAGCTGGTCGCCGGTTTGAACGACCACTAACTTTCCCCCGATCCATTGGCGCTTGTCATCGATCGCGCCCACTGCATGAAAAATCTTCAGCGTCGCGGCCAGATCGCCGTGAAGATCCCCGATGGCCACGAGACGGGCAGGCGCCGGGTACCGAGCGCTCTCGGGAGACACCACCGCTACGCTGGCCGAAGCGGTGGCAGGCGCGGGAGCCTGAGTCGGCACCGGCGCGCTGACGATGCTCGCCATCGGGCGCTGAGCTGGTTGGGGTGCTGCTTCGCCGCCCGGACTCACTTCACTGTGGCAAGCGATCGGTATCCCCGAAAGTGCCACCAGTAGCAGCGCTGCTGTCCACTTCACCATCCCGCTCCGTGCCCTTGCCCTCATAGGGGCAGCATAGCCGACTGGCTGCTACAGCTCGAAAATATGTACGTGCAACGCGGGGCGCACACCCAGCGCGTGGTCGAAGCGGTTGCGCAGGAAGGCGCGTATCTTGTGTGCCGGATCTGAGTCGTTCTTGTGCCAACGACGGCCATCTCGAAGAATCAGCTGCTCGATGCGCCGCTCCCAATCGGCTTCGAACTTGTCGCGGTCGCTGATCCCCGGCAATCCCTCGCATTGAAGGCTCAAATCACGCACCTCAAGACAATCCACGGAGATGGCGGCCGCCAGCGATACTACCCCGGTGCGCCCCAGCCAGCGACGTTGACCGATAGCAGCTTCATCGATCCCCTCGCCCCCACGAGCGATATGTACGCGTCCCGCGGGCACCCGTAGACCGTCCGTTAGACCGTCCGATGACAAACACAAGCCGTGACCGTTTTCGACCACTCGAACACCGCTGACGCCTAGGGACGACGCGAGAGCGCCGTGGGCGCGCAAATGATGCAAGGTTCCGTGAAGCGGCAAGAAGTGTCGCGGGCGCAGCAACTTGATCATTTTTGCCTGCTCCGATCGGGTCGCGTGACCGCTGGTGTGCACCGCCGGATCCGTTCGGCTAGTGTGCAAAGAGACCCCCAGACGCAGCAGCGAGGAGATCATCCGGGACACGAGTCGTTCGTTGCCCGGGATGATGCGGCTCGAAAGAATTACCGTATCTCCGCTGTCGATTTTTAGCGACGAGTGAGAGCCCTCCGCGAGCCGCGTCATTGCGGCAGCACTCTCGCCCTGGGTCCCGCCGGCCAGCACCAGTAGCTCCGAGGGGGGATAACTGCTGAGCTGCTCGGGAGCTATCATCAGATCGCTCGGCCAATCCAATAAGCCCAACGGCGTCGCGACAGCCAGGTGATTGCTCAGACTCCGCCCCAACAAGCAGATCTTTCGCCCCACAGCGCTCGCTATCTGCCCAAGGCTGATCAGCCTCTGCACGTTACTGGAAAACAACGACACCACCACGCGCCCCGGGGCTGCTGAAATCAGCTCCGATAAGCGCTCCTTGACAATCGATTCCGCCCCCCCCTCATCACGTCGATCGATGTTGGTGCTGTCACTCATCAGCAAGGCAACTCCACGATCGCCAATCTCTGACAGCCTGCTTTCGTCGGTGGGCTCCCCGTCGGAGGGCGCCGGGTCAAAATTGAAGTCCCCGCTATGAACAATAACGCCCGCGGGAGTATCGATACACAAGGCGGTGGCCTGGGCGATGGAATGCGCAACTCGCACAGGCTCGATCCGAAAGGGCCCGATTGTCAGCTGCTCACCCGGGGCCACAGTTCGCAAGTCCACCGCCGATCGCGCGACCTTGTGTTCATCGAGTCGCCGGCGCACGAGCGCCAATGCATGGGCGGGCCCATAAACAGGAAGCTTCAATCGCCGGAGCAAGTACGGCACCGCCCCAATGTGATCTTCGTGCCCGTGGGTCAGGACGATGGCTCGAACCTTGTCTCCTTGTTCTTCCAACCATCGAAAATCAGGGTGGATCACATCCAAACCTAAATCTTCTTCCGGGAACGTGATGCCACAGTCCAGCACCAGCACTGAGAGCTCGCCGTCGGCATCGACAGCGCGCAGTGCGAGGCAATTCATGCCAACTTCACCGAGCCCCCCGAGGGGTACAACGTCCACCGATGATTCCATGGCGACCCCAGCCGTATCTGTGCGGCCCAGGCGCCGCAAGCGCCACGACGGCTTCCCGGCGCGCCGCCTGCCCCGAGGCCAGGCAGGGCCCAGAACGCGCCATTTGCGCCTGGAGCGGGCGAGACGTTCATGGCAGCCTGGGAGAGTGATCTGGCAACGAGTGTCCGTAGAAGACGCCCAACGATTAATCGCCGATGGGTGGATTTACCTCGATGTCCGTTCCGAAGAGGAATTCGAGCTCGCCCGCGTGCCGGGCTCGCTCAACGTGCCTTTCGAGATCGTCCAAGGTGAGCAGCTCATCCCCAACGACCAGTTTATCGACTGCATGAACCAGCATTTCGGACGGGGCGAGCGCCTACTACTGGGCTGCCGATCGGGTCGGCGCTCACTGCACGCAGCCGCGGTACTCGAGAAACTCGGCTTCACCGAATTGCGCGAGCTCCAGACCGGCTTCGAAGGCAGTCGCGACGCCTTCGGTCAGTTGACGCCGGGCTGGTCTCGGGCGGGCTTGCCCGTCGAGACCGGTGAATCCGATGGCCGAAGCTACCGCGATATCCTGAGCAGGCGAGAGCCACCGCCTAAGGACGAAGCGGGCCCGCCCTAGGGCACCAGCGAACTCTACGGGGCGACAGCGCGCGGCTGCGCACCGCCCCCGTCGCTCACGGCGGATCGAGTTCTCCGATAGTCCGCAGCAGAGGATTCGATGAGAGAATAGTCGCGCGCGGCTTTCTCCGCATCGAGCTGTAGGGTCGCGGTGAACCACGTCAGTCCCCAGATCCCATTCGGCCGACGACGGAAGGGATATCGTGTTCCCCGCGCGGTAACGATGGTGGCGCGCTCGCCTTCGACGACCACTTCAGCGATGCCTGACAAGTCGCGACTCAATCGCTCGATCCACGCGTGGTTTCTCGCGTACACCTCGAACAACTCAGGCCCGTCCGTGGTCGCGGCTTCGGCCTGATAGGGCAACAGCACCGCGGCACGCAACGCCGGCGGATAATCTCGTTCGACTAACTTCTGTGAACGTCTGCGGTAATCGCTGATGCTAAAACACGCGTGCTGCGCCCCTAACTCAATGTACGCGAAGAGCTCCTGGGGTTGCCCGCGGTTGACCCCGCTCACAATCCGCAGATAGGCGCCCTCCGGCGTGCGGTCCGATGGGTAACGATCCCATTCGGCCAGCAGCCCCACCAACGCCAACAAGAGCAGACTGCCGGCGACGAAAATGCCGGGATTACGACGTAAAGCCGAGAATATTCGTGCACCTCTGCCGCTCACGGCTGCACCCTCCCAAACCCTCTTGCGGGACGCAATCGGTGCCGCTATTCCCCGCACATGTGGAAGAATCAGCGAATCGCAGTCGTGATCCCCGCCTACTGCGAAGAGGCGCTGCTCGACGCCACGCTGTCGACCATTCCCGCATTCGTCGACAGAATTTACGTCGTCGACGACGCGAGCCCGGATGGCACCTTCGCGGTAGCGGAGCGCTGCTCCGATCCCCGCGTGCACCCCCTCCGCCACCGCAACAATCGCGGAGTCGGAGGCGCCATCATCACGGGTTACCAACGGGCTCTGAGCGACGGCTATGACGTCTTCTGCGTCATGGCCGGGGACAATCAGATGCACCCCGACGATCTGATTCCCCTGGTGGACAAGCTGATTACCGATCGCCTGGACTACGTGAAGGGCAATCGTTTCAATCACCCCGATCGCAAACGCATGCCAGCCGCCCGACGCCTTGGGGGCCGCGCCCTGGGACAACTCACCTCCTGGGCCTCCGGCACTAAAATCACGGATTCTCAGTGCGGCTACACGGCCATGTCCGCTCGCTGCGCCGCCGATATTGATCTCTTCGATATTTGGCCACGCTACGGCTACCCGAACGACCTATTGATGGTTCTCACCGCGCGCGGAGCCCGCGTCGGTGAAGTATCCGTACGCCCAGTATACGCCAACGAACAGAGCGGCCTTCGCCCCTGGCATACCGCAGCCATCGCGATGTTGATCGGTCGCCGTTGGTGGGCACTACGACAAGAGCGCCGGGCTTCGCCGTCGCGCTTCTCTGCGCCATTCTCACCGCGAATCGGCTGAGGTCGGGTCGCGAGTTTTCAGGCAGCCACCGGGGCTCCCAACCTATTCTCTGCAGGCGCGATCGACGATGGCATCCGCGTAGCGGAGGGCATGTTCCAAATCGAAACATCGATCCAGTTCACCGGCGTCGAGATGCTCGCCGATTGCCGCGTCGTCTCCCAGCAACGCGCGAAACTCACCCTCGCCGTGAAATGCCTTCATGGCGTTGCGCTGAACCAGCACATACGCCGCTTGACGAGCGATGCCCTTGCCCACAAGTGCCAACATGATGGCTTCGCTGAAGTACAAGCCCCCGCTCATATCGAGATTCTTCTTTAGCTTCTCCGGGTAGACGACCAGCCCCTCCACCACCAGCGTGACTCGGTCCAACATGAACGCGAGAGTCGCCGTAGCGTCCGGTGCCATCATGCGCTCCACAGAGGAGTGGGAAATGTCGCGCTCATGCCAGAGAGCGATATTCTCAAAGGCCGGCGTAACAGCGGCCCGAACCACGCGTGCGAGACCACAGAGGTTTTCGCTCAAAATCGGATTTCGCTTGTGCGGCATCGCACTGGAGCCTTTTTGCCCCTTGGAGAACTTCTCTTCTGCCTCACCCACTTCGTTTCGTTGCCAGTGACGCACATTGATGCTGAATCGCTCGATGCCAGAAGCCAACAATCCCATGGCACAGAAGAATGCCGCATGGCGGTCCCTCGCGACTACCTGGGTCGAAACGGTTTCCGCCGTCAGGCCCAGTTTGATCAGGGTCGCAGCTTCGATTTCCGGGCTCAGGTGAGCGTAGGTACCGACGGCTCCTGCGATCTTCCCCACGGCGATTTCGGCACGCGCATCGATGAGTCGGCTGCGACCTCGCTTGATTTCCGCGAGGTGACCCGCCAACACAACGCCAAAAGTCAGCGGCTCGGCATGAATGGCGTGCGAGCGGCCGATCATCGGCGTGCGAACGTGCTCACGCGCTCGCAGTTCGAGGGCCTTCACCAACTTATCGGTTCGCTCGATGAGTTGGTCGGCGGCCCGAGTCAGCTGAATAGCGAAGCTTGTATCGAGTACATCGCTCGACGTCATGCCTCGATGTAACCAGCGGGCCGGCGGCCCAGCGAGCTCTTCTACGTGTGTCAGGAAGGCGATCACATCATGGCGCGTCTCCCGTTCGATTTCGCTGATCTTGTCGGCGTTGAGCTTCAGCTTCATGTCGCGGATCGATTGCGCGGTTCCGGAGGGGACCAGCTCAGCGCTTTCCATCGCCTCGCAGGCGCTCAGCTCCACTTCGAGCCAAATATCAAAACGGGTCTGATCGGACCAGAGGGAAACGAACTCTTTGGGACTGTATCGCGGGATCATAGCGGCCGGCCTAGCGCATCGCTCGCTAGCTGACCATCGGGAAAGAGGCCGATGCTCAAACGGTTAAAATTCCGCTGCCCGCCTCCGCACACGGGTGCCGGCGACTCGGTACACCGACTCCGGAACCTCCGCCGTGGGGTCGAATCGGCAGCTCATCATCCGGTACTGACTCGCCGGACGTTCGGGACTCTGCCCCTTGACCGACCGAAACAACCAGGAGTGTGCCAGGTCCGCCAGCGGCAACAGGGCCGACTCCCGGGGATTATTCGAGGACTCCTCTGTAGACTCGAGTTTCGCGTCTAGGGCGGCAGCACAGGGTCGTTCGCGGGTGCCGAACATCACTGCTGCATCGGTCACCATCACCCGAAAAGGCTCTCGGGGATCTCGAATCAGCACCGGGTGTCGCGTCCCAGGCTGGGTCCGTGCATAGAGCCGGCCCGTGTTCTTGCGCTCCGCGACTGAACAGCGCCGGGGGGGATCCGACAGGTCCCGCTGGGTCGGCGCGGCAAGCGGAGCCTCCACTATGTTGGAGCTCGATCCGAACGTAAACAACTGCGCCCAATCCCCCCGGGTAGGATCCCGTACTTCCAAGTAAAGCCCGGGCTCCGTTCCGCGGTAGCTGATGCGCCCGACCTGATCGAGCCCGAAACTTTGCGGGTTCGGCACCCCGAGGGTCATGGCGGAAACCTTCCAGCTTCCGTCCACCAACCAGGCCCGCAACATGCCCGCACTGCGCTCCATCATGTAAAATGCGAAGTGCTCGCCCCCCACCTGGATCATTTCATCGAAGCCGGAGGGGCGCGGCTTTCGGGGCCAAGTAACCGGCGGAAGCTGAACGAGCTTTCGGCCATCCAAGAACCACGTTTGCTGTGACACCGCCGAGCCGTGCACCCTCAAGTAAACGCCATCACCGCCGATGGTCAGCAGGGCTGGCCTCGCCTCTAAGCGCCGTCCCACGTATTTCGCATCGTCTCGTTTGATAGTCTCGGACAGCGGGAGTCGCGCTCTGGCGTGGCGCCCGCGCACCACATTGTCCCACGCCACCTCGATGTTTCGCATGATGCCCCCCACCAGAGGTCTGCCAAGGCTTCGCGACATTCGCTCGCGGTGACGACTCCCCATATCCACCGAATAGCGAAGTGCTGCGATTCCTTCGACTTGGTGCGTCACGTGGAATGCATAATCGTGGACCCCTGTTTGCGCCCGAAACAACGGGATCCGTTCAATCTGAGGTTTGCCCCGGCTCGTAGCGTGCAGGGCCGTGACCGACCCTCGGTCGCGATCGATCTCGGCCGCAAACCAATCGACGTCACCAAGAAAGGCTTCGGCCGCGTCAGGTAACGCGTCCAAGCCCACCCCGAGATCCACCCATCCGGAATCGTCAAATTGGCAAACCAAAGGGGTCCGCAGCTTGCGCTCCAGCACAAACTGACCCGCGTTCGGGGGCGCCAACTGAACGGCCGTCTCATTTTCGATTTGGCCCCGCCAGCCATCTCGAGAAAATCCGTCACCGACGACGCAGCCCGCGGCGAAACAGTTCACCCGTAACTCGCATTCGGAAGCACCCAAACACGGCTCTCGCGGGAGTCGCCCCAGCGACTGCCAACTATTGCCACTATCGATAGTTTCCCAGGCTTCGCCGCTATCGGGCGCCACCGCCAGCGCCAGAGAACCATAGGCCCCGAGGGCAGCGTTGTGGCCCGGCACGGACGACCGCGCCAACAGGCGACCGTCCGCATCGGTCACCACGAGTGTGGTCGACAGGCTTTCGCGGGCTATGGCTATGGCTAGCGCCCCATCGTCCCCCGGCGCAAAGCCGGTGATTCGAAATTTTGAGCTCTTCCACTCGCGATCTTCGACGCGCACCGATTCGATCGGTCGCGCCCGAAAACTCTGCCCCCCGTCGCTCGAGAGGAACACGGTCAAGGCATCGCTCTTGGTGCGTCGGCCCAGGGCGTACAGCTTCGAGCCATCGACGGAGAAACTGAGGCGCAATGCCGTGCCCCTCAGGGCGGGAGCGACCGAAGGCGCAAAAGCCTCAGCGCTGTCCGGGTCGCTGGGCTCGGCGCCCGCCAAGTGAATACCAAAGGGAGTGCAACCCGCGACCGCTGCCCCTGCCCGAGATCCGCAGATCCCGCTCACCACGAGGCGCGATTTGGGCCCCAGCGCCATCGCTAGTTGGCGAATGTCTCCCGTGGCAGACAAGGGGCGTAGTTTCCAGGACGCACCTCCGTCGTCGCTCTGGAAAAAACTCAGCTGCAATCCGCTACTCTTCGAACACGCCGCGACAAGCGTGGAACCGTAGCCGGCCAGGCGGACCTGCCCGCATCGCTTGAACTGCAGAGCGCCTCTTGGAGCGAGAGCGTCTCCCAAACGGCCACTGAAGAGTCGATAGCCCCTCCCCAACTTAGGCGCGCGCAACTCCCAATAGACCCCGCCCAAGACAATGGCTTCTCCTGTCTCCAGCGCTTCCGCAGTTGGGCCGCGAAGAGGCGCCGAGGGCAATTTCAGTCGTTCGCGCTTGGTCCCGGGCTGCGGCAGGAATTCGCCGTCGCTGTTCGGTCCCTGGTAGACGCCCAACAGCGTCTCGAGACTCAGCGTTGCTTCATGTCGTTGCCGGATGGCTCGTGCCCCCAAAGGGCGCTGCTCGGTCAACAGTTTCCAGCTACGGCCGTCGTCGGTACTCCGCCACAAGGCTTCCGGAACGCTCAACGCTAAACCGCCGCTGCCGCTGCCACCGACGTTGACGCTGTAACCAACGTCCACAAAGCGCCGTCGCTCAGGACCCACGACCTGCCAAGTCGCGCCAGCATTCTCTGTCCGCATCAAGCGGCCATCGCCTCGGATCCCCACCAACTTCGTGCCGAAGGCCGCGATCTGCGTCAGCGCCATGGGGGGTGCACTCGACCGCACAAAAGGGCCGAGCGCCGTGCGCGACTCGTAGGCCGTGCCGCTGGCACCGACGAACAAGAATCCCAACGACAGCGGGACTGATATAAGTAGTCCCTCAGGCGCCAGAAAGGACGACGGCGTCACGCCAGTCTTATCGGTGAGCCATCTCTCGCCATGGTCGCCGACAAACAAGTGGTCTCCCCCGGGCAGGGACAGCTGACCGCGAAGCACCGATGACTGCGGCGGGTGGTATCTCCAGCGGGCTGGTGATTGTCCGCTCTCGATGGGAGCAGAATCGTCCAGCAGCGAGGCCCGGGAGTGCTCAGCCGACGGTGCGCCGGAACTGCACGCCGCCAGCGCGCCACCAGCGGCGATGCCAGCGATGGCCCAGTATTGCTGTGCGATTCCCATTGGCGACTAGATTATGAGGGCAGTAGCCCATGCCCGCCAGAGCACCGATGGATTTCGAGCCGCCGACTGCCCCGCAGCCGAGACCGCGCCCCCCCGTCCTGCAACGCGCTGCCATACGCCGCGCCGCCTCGTCAGTGTGGCTTCACATGACCGCGAAACCACAGGGTCCACACAGCAAACGGTTGGGAGCCTGCCCCCAGAGGGCAGGCTCCCAACCGCACAGGTCTTCGCCGATCGCCATCACGGCGGTCGAGGCCTATCTGCCGCGCTCAATCAATCGTTGAGCAGATTGACGATCTTCGCCTTGCTGGTAACGCCGAGATGCTGAGCGGCCTTTTCGCCGTTCTTGAACACCATCAACGTGGGCACAGAGCGGATGCCAAACTTGGCAGCCGTCATCGGAGACTCGTCGATATCGAGCTTTCCGATAATCGCCTTGCCGACGAGCTCATCGGCAACCTGCTCCACGATAGGGGCGAGCTGCTTGCAGGGCCCGCACCACGTAGCGGTAAAGTCCACGAGGACAGCACCGTCCGCCTTGAGTACTTCTTCTTCAAAGTTTAAGTCGTTGAAGACCTTTACGTTTGCACTTGCCATAGTTTTGCTGAACTCCTAACTCGCCGGAACATAGTCATCGCTTTAGGGGTGCGAAAGCCCCTGCACCGCAAAAATTTGGGTTCTTCGTCGGCCCCCAAGAATGCGGGATAAATTGAGCGTTTCAGACGCCGGGCCAGCAAAAATCAGTAAAACCGTACCGCTTTGTGCCCGCTCAGCGGGAGCCCGTCCGTGCTACCCCCCCCCGGGTAGTGCGACGCGATTTTCCTGAAGTCATCGAACTCGGCGGTCCCGGCATCGAAATGCCCTGGGGTGATGACTGGCAAACGGAAGAGGTCATCGCGTTGCTGGAGCCGATGGTGCAGCCGGCCCGGCAAGAGCGAATCAATCGAGTGCTCGATGCCCGCCTTTCGAGCGTCACTATATTGCTCGACGCGCCCCACGACCCCCACAACGGAGCGGCGATCCTTCGGTCGGCAGATGCCTTCGGGGTCCAGTGTGTGCACGTGGTCCCTCGGGAGGAGAGCTTTCAGGCATCGCCCAACATTGCGAAGGGGACCGAGCGCTGGGTCGACGTAATTCGGCACACGAAGCCTGAATCAGCCGCGGAAGGCCTCAAGGCCGAGGGCTACCAGCTGGTGGCCACGCATCCGGAGGGTAGGCTTAGGCCCGCCGACCTACGAGACCTGCCGAAATTCGCCCTGATAATGGGGAACGAACACGACGGCATCCGACCAGAAATCGAGAAACACGTGGATCAGACGGTGCAGATCCCCATGGTTGGCTTCGTGGAAAGTCTTAACGTCAGTGTCTCTGCGGCAATTCTGCTTCACGCGGGTACCCTGAACCGCCCGGGCGACCTTCCTGACAGTTTGAAACGCCGATTGTACGCCCGCGGCCTTTACCGCTCTATCAACCGCGGAAAAGAAGTACTCGAGGGCGCTCGGGCCCGGTGACAGCCTGCTCGCCCTGTACTAGCTTGCTCTCGCCAGCACTGGCTGCGCAAATCCCACCTGCGCATATCCACACGGAGACGAGTAATGACAGGCACAGTAATCGCAACAGGGCTCACCATAGAAGGTGAAATCACGAGCGATGGTGAAGTGGTCGTACACGGTTCAGTCCGTGGCAGCCTCAGCAGCAATGACGCGGTTTCCATCGCCTCAGGCGGTAGCGTGGAAGCGGACATCCAAGCGGATTCCATCAGCGTAGCGGGCCAGCTCACTGGCAACGTGACCGCCACCGAGCGGGTAGACATTCAAACTGGCGGGCGCTTGATTGGCGACGTCAAAGCGTCGCGCTTGACGATCGCCGATGGCGCGTCGTTCAAGGGCAACGTCGATATGGACGTGTGAGTAACGAATGAGTGATCAATCAGTCATCGGAGCGGGCAGCCTTGTCCGCGGTAACCTCAGCGGCGAAGGCTCCCTAGAAATAGCGGGCTCCGTCGAAGGGGACATCAGCCTCAGCGGCGACGTCAATATCGCTGAATCTGGCAGCGTCAGCGGCTCCATCAGCGGAGCCCTCATCACTATCTCAGGCGAAGTTTCCGGAGACGTAACGAGCAGCGAAAGCATCACAGTCGACGCGAACTCTAGCGTCACCGGCGCACTCTCCGCCCCCCGAATTGGCATCGCCGAGGGCGCCGCTATCGACGGGCAGGTTCGCACGGGTGGCGGCGCGAAAGCCGCCGCTCCCCGGACTGCTGCAGCCGAAAGCGCAGCCCCCGCACGACCCGTTGCCAATCGACCGGCAGCTGCCAAACGACCGGCAGCCGCGAAGGCTACACCGAAGAAAAAGGCCGCTCAGCGTCGCCCACCACCCCCGGTCGTGCCTGCACCTCGTAAGGGCAGCAAGGCCCGCAAAAAAACGCGTCGTCGATAAGTCACTTACCACCGGCACAGCTAGAGCAGCGGAACGGGCAGACACCATGGCACAGGCAGGCTTCTTCAGTTTTCAGCTGGTCGCCCTGACTGCCGCCGGTGTGCTGCTCAGCGTTCCTAGTCATGGCGCCCAAGAAAAGGGGGAACTGTCCGAGACTGAGATCATCAGCTGGCTGGACGCATCCCCGGAAGAGAAAGCCGATCGCGAGGCGGATTTGTCCGAGGTGCCACCTCCGCCACCTCGACACCATGGCTTCACCATCGCGAGCGACATCGGTGCCCTCGGTCATCTCGGGGATCTAAAAAACGTCAGCCCAGCCTCCCCCTGGCTGCACATGCTGGTCGGCTACGAGGTGTTCTCCTGGGCCATGGTGTTCACGAGCGCTGACGTCGCTTTTAGCGATACGTCCTACGTCGAGGGCCCCTCGCGAGCCTTCGCCATGTACGGACTGGGAGGAGGCTTTCGCCTTACAATCCCGATGTCGCAAATGGGTATTTTTGCGCAGTTCGACGCCGGCGCCGCCAAGGTTTCCCAGGATGTACTGACCACCCTTGGCTACAACAAGGCGCACGAATTCGCGCCCTATTTCGGCGGTATGCTCGGCGCGGAGTTTTATCAGATCAACCCCCGCTACGCCTTGGTCGCCCAAGGCGGTGTACGCAATCTCAACGCAGGTTTCGATAGCATCAACAGCACGCAGGTAGCCCTCGCGTGGCTCGGTTCGGCCGGCCTTCGATATACCTTTTAGCGGCGCCGGCTCCGAATGCCTCTAGCTCAAGTCACGGCGAACGACACACAGCATGAATTTTAGGTAGCGCCCTTCCGGGTGGCAAGTCTGGATGGGGTGGTCCACCGCGTGCCCACGGTCGGCGATGATCTGCAAGCTCACCCCCGCCTCCGCGGCAGCTCGCGCCAGGCTCTGACGGAACAGCTCCGGGCTCATCTGACTGGTGCAGCTGGCAGCAGCGAAGAGGCCCCCATCCTCGGTGCACTCCAACGCGGCCCGGTGAAGGCGGTCGTAGGCCCGCTGGGCTCCTCGCAACTGGGTCTTGCGGCGAGCGAAACTTGGGGGATCCGAAATGACGATACCAAATCGTTTCTTGAGCTTCGCTTGGGCTCGCAGGTAGTCGAAGACATCCGCACAGACAGCCTCGTGGTGCTCTCCAGAGAAGCCGTTTTTTTCTAGATTGCTCGATGCGGCTCGGCTGGCGTCCTCGGCCACATCGACCGACGTGACATGGCTCGCCCCGCCCCGAAGCGCGTAGAGCGAAAACGCCCCGGTGTAAGAGAACAGATTGAGTACTTCACAGCCATCGGCGTGCTGCTCGATGAGCTCGCGATTCTCACGATGATCGAGAAACAAACCCGTTTTTTGGCCGGACCAAAGCTCAACAGACAGGGAGAGCCCGTTCTCTCGCACCGAAAAGCGCGGTGGCGGTTCTTTACCCCACACAGAGCTGAGCCGAGGAGTCTCCTCCTCATCGCTCGCGCGACGTTTGAGCAAAATCCCCCGCACGCCGACCACGTCACGGATCGCGTCGACCACCCAAGGCACAAGGGATTCCGTTGCCGCGCCATCACAACTGATTACAGCGAAAGGGCCGTACACGTCCACGACGATACCCGGCAGTCTGTCACCTTCACCGGAGACCAAGCGGTAACAATCCGTACGCTCGAAATTGAGACAGCGTTGGCGTAACTGGTAGGCGGTGCGCACACGCTGCTTCAGCCAATCGCTGTCGGGCTGCTGCATCCTCGAATAGATCCGGAGAGCGATGGGAGAATCGTGATCGTACAAGGCCCATGCCATCGACCCGCCGGCGCGTACCTGTACCCAGGATCCCGTGGGAGCCGCCATGCCCACCGGCACATGATTTCTGTATACCCACGGGTGACCCGCATCGATGGCTCCGCCCAGCGCTGCGGGCAGCACCCACGGGCCCGACTCCACCTCTCCGGTAGCCGAAGCTTGAGCGCTCAAGCCCTTCGCCGGCGCCACCTGTCTCTCAGCATTCGACGGCTTTTTCGCGGCTGGCTGAGAACGGCGCGGTCGACTATTCCTACCGGATTGCCGCGGCCCTGGCTCTGGATTCGATTTCTTAGCGCGGGCTTCCCGCCTCTTTTTTCCAGCTGCCACAGCCGTTTCTAGCAGAGCTGAGGGCGGTGCATAGCCCTGGCGCCTTTCAACCGCTTTTCGAGCGCTCCTGTTAGCGCGCAGGCTGTCCCACCCCGTCCGCTTCGCGCTGGGCCTGAGTCTTGAGCCACGCTCTAGCGCCCGGGCGTGCCGGATGGGACTCCCGGGACTTTTTTAGAAACTGCGTGTACAGCTTCTTGGCGTCAGCGGGGTTGTCGAGGAAATCCGCGTACAACACAGCCAGATTATGGGTGGCCGCTACATGCCCGGGTCGTCGGGCGAGAATGCCCTTGAGCAAGGACTCGGCTTCTCGGTACGATTCGGTCTTGTCTCGGGCCCCTTGGCCCCGCAACGCTGCTGCCAGCCCCAAAGTGGCTTCCTCTCCATCGGGCTCCACCTCTAAAACCGCGCGAAAATGCGGGACCGCAGCGTCGTAAACCCCCGCCTGTACCAACACCATTCCCATATTCAGCCGAGCCGTCGTGTCCTTTGAGTCCAGGGACGACGCCTTCGCGAAGTGATGAAAGGCCACGGCGTCGTCGCCTTGATGCAGCGCGATCATCGCTGCCGTGCGCTCCGCCGTCGCTGTCTTTGGCTCTGCCTTAAGCGCCTCTTCGCTGAGCAATTTCGCTGTGTCAACTTCATCCTGCTCCAGATAGGACATCGCCATCTCTGCGAGAGCGTTGGAGTCTCGGGAACGCCGCAGCAACACTTGCCGCGCCTGCTCGATAGCCTCCGGGATGCGACCCGCCTCGCGGAAGGCACTCACCAACGCCGTCCGGGCCGTCAGAGCTTCCGGGGCTGATTTAACGAAACCCTCCAATGCTTTGACGGCACCCTTCGGATCGCCGGCACGACGCCGAACCTCAGCCAAGGCCACCACAACGTCCTCCGCGTTCGGCGCCAACTTGACCGCTCCCGCCAGGTGACGTTCCGCGGATTCTAGTTCACCGCGCTCCGCGAGCAGCACGCCCAAGTTATATTGCGCCTCCCACAATTGAGGGTCGGCCTTCACGGCTTCGGTGAAGAGGCTTTCCGCTCGTTTGCGCCCATCCGGCTGTTGCGCCGCCTCGACGCCTCGAACCATCTTGGAGAGGGCGCTCGCGTTCACCACCGCCAGCGTCGGCGCCTGGACAGTGCTGGCACTGCCGCCACAGCCGGCGCCTAACAAGGCGCCCACCAGGATTGAGGCTCGACACCACTTCATGGCGTCGCTCCTCCGGCGGCCTTCGGCGCCGCTTTCGCCCCAAGCTTCGACCCAACAGCGCCACCGTTCTTCTTAGCGCTCACCTCCCTCGAGCTCTCTGGCTCGGCTTCGCCAGAGCCTGCCTCGTCCTTGTCGGGCTCATCCGACTTCAGAGCTTTCACTCGAAACTTCGCGCTGGCGCCGTTCTTGGCGCGGCGCGACGACTCGATAAGCACAGGAAAGGGCCTAGGTCCGCGAGAGCGCAGGCCGAAACCCACCTCTTTGAGCGGCGGATACATTTCCGTGTTCAAGCGACCGAGGGCCTCACGCATCTTGGCGGTCCACTGATTAAAAATACCGAGCTCGATGGCCTTGTCCCACCCACTCTCATAGGCCTCGATGCTGCGTTCCTCGATGGGAATCACGAACTCGTCGATTTGCTGCATATAGAGGTCCTGCTGCACCGGCGACAAATTCGCCGGTGCGGGCGAGTCCAGCAGCGCCTGAGAGAAGGTCTCGTAAGTCACACCAATTTGATAGAGCGCTGCGGTGGTCCACTCCGCCACGCCAATCTTCGCTGTGTCCAGGAAGCTGTTCGCCGACTTCTTCAACAGGGCAGCCTTCTTCTTGAGACGTGTCTTGAGCATTTTCACGTCGCCTTCTATTTTGACCGCCTTGTACTCCTCCAAAATTCGTTCGCCCTGCATGTAGCGGGCCTTGGCTGCGAAGTACTTGCCGTCATCGCTCAACTTGCCCTTGTAGATTTGATAGTTCTGCATGGCGCGCGTCAACGCGCTGCTCGCCCCTCGTCCGTCTTTCAAGCGGATGCGAACCGTGGCGAGACGAACCAAGGCTTCGATGCGCGCGTTGGATGATTTCGCCGACCGGGAGTAGCGATTGTAGAGTTTCTCGGCGTCCTTCCAGTGCTCGGCCTTCTCGTGAGCCTTGCCCATGACAAATACGACCTGGTCGGTGTCTTCTCCGCGCGCGTAAACACCTTTGTAGCGATTGCCCGCCTCGATAGCGCGCGAGTGCTCCCCCACCGCCGCGTGAAGCAGCACCGCGTTGAATGCCGCGGCTTTGTGGTGGTCACTCTTGCGCCACGTCCGCGCCAAAACATCGTGATAGGCGGCGGCCTCGGAGAACAGCCCCACGGATTGAAACGCCGTCGCGGCAATCCAAACGCCTTGCGGCGCTTCGGGCCGGTTCTTGTGATGCTCGATGAGCAGCTGAACCGCCTCTTTGAGCGCCACCATATTCGCCGCGCGTCGAGCCTCAATCTCGGCGTTGACCGCAGCCTGCGCCGCCCTGGGCTCCTTGGGAAACTCGCGAGCCGCGCGCAGATACGCATCCGATGCCTTCGCGTGTTTTCCGGCGTTTGCGAATTGCTCCCCTTGCTTGAACACCGCCTCAACGATGAAACCCACGAGACGCTTCTGAGCCGACGGCTCTTGGAATGCAGGGGCGGATTTGAGCCGGCGAGCCCAAACTTCGATATTTTCGTAGTCGGCACTCTTGTTGAACGAATCGAGAATCAACTCACCGGCACCCTTGGTGTACTGGCTGTTCGGATACCTCTCCAGCAGTAGGCCCCACTGGCGTACGGCGGGGTCATAAACTTCGTAGTCATAGTAGAGCTTACCCTGCCGAAACAGCAGCGCCGGCACGTCTTTGTCATTGGGGTACGACTTGACGTAGAGCTCCATCGCTTGAGTGAGCTTCTTGTCGGTAGGGCTCTCCTTGGAGCTCTTCCCGGCCTTCTTCGCCAGCTCAAATTCCTTCTGGCGAGCCCCCTCCAATGACGCGATAGCATTGTACAAGGCGTCCTTGGAATACTTGCTGCGCGGATTGATACGTACCGCCGCCATATAGGCGTCTGCCGCTCGGAGACCGTTGCCGAGGTGATAGAACTGGATCTCGCCTAGATTGAAGTAGGCTTCGTAAGCCCTGGGGCTTTTATCGAATTGGGCGACGTAGACGTAATACAAGCGTGCCGCCGCGACGTACTCCGCACGGCTCTTCTTGTCGGCCTGAGCCTTGGCGTGCAGACCCACCGCGTCCTGGAACAGCTGCTTTTCGATGACCGTGGCCGCCTTCTTCAGCTGCTTCGCTGACTGCGTCTGGGTCCAGGCGCTCTTCTTGACACCGCGCTTCGTCTGACTCTTAGAGGGAACGGTGAAGCCAGCCAGAGTTTGCTGATAACTGGCTTCTAGCTTCTCCCACTCCTCCATTGTCGAATAGCCCATCGCCACTGCGAGGGAGAACTTGTACGCGTCCGGCGCGGTGGGCTCCAACTTGAGCAACAGCTTGTAGGCTTCCACACCGCGTTCGTAATGGGCCTGATCGTAAAACGCCGACGCCAGTGCGCGCACGATGCGGCCGGCGAATTTTTCCCCGCCCGCTTTTTCCAAAAAACGATGCATGTCGTCAGCGGAGTTCTTCTCGTCCTCGACAAACACTGCGACCAGATTCTTCAGGGCTTCGGCCTGAAGCTCTTCCAGCTCGTCTATCTTTTTCTGGGATAGCTTGTTGCCGGTTTCCGTCGCCTGGAACACGACGAGGAAGCGGCGAGCCGCCTCGTCCGTCTGGCCCAGCCGCCAAAGACACCAGGCGCTCTTGAAGAGCGCCAGCTCGTAGAGATCGGATCCCTTGAAGCTGAGAACTTTCTCGTACTCACCCAACGCCGCCTCGTAATCGGGAAAGTCCTTTGTGAACTCCGACTCGGCACGAATCATGTGGGCGTCGGGGACAAACTTACTCTTAGGAAACCACGCCAGGATCTTGTTAAAGCGATCCAGAGACTCGGCCATCTTGCCTTCTTCGGTCGCCAAGAATCCGTCTACGTAGAGCGCCAAGTCGTAATCCGGAAAATCCTTATGCTCCCTGAGTACCTGGGCGAAGCGACGCCTCGGGCTCCCGTACTTAGGATGGGGGGGGGCGCCTCGACCGTCCGCCGGCAACTTTTCCCAGCGTTCGAAGTCCACCAGAAACTGATCCCGCGCCGCTTCCCACTCCAACTCTCCTAGGCGAAGCAGTGCCTCGGGCAACTCGGTTTCTGTCTTGGGTGTTTCGTCAACGAAGAGGGTCAGCAATCGGATGGCTTCGAGGCGAAGCTTTTTTGCATGCGTCAGATTACGAGTAATTCGCCGCTCGATCTTGCGTTCCAAGCTGGCCCGGAGAACCTTCGGAATTTGGTGGGCCACGCGTTTCGAGGCCTTGGCTCGCTTCTTCGCGGTGGCTCGCTGTGACACCGTGGGTCGCTCAATCTTCCCCAACTTTCGTTCGCTGACGTTATTTCTGGACGAGCCGCTAGTCAGCTGAAGTTCTGAGGCAGCGTCCGTCTTGCCCTCCGCGGTGGACGACAGCAGTAGGCTGAGGGGGAGCAGCCACAATACAGGCAGCAGAAATCGAGCGGGCAGCAGAAACCGCGCCGACATCGGAGCATGGGTGCCACATCGAATCATCGCTCTCATCGGAGCCCCTCGCCACCCACGTACTCGTCCGCCCAATCTTCTCCATCGAAGGGCCAGTACTCTTCGTCCGGCTGTAGATACCGAGCCGCATCCAGCGAGTCCACCGCCCCGCGAGGCAAGAAGCCCTGGGACAACGCGTCTATCTCGACTTCCAGAGCTCGCTTCTTGCCGAGCACCGTTTCGATGCGTCCGAGGCGGGCGCGACGTAACAATCGAGACAGACGCAAATCGAGCCTCCCCAAGGCTTCCCGAGCTAAGGTTTCCTGGTCGAGGATGAGCTGGCGTCGGAGCTGTCGACCCTCGGCATACAGGGCGCTGGCTCGCTCGCGATCTTGCCCCACCAAAGCCGGCAAGTCTTTGCCCTTCGCTCCCGACTTCGTCGCGGCGGCTTGCACGTGACTCTTGAGGTTCCGTTGGCGGGTTTCCAATTTGGCGAGCGCTGTCCGTAGCTCGGACGTCTTCTTCTTGTTCGCGGCGGTCTGGTTCTGCTCCAGTGCGCGCAGCAACGAGCGGACCTCTCGCAGCTGGGCAGACGCCACATCGAGCCTCTCCAACTCGGAGCCAGCCAGTGCCTCATCGGATCGAGGGCGTAACTCTTTGGGCGTCGCTAGGCGCCGCCCCACGTCGTCCAGCTCCGTCATGGAACGGCGCAAACCACTCAGCTGGTGATCCAATTGCGCCAACCGCTGGGCCTTCTTGGAATAATCCGCCTCTACGCGGAGCAATCCACCCAAGGCCCTCGCTTCCGCAGCCGACAATCCCGTGCCCGCCTCTGCAGGATCCGTCGACGCACGGATGGCTTCGACCAACTCCCGCAATGCGCCCGGATCCTTCGCCAACTTCCGAGCCGCATCGCGCGCGGGTTCATACTCCTCGATGAAGCCGCGAAGTTTCTTGTCCGCGGCCGGGAACTCACACATCGCGAGATCGAGATAGGCGGCAAACACCTGCACCTCATCAGCGTACACATGATCCTCGAAGGCCGTGAGCTCGTCGAGTAAGTCTCGAGCCCCCCGGTAGTCTTTGGCTTCGTAGCGGCTGGTGGCAGATTCGTAGAGAGCTTCCGGGAAACGCTCGGAGTCGGCCGGAACCAGATAGTAGTAGTAGCGGGAATCGCCGAAACGATATTGCTCGTGGGCAACCCTCCCCAAGCCGAGTCTCGATAGATCTCGAATCTGAAAGAACTTCGTCCCTCCATACAGCGGCGCCAGCTTCGGCGTCTTCTTCGGATCAGCGACTTTGCAGAACAGCTGCTCGCCCTGTTTGAACTGTTTTTTTGCAACGCGAATCAGCGCCGAACGATAGGTGGCCTGCGCCCAGAAGCGACTCACCAGGGAAACAGAAGCGTATCGCTTGAGCGCGCGCTTTTCATCCCCGCCAGCTTCCGCGACTCGGCCCGCCAAGTAGGCGACATCCCCGGTCAGCTCCTTGGGCGCGTCACCCGGCACCCCTTTGAGATCGTCGAGCATCATCGCGCCATGATCGGTCGCAAGGCCCAAGTCCACTAGCGATCGCACCGCTCGCCGATACCAGGTATCGAGTTTCTTGGAAGTGAGCAAGGGCAACAGATAGCCGCGCGCCGGGCCCAGCGCCCCGGATCGCCCCAAGGTATCGCCAAGAAGAAACAACGCGGCTCGCCCCTCGTCAAATTTGGCGAAGGGCTCGAAACGTTTGTCCTCAATCAGGTACACCAAGTCGCCGACGGCCTCATCGGTACGCCCACTGTTGAGGTGCTGTTCCACCCGGCTGATCGATTCCTGAAGGAGCTGACGGTTCAGCTTAGCGCTTGTCCCCAGTCGCCGCTTCTTGAGTGCCGCCTGATAGGCGCGCATGGTCGAAGCACGGGTGTCTCGTCCGATTTTCACGTCGCTTTTAGGCTCTTCGGCGCTCTCGATAGACACCTCAACGGCTTCCGTCGCGGCTGATTCGGCATCACCCTCAGAGGCCGATGCCGCAGCGGACTCAGCTGGGCTGTTTTCAGCATCGGGCTGAGCTCCCACCGGCAGGGACCAGCCAAAAGAGAGACCGAGCGCAACCGCAGTAACAGAAAGGATCCGGTACATCCGATGAAACCTCTCAGTCCACCACTTCGGCTTCGATGTTGATCTCGAGGGAGTACTCCCCCTCCTGGTCCTCAGGGAAGTCCTCGCCCATGTCTGAATCGTCTTCCACGTAGATCAACGTTCTTAGGACCTTCCGTTCCGGAACCACCACCGAAAATCTCGTGGTCTGCCAGGTCTTGTAGGCCTTGTTTGCGATGGCATAGCGCTCGATGGTAACGCCCACCACATGGTGTCCGGGGGCGACCGCGTGCTCGTAAACGATCTTCTCGTCTTCGGCGTTAAAAACGCTGCCCTTGGACTGAAACACGACACCCTCGTCCAGGGTCACGACGAATCGCTTGATCCGGTTGTCGTCTCCGTCCGTCTCAGTGACGATCTGGATCTTGCTAGAGAACAGCGAAGTGGTGAGCGCTCCCACCCGACTACGGAGCGCTGCGATGTCTCCGAGCAACACGTCCAGTTCAGTTGGGCTTTTGGGGGCTGGCTTCGTCGGAAATTCGTTCGGTTTTGGGTTAAGCGGCGACATTGGCTTTTTAGGTTTCGCCCGGGGCGTTGGCGGCTCCTCGTCGATCACGACGTCGTCAGCGGCGCCCTCAGTAGCGCCGTCGGCGGTCTCCTCGGCGCGCTCCCCAGCTTTGGCGGACTCGCCCTTGGCCGCGTCAGTCTCTGACTTGGCCTCGGCTTTGGCCTTAGACTCAGCGTGGGCGACGCCGGGTATCAGCGTCACCCAGAACACTCCTAGAGTGCCCGAAAGAAGTGCCAACCCCAAGAATGCCCAAGGAAATCGCGCGTTCATTCCACCCAGAGTAACACGCAATATCCCTAGCCAGGCCGCCGGGAACGAGCAGTTCGGGGCTAGGACTGGGGGGTCCTCACACCAGCGAGGGGATGGCCCCCCGTAGGACCGCGAGCCGAATGCGAGTAGCCCGTAGAAGTCCGCTCAGGCTCCTTCTTTTGCCACGGCCTCCGCCCGGCCCGCGATCGCTGCGGCATCCCCCGCATAAAAGTGACGGATCGGCTTGAGGTCGTCGTCCAACTCGTAAATCAGCGGGGCGCCGGTCGGAATGTTCAACTCGACGATGTCTTCGTCGCTGATCTGATCGAGATGTTTGATCAGCGCACGGAGGCTATTGCCGTGAGCGACCAGCAGTACCCGTTGGCCCGCGCGCAGGGCGGGAACGATCTCACTCTCGTAGTACGGCAAGAAGCGATCGACGGTGTCCTTGAGACACTCCGAGCGTGGGACTTGGCTATCGTCGAGATTTGCGTATCGAGGATCCTTGCCCGGGTAGAGCGGATCCGTCGTGTCCATGGGCGGCGGCGGCGTGTCGTAGCTTCGGCGCCAAACCTTGACCTGGTCGGCGCCATGTTTGTCCGTCGTCTCTTGTTTGTTGAGCCCTTGCAAGGCACCGTACATGCGCTCATTCACGCGCCAGCTTCGATGCACCGGCAGCCACATCTGATCGAGCTCTTCTAGGGAGAGCCAGAGTGTCTTGATGGCGCGCTTGAGCAACGAGGTATGGGCGACATCAAACTGATACCCCTCTTTCTTGAGCAAAGCACCCGCGGCCCGAGCCTCCTCGATGCCCTGTTCACTCAGCGGGACGTCCACCCAACCGGTGAAGCGATTCTCTTTGTTCCATTGGCTCTGGCCGTGGCGCAACAACACGAGGATTTTCATGGCATCTCCTAGCGGACAGCGATCCGTCCGGTGACGGCTCGTGACAACTCAACTCATTATAGTGAAGCCCCGGAGGGCCGCCCCCATATGGCGAAAACCGACCGCCGAATCAATCGGCATTTCTCGCGACCGGGACTAAAACCAGAGTACAGCGAGCGATGCCGCCACGCTCAGGATCCCCTCGTCGCTGGCTAGTCTCGCCTCGCCGGCATTGAGGTACTGACGGAGCGAATCGTCGCCCCAATGTTGAACATCTTGCTCGCCGGAGGTCCAGGCTCTTGACACCGTCAAGAAACCACCCAGCGCCCATTGATCGCTCAGCGAAAAATCATAGCCACCGAGCGCAGTCAGCGAGTAGCCGTCAGATTTCAGAACGCCGTCTTCCGTTCCCTCTTGTTTTGGCGTCCTCAGCACGAAACTGGCGAAGCTGGCTCCTCCCCCCAAGTGCCAGCCACTATCGTCAGACGGATACCAATCCACCACGGGCCCAACGCTAGACACTGCCATGCTCCAGCCATCGTCCACTTCCGTCTGATCCGGGGGCCGTCCATCATCGACAGTTGACTCGATCTCGGCGCCACCGAGGGCACTGAACATTGCCGCGACCACCAGACCCTCGCCCACACCCCAGCCCAGCGCCAAATGGATATTCCCCGCGCCTGTCGTGTACTTGCGGCGACCAGCAACCAACGCCAGGGCCTCATCACCATGGATAGCCTGGGAAGACGCCGCGCTGATCGAACCCAAGCCCAATCCCAGACGTGCGTAGAAACCGCTGCGGGCACGGAACTCCGGCGGTGGCGGCGGCGGTGGCGGTGCCAGGGGCTGCTGCCAAGCCCTCTGCGCGTGCACCGGCGGTCCCGCGACAAGCGGGTAAACCGGTGGCGGCGGTGCCGGGGCGACAGCGTTGCCAGCGGAGGCAGAGGGAGCCACAGTCGGAGGCGGCGCAGCGGATTGAGCCGGGACCGGCGTCGGCGGGGGCAGCGGCGCAGGACTCATGATGGGCGGCGGGGCGTAGCCCCGAATCGGCGCAGGCGGTGGAGCCGAGGCTTGCGCCAACCCAAGGCTGGTAGCAGTCAGCTGCGCTGTGCAGAGCCCCACACAAAGTTCTACGCGAAGGTATCGAGTGCTCACGGCGCGCCGCTAATTGGTAAAGGGAATGAACACGCTGAGTCCACCCAGCGCCATGACATCGTTGACCACAAACTCTTCGCCTAAGGGGGCGCGGATGGCACGAACTTGATCCCGCACGTCGAGTCGCAATGCCATCCACTGCGCTAGATGAAACTTCATTCCGAACCCGCCGGAGCCGGCAAGACCCAAACTACCCGATTCGTCGGCAGCTCCAGCGCCCACGGATAGGTAGAAATCGAAGCGACCAATTGGCCCACCGAACCAACGGACCTTGCCGTAGGCCATCGACCAAACGAGATGGCCCATGTACATCTCGATGGTCTCCTGGGAGACGATCGTGCCGAGGGTCGGGTTCGCGGCCTCAAAGGCCTCGACGAGCCGGAAGCGCCGTTCGCTACGCAAATAAGAAGCCTCAAGCCCCAGATCTTCCGTGAAGTGGAAGGTGTAGGCCCCTCCGTAGGCGGGAGCTCCATCGGAGTAGTCACCGGCGTACCATCCGCCCATGCCAGATAACTCATGGCGCAGCGCCTTCTTGAACACCCGCGGGACGACCCCGCGATAGGCTCGCTTGCCGACAAGCTGCTCCTTGAGCGCCTCGTCAACGCACTGGGCGTTGGCGAGTCGTGGATCGGCGATAAGCCCGAAGGCAAAACTCGCAATCACAGAGAAGAAGAGAATGCTCCGAGCTAACAAGGCGTCTCATCGGATATCATAGGTTCGCCTTGATTGACTCGGACAGTTTGTGCCGGATAATTCCAGTGCTCCATGCCGGGAGGAGAATAGCCGACGCCCACGAGTCCCCAATAACACCCTATCCCACTGAAATGAACGAGAAAATTACCACACCGAGGGGCAGCCGCAAACCCATGGGCCGACCTTCCGGGCGGAAGGCAACCGGCCGCGCCAGCTCGCCGGTAGGGGTTGCTGCCACGCTGATGCTTCTCGCCAGCCCCGTCTCGGCGGACTGCCGTACCGGGACAGCCACCGCACAGTTGAGCTGCGAGCTGGCGCTGAAGCTCAAGAGCCTCCCAGGCAAGAGCCTGCTCAACGCCTCGTCGTCTCCCGAGCACAACGCGACTTCCAAAATCGCGACGGAGCTTCAGTCTGAACTAGCCAAGCGCCTGAACGCCCAACCCGCACCCCGGATGATGAGCGTCGATGAGGCCACCCGCGAACGAGGCTACGCGCAGGTGATCCAACTATCCCCAGTACTCGACCGGCGCGGACTCACGTTGCGCGCCGACGTCTACCCGCGGCGTACCGTGTGGGATCGAGTACTGGGTCCCGCCAAGACCATCGCGAGCTACGAAGCCTTTCGCCGCCGTGATCCGCACTTGCGACAATTCCTCACGGCCATTGCTCTCACCGCGAGTCCACCCGTAGGCTTGAACATCAAGTTGAACGGACCCGTTTCCCTCGCCTGCGGCTCCGCACCAATCGAGTCAACCGCCGGCAGACTCAGCGAGCCGACCCTCCGCTCTGAGCTCCAGATCGCGGTCGTCGAACGACATCAGATCAGACTCTTTGCACTCCAAGGCAAAACACTGACTCGTCTCGCATCGGTGCCTTGGAAGCGGCTATCAGGTGTTCGCGGCACGCCGTTTCGGCAGCCTCTCACTGTAGCGACACTCAGCGACGGGCTCCTACGCGTCGGAACGAGTGACCGCAGCGACGGCTTGGATCTCAGCTCGAAGCTCGAAGTGCTCAAGCGCTATCCGGATCTTCTGCCCGTCGGCGCGAAGCACTGTGCCAAGCTCAGCTTCCCCGGTCTGGTCGGACCTCAGCCGTGTGAGAGCCGGGCGCTGCGGAAGGGGCAACGACCGCAGGACGCCTTGGCTAGCCTTCAACTCACCGACGACGACGGCACCGTGAGTGAGCTCATGGTCGGGCGTGACTCCGTGACACACGTGGCCATCGTCGCCCACAACGGGCGAGAGTTGTTTCGCCTAACCAACACAGGCGCAGCCTTGGCACTCGGCGATCTCAACGGTGACGGCAACGCCGAGCTCGTCAGTAGCGCCAACACTCAGCTGCCAATCGAAGACGCATTAACTGTGTCGCGCAACGAATCCGGCAAGGCCACTCTTGTCTACCAAGTCCCGTTCCCTTCGGGCGTGCAAGCCATCGCGAGTTGCCCCACCCAGGGCGACCGGCAGGCAGCCATCCTCGTCGCATCCGGAGGGCGCCTATGGCGACTCCACTGAGCGGACGGTTGGGCCCACAGATAGGCCGGCGCGTCTGGCTCGCTGCGAGCCTCGCTACCCCCCTGACATTGGCAATGGGCCGCACGCCGGTAGGCGGGCATCTCCGTTGGGACCTACCATGGCAGCTCAGTGGCCTCGATCCCCACTCCCCTTACGATTTCGCTTCGGCCTTGTTCGCCCCCGCAGTGTTTGATTCGCTGTACGATTTGGACGGCCAGGGACGGCCCTACCCCAGCCTGGCAGTGGATGCGCCGGTGGCCTCCAACGGAGGACTGATGATTCGCCTCCGCAGCGGTCTCCAGACCTCCCGGGCTCGCTCTCTGAGCGCCCGGGAGGTCGTGCACTCGCTCCAGAGAGCCAAGAGCGCCGGTAATCGTTGGCTAGGAGCACTCGGCGAGCCCACGCTAGTTCCTGGAGATCCGCTCGCGGTGCGATTCTCCACGAGTAATTCGCGACTATTGACCCAGCGTCTTGCCAGTCCGCTCGCTGCCATCGCGAGCCGTCAAAGTACCGCCATTCGCCCGGACGGCACCGGTAGCTTCCGAGTCAGCGGTGTGGGGAGACAGCTCGTGCTCGTCCGTAATCTACGCGCGGCGAGAGGTTCTGCGTTTCTGGAGAGAATGAGCATCCGGTCGGTGGCCGATCTCCGCCAATCCCTCAAGAGCTTTGAGTCGGGCAGTACCGACATTGGGTGGCTGGGCGCGGGGCTTTACAAAGCGAGATCTCAATCCATCAAGTTTCAACTCCCTTCGCCCGCTTGGGTCGTGCTGAGGACCGGAAAAGACGCCGGCGCTTGGGGAGCACCGGGGGCGGCGCAGCTACTGAGCAACGCTGTGCCAGCAGCTCAGCTGGGCGCCTGGGGCGTGCGGCGTGAGTTCTCCCCCAACGAACAGACTCGCTGGGGCGGGTATGCCACAACCATCCTGGTACCGCGCAACGAACCCCAGCTGCTCGGCATCGCCCAGTCTGTGGCCGGCGCGCTAAGCACGGCCATGGCCCCGCTAACGGTCGACACCACGGCGAACATCGCTGCCAAACGCCAGCGACGGGACTATTCCCTCATGCTTGATGTCGTTCGCAATCCCCGGTTCTTGGGGGGAACTGCCGAGGCTCTCTACGCCGCCGACGGAGCCCGGCTAACCCGGGCAGGGAGCGCTGCCACGAAGAACGAATACGAGCTCACGCGGCTTCTGCGACTGGGTGTGCTGGGGGAACTCGAGTTCCGTGGCGCCACAATCCCCAGCATGCACGGCATCAGCCAGCCAGCGATGGGCGATTGGTGGCTGGCTCCCAGCAAGCCCTAACGCCGGCTCATACGCTCGCTATACGTTCGCTCAAGGTGCTGAAATCAACCGATGCCCGATCTCGCCCCCCGCCCTTCGCCGCATAGAGAGCAGCATCCGCCCTGGCCACCAATAGCTCACGAGACACTTCAGCTCTGGGAGTTAAAGCCGAGACACCGATGCTCACGGTCAAGTCATGCACGTCGTTACCGCTCCGGAAGGGGTCGCGCCGAACCGCCGCGAGTAGGCGCTCGGCTGCGCCGAGTCCGCTGATCTCGCCGGCGTCTCGCAACAACACGGCGAATTCTTCGCCGCCCACCCGGAACGCGCAATCTTCGGCGCGCAAGGAGCCCTCGATAGTCTGGGCTAGATGAGCCAACACTTCGTCGCCCCGACGATGCCCAAATTGGTCGTTCACACGCTTAAAATGATCTGCGTCGATCATCAGCAGGCAAAAAGAATTCTTATGACGACGCGAATGCGCCATTTCACGATCTAGGTAGGCGTCGAACTGGCGGCGGTTGGCCAAACCGGTGAGCGTATCGGTGACCGCGAGCAGTTCCATCTGCTACAGCCGCTCCTTCACCGATAGCTGCCGGCCCCGCTGCTCAAGCAACGCCTTCACTCGGGCTTGGAGGACGGGCCCGCGGAACGGCTTTTCCAACTGAGCTGAGGCACCCAGTTGGATGCCCTCCACGACGTCTTCTTCTCGGTTCGCATGCGCTGAGAGCATTATCACAGGAATATCCGATGTTGCCGATCCGGCACGCAGCCGCTGCAGTACTTCAAAACCTGCGACGTCGGGCATCATCACATCGAGAACCACGACGCCGACCGAGCGCGCTCGGTCTCTGACCAGCTCCAGTCCAGCAGCGCCGCCAGGCGCATCCCACACATTCATGCCTCCGCGCTCTAGCCATCGCCGTACCAACAAACGGGTGGTATCGTCGTCGTCGATCACGACCACGTGCAGCCCTAGGTCTAGGATCGCGGAACTCGCTGGCTCGGATGCATCTCTCATGAGGCCGGGCTCATATATACCCCTATCTAACAAAGCGCGACCGCGGCAGGACGAAGGGCCCAGGTGGCCGAAACGCTTAGGGTTTGCGGTGCGTCGCCGCGCCACCGCCCCCAGGTAGTGTCTCCGGGAGAGCTACTGAGCCACCGGACTTGATGTACGTAACCACGAGGGAGCTCAACTTCGCATGGGCTTTCACGCACGCGCGGCTCACGTCCCCCATGGTCACGCCCTTGCACTCTTTTCGGCGAGCTCGATAGGCGGCGGTGATGCCCTCGTCTTCTCGCAGGGAATCCCGAACCCCCGGTTCCAACCAGTTCCATTTGATCGGGGCCTGCTTCGCGGACGGAGGTTTCGTTTTCGTCACCTCACCGCCCTCGAGGCTCACACAGGCTCCGTTCCAACGAAGAGCGTCGAAGCCTTCGTCGGAACCGCTGACGGAAAATCCACCTTCCTGGGTCTTACGATGGCGCAGCACCAAGACTTCTTCATCGAAGGCCAGCTCTCCTTCGACCGACGCGCCACCGGACGCATTCCATGCCCGAATCTTGCCTCGCAGATAGACTCGCGTCCAAGGCGTGTCCGGTCCAAACATCCAAAGAGCCACACTGGAGTACACTCCGTCGCATAGCTCAGATACGAAGCGTGCCGGAGGAAGACAATACCCGTCTGCGTCTGTCTTCGCGCATTTGGCGGGGATCTCAACCGTTTCGGCGACGGGCTCCTCGGACTCTGTCGGAGCGCCACGATCCACGGGCCCCGCGGACGCAACATCGACCGTAGGCGCTTTCAGCTCGGTCGCCGTCGCGCCGCCACAAGCAACAGTCCAGGCCGCGCCAAAGAGCACGCACATCGTGCGTGTACTACCGACGCCACGGGTGCGAATCGCACTTGATGTAGATACTGCAGCCTCGGCCGCTGCTTGCCCGTCACCGTTCCAAAAATACCTCACGCGCCACCTCGTCCTTAGGCGGTCAATCCGCCGTGCCGAGAGAGTGTAGCGAACGACGGCCGCCCACTGACGGTCGCCGGTATCTTCTAGTGCTGACGTGACACTCAACCGGGAGCGGAACGCGACGGGCAAAACCCCGTCTACGCTCCGCCGTTTCGCCAGCGTTGTGCCAAAACGAGCAGCTGCCAGACGTCAGCCCTCCCCGCTGAGCGCCTTTTCGTCGTAGTAATCCAGCTTGTGCAGAGGCATCAGGACACTGCTGAGCAAGTTCAACAGGTGAGATTCCATGCGCTTATAAAATCGCGTTCCTATAGTGATGTAGACCACCGTCGCGGCTGGGTAATCGCTCTTTGCCACATCGCGAATGAGCTGGTCGCAGCGCTTGGTTACCCCTCTGCCCTCGACGGTGAGCTCACGGGCGCGGTCAACATCCGATTCGCTGTAAACACGAGCGGCTTCTTTGACCAGTACCACTACCGCCCGAGCCACTTCACGCAGTTCACCCACCAGAGCATCGTCCGGCAATTCGCAGGGCGCGAAACCGGGCACCTCGGATAGGTTCTTGGCGTAGTCGCCGAGGCGCTCCACGTCCTTGACCAAGCTCATCAACAGCAGGGCGTAGGGGACATCCCGACGCACCGGACCGGTCATATGAGCCACCACAGCCTTACGAATGCGTCGCTCCAGCTTGTTCACCTGCACGTCTTTTTCATACAGCGCAGTTCGTTCTTCCGGCGTTGGTTTTTTGCCCCAATACACAGCGCTCGACTCCAGGACCATTTCCTGCGTGAGCTCGAGCATTATCGTGAAATTTTTCGACGCCGATTGGAGTGGGAAATCCCCCGTAAATACGGCCAATAATTGTTTGAGCAAAACCCCTCCTCTTCATCAAATCATGCGAGAGACGAAAATCAACAGGGCCGGAAGCCCATAAAATAATAGCAGGACGTAGACCAAAGCGAGCGAACGAGACCGCACCGCCAAAGCTGCCAGCTTTTCTGCCAATTTCAACGGAATTTCTCGAATCGCCTCCACTGGGTAGACCAGGGCCATGCCCGTCAGATTGAACAACAGGTGCACAATAGCGATCTGAATCGCCAAATGCGCGGTCTCCGCAGGGGCGGCCATCGACGCCAGGAGGGCCGTCACGGTGGTGCCGATATTGGAGCCGAGCGTTACGGGGAACGCCTGGCGCAGCGTGATGATACCGGCGCCGGCCATCGGAACGAGGACGGACGTCGTGATCGAGCTGGACTGCACCATTACCGTGACCACCGCCCCGACAATGATGGCGACAACAGCGCTCGAGTCCAGGGACCGAGTGATATAGGTCTGCATCCGAGTCGCGGCCAGGACCCGGAGAGTCCGCACGATCGCGCCCAGGGATCCGAAAATGATGCCCGCTGACATCACGATCAACAGCACCGTCGCGACGGTCTGATCGTCACTCAGCGCTTGGCTTAAACTTTGGACGGGCTCAAGCGCCGCCTTGGTGGCCACCTTCAGCGGATTCGACATCTTGCCACCACCGCCCAGGGAGCCCACGAAGCCTGCGACCACATGACTGCTTTGGGAGAGAAAGCCGGTCATGATTTCAAGTGGCAGCAACACCGCCACCACCAAGAAATTAAAAAAATCGTGGCAAGTGGCGGCAGCAAAGGCGCGCTTGAACTCCTGGGCGTGGCCCATGTGTCCTAGCGACACCACCGTGTTCGTCACCGTAGTGCCAATATTCGCTCCCATGATCATGGGGATGGCGTTCGCCACCGGCAGAGGATTCTCCGGTGCGGCGACGAGAGCCACAATCATCGAAGTGGTGACCGACGAACTTTGCACCAAGGTGGTCGCCAGAATCCCGACGACCAATCCCATGAAGGGATTTTCAGTTTGGTGAAAAAACGTGTGTAGCGCTTCTTTGCCGAGGCCCTTGAAGCCAGTCCCCATGCCCCGGATGCCGACCAAGAAAATGAACAGCAAGAAGAGGACGAAAATAAACCGTGTCCACGCTTCTCGCTTCCCGATTTCACCGGGAGGTATCGAACGCTGGGCAGCGGACGGTAACGTCATAACTCTCAGCCCGGGTACAGCCATCCCCCAGCGGGCGCAAGCCTTTGCCGCGCGTGATTTCTAAATGTCGCAGCGCCGGCAAGGAGCGCTGGTCCGCCCAATTCGGCTATTCAACCGTCACTGTTTTTGCGAGGTTTCTGGGCTGATCGATGTCGGTGCCCTTCAAATCTGCAATATAATAGGCGAGGAGCTGGAGCGGCACGACCGTCAGCAGCGGTTGTACGACATCAGGCGCCACCGGCACCTCCAGCACGTGTTCTGCGATCTTCGCGGATTCCGGATCGCCGGCGCTAACGATGGCTATGACTTGGCCGTCCCGGGCGCGAACTTCCTGTAAATTGGACAGGGTTTTTTCGTATTGACTGTCCCGAGGCATAACGACCGCCACAGGCATGTCCTCGTCGATCAGCGCGATCGGGCCATGCTTCATTTCCCCAGCAGCATATCCCTCCGCATGGGCGTAGGATATTTCCTTCAGCTTCAGGGCCCCCTCCAGTGCGGTCGGAAATCCCAGTCCTCGGCCGAGAAACAACATGTGCTGCACATGCTGATAGCGCCGGGCCACCTCGAAAACCTTGTCTTTACTCTCAAGGGTGATTCGGATCTTCTCGGGGACCTCGACCAGGGCCTGCAGTACGTCTCGCCCCTTGTCGGCCGAGAGGGTGCCCCGGCGGCGCCCCAGATACACCGACAGCATCAACAGTGCGACCAGTTGAGCCGTGTAACATTTCGTCGATGCCACGCCGATTTCAGGTCCAGCGTGGGTGTACAGCGTGCCATCGGCAGCGCGCGGGATGGCACTTTCCAGCACGTTCACCACGCTAATGACTCGGGCTCCCGCTTCCTTGGCCGACTTCATTGCCGCCAAGGTGTCCGCGGTTTCTCCCGACTGACTCACGGCTATCACTAGATCTTCGGGACCGAAGACCGGCTCACGATAGCGGACCTCGCTCGCTAGCTCAGCATGGGCGGGAACTCGGGCGAGCTGCTCCATCCAATACCGCCCCGCCAAGCAAGCGTGATAGCTGGTGCCACAAGCCAACAGGCACACCCGCTTGATCTGTTTGGCCGCCGCTTCATCGATGCCCATTTCTCGGGGCACAACGTCGCCGTTCTCAAGATCCAGCCGTCCGCGCAGCGTGTCCTCAACCGCACGCGGCTGGTCGAAGATTTCCTTGAGCATGAAGTGCTTGAAGCCGCCCTTCTCTGCCTGCATCGGGCTCCAATTGATCCGCTTGGGCTCGCGCGTCACCGACTCGCCCTCCAAGGTCTCAATCTTGATCCCGTCGGCGCTGAGCTGTGCCAGCTCACCATCTTCAAGGAAGATGACATCCCGGGTGTGCTCCAGCAGCGCCGGAATATCGCTCGCGCAAAGGCTTTCGCCGTCGCCGACGCCCAACACCAAGGGAGAAGCATTCCGGGCGACCACCAGCTGCCCCGGCTCACTCTCACTCAGCACCGCCAAGGCGTAGGCGCCCCGGATCTGACGGAGTGCAACGCGTACGGCGTCCAGTAGACGTTCACTGTCCTTCAGCGCTCGGTGGATCAGGTGAGCGACGATCTCGGTGTCCGTATCGCTAGAAAACTCGATCCCTCCCGAGGCTAGCTCCGCCTTCAGCTCGAGGTGATTCTCGATAATGCCGTTGTGAACGACCGCCACCCCCCCGGCGACATGGGGGTGCGCATTCTCTTCGCTGGGCCGGCCGTGGGTAGCCCACCGGGTGTGGCCCAGGCCCGTGGTGCCCTTCAACGGGGATTCCTGCAGCACCGAGGCGAGGTTCTTAAGCTTGCCGACAGCGCGAACAACCTGAAGTTGCTTGCCATCGTGGACCGCGACACCCGCTGAGTCGTACCCCCGATATTCCAACTTCCGCAACCCGTCGACCAGGATGCCAGCCGACTCTTGCGAGCCTACGTAACCTACAATTCCACACATAGTGTCCTCCACCGGACTCTAACGCGGATAGAGCTAGCTGCCAGAAGCAATTGAGTCCGCTCGCTCCCCGACTGGACAACACCCGACGCCCGCGATCCCATTCGGTTCGCCGATCACCGTTCCGGGGAATATCGGACGCTAGGCGTTGAGGGCTTCGGCGCCGCCGATGATCTCAAGGATCTCGGTGGTGATCGCAGCCTGCCGCACACGGTTGTACTTGAGCGTGAGCTCGGCGATCATTTCAGTGGCATTCTTGGTGGCCGCATCCATCGCAGTCATGCGCGCGCCCAACTCGGAGGCCACAGACTCGTACAATGCCCTGAGAATAGTGATCTCTACGTACATCGGTACGAGACGGTCCAACAGGGCCGTTCGATCCGGCTCAAACATGTACTCAGTCACCGCTGCCACGTCGGAGCTCTCGATCTCGCTGATCGAAGCCTGAAGGGGAAACAGCGGGTGAAAAGTCACCGTCTGAGTCATGGCACTCTTGAACTCGTTATAGACCAGGTAGATGGAGTCGGCTTCGCCGGCCAAAAACGGCTTCACTAACTGTTGGGCCAACTCGCCGGCAGTCTCCACGCTGAGATTGTCCCAGACGGAGTCAAACACCTGAAACACGGGTGCGTTGCGGCGACGGAAGTAGTCTCTGCCTTTTCGACCGATGAGACCCAGCTGGACGGTCTTATCGGCGTCCTCTTGCTCATGCCAGTATCGTTCGACAGCCTTGTTGATGCTCGAGTTGAAGGAGCCGCACAGGCCGCGGTCGCTCGTGATCACGACAACGAGAATATTCTTCTCCGGGCGTTGCGCGAGCAAGGGGTGCTCCAACTCGCCACCGCCATCGCCACTCTCAACCTGGGCCTGCTGGGCGGAATCGACCACACGGCGCAGAACCGAATCGATTTCTACCGCGTAGGGCCGCATCGAAGTGATGCGTACCTGAGCTTTGTTGAGCCGCGCCCCCGCCACCATTTTCATGGCGCGGGTGATCTTTTGCGTGCTCTTTACGCTAGTGATCCGTTTGCGGATTTCCTTGAGGTTAGCCATCAGATGCTTTCAGGTTTCGATACGACGCGGATTTACTTCTGACTGGCGACGAAGGAATCAGTGAACTCCTTCAAAACAGCGTTCAACTTCTCCGCGTCGTCACCCTTGACGACCTTCTTGGTCCGGATGGTCTCGAAGACCTCCGGGTGCTTCGAATCGATGAAGCTGAAGAGTTCTTTTTCGTAGGTCTTCAGAGCGCCCAGGGGCAAGTCGTCGACGTAACCCTTGGTACCGGCGTAGATAATGACGACCTGGCGCTCGACCGGCATGGGCACGTACTGGCCCTGCTTCAAGAGCTCGGTCAGTCGCTTGCCACGTTCCAGCTGGGCGCGGGTAGTGGCGTCCAGATCGCTCGCGAACTGAGCGAAGGCTGCCATCTCTCGGTACTGGGCCAGATCGAGGCGAAGAGTACCGGCGACGGCCTTCATCGCTTTGATTTGGGCGTTACCGCCGACTCGACTCACGGAAATACCGACGTTAATGGCCGGGCGGACGCCGGAGTAGAACAGGTCACCTTCGAGGAAGATCTGGCCGTCCGTAATCGAAATAACGTTGGTCGGAATGTAGGCAGAGACATCGCCCGCCTGGGTCTCGATGATCGGCAGCGCGGTCAACGAGCCGCCGGAGAATGGATCCCGCACGATTTCGCAATCGGCCTTGTCGTCACGGCTCTCGAGAGACTCCTTAGACTGGTCGGGGGCCAGCGCGCCAATATGCACTTTGCCGTCGATACCGCGGAACTTGTGGTCTCCGGGGGGCACTTTGGTGCCCTTCTTGACCACGAAGAATCGGTCCGCCAGCTTGGCTGCGCGCTCCAGGAGGCGAGAGTGAACGTAGAACACATCACCCGGGTAGGCTTCACGGCCCGGCGGGCGACGAAGTAGCAAGGACATCTGACGGTAGGCAACGGCCTGCTTGCTCAGGTCGTCGTAGATGCAGAGCACGTGCTCGCCACGGTCGCGGAAGTACTCGCCGACCGAGACACCCGCGTAGGGCGCCAAGAACTGAAGCGGTGCAGCCTCAGTCGCCGTCGCACAAACGACGGTGGTGTATTCCATCGCGCCGACCTCGGTGAGCTTGGCGACGATCTGGGCGACAGTGGAAGATTTTTGTCCGATGGCCACGTAGATGCATTTAACGCCCGTGCCCTTCTGGTTGATGATGGTGTCGAGAGCGATAGCGGTCTTGCCTGTCTGGCGGTCGCCGATGATCAGCTCTCGCTGGCCGCGGCCGATGGGGATCATGGCATCAACAGCCTTGAGACCCGTTTGCATGGGTTCGGTGACCGGCTGGCGTTCCATGATGCCGGGGGCTTTCACCTCGATGCGGCGTCGGTCTTTGGTCTCAATAGGGCCCTTGCCGTCGATGGGCTGCCCGAGCGCATTGATGACTCGACCCAGCACGGCTTCTCCGGCGGGCACGTCAGCGATTCGGCCGGTTCGCTTGCAGCTCGAACCCTCGCGGATGCCGGCGGGGTTACCCAGAATGGCCACACCGACGTTGTCCTGCTCGAGGTTGAGCACCAAGCCGAAGACTCCGCCGTCAAACTCAACCAGCTCGCCGGCCATGGCCTTTTGCAGCCCATACACGCGAGCGATGCCGTCGCCCGTGGTGAGGACCGTACCTGTTTCAGTGACAAGAGCTGTGCGATCGAAGTTCTGAATTTGCTTCTTGATGATCTGCGAAATTTCGTCGGCGCTAAGCTGCATGGTGTCCTTCTTGTCTGGCTCGCGGTCTGTGTGTCCGCTGTGTAATCTGGGTCTGCGTCGGGGACGGCTGTCTGACGCGGGGAAAACTGTTGAGGGTGGTGAGGGCTCAGGGAGCCGAGAGCAGTTGACGCTCAAGCTCTTGGAGGCGCCCCTTGAGGCTGCCATCGATAATGTGATCGCCGATGCGGGTAATGGCTCCGGCGATCAGGCTTGAGTCTTCCTTTTTCTCAAGGATGATCTTGCGGGAGGTCGACTTCTCCAGTTCCGCACTGAGCTTCGTGTAGAAGGAGGGAGACATCTTCTTAGCGGTGGTCACGGTGGCTCGGAGCACACCCGCCTTTTCATCGGCCAGCCCTTGCAAACGAAGCGCGATGGCTGGCAAAAACTCCAAACGCTGACGACGAGCCAAGAGTCGGATGGCGTTTTTTGCGGTCTCAGCGAGCCCCAGTTTGGCAGCGAGTTCCGTGAGAATGGCTTCCCGTTTGGCTTCGGTCACGACCGGGTTGTGCAGGATGGACTGCAACTCGTTGCTGGAGGCGTAGGCATTCGCCATCCGACGGATCTGCTCGGTCAGGAGCGCGAGCTGTTTGGCTTCCTCGCCAAGTTCGAGAATGGCTCGCGCGTAGCGTTCAACAATGGCGCCGTTACTCATGCTCGGCCTCCTTTGGCGTTCACGGAGGAACCGAGACCGGCCAGGTAATCATCCACCAAGCGTTGGTGGTCGGCCTCGCTGAGTTGTTTAGTGAGCAATTGCTCGGCGGCCGCCAATGCGGCCTTGGAAGTATTAGCCAGGACTTGCTCTCGCGCCGCTTTCAGTTCCTGCTGAATGACCAGTTTGGCGTCGTTTTCCAGGCGCTCCCGGCGGGCTTCCGCATCCTTCACGATGCGCACGCGCTCCGATTCGGCCGCCTCCTTCATCTCTTTGCGAACGCGTTCGATCTCATCGTCCACGTGAGCCAGTTTGGCTTCGTATTTTTCCAACTGGGCTTCCGCCTCGGACTTCATCTTGGCAGCGTCTTCCATGCCGCCCATGATGTCCGCCTTCCGCTTTTTGAGACCGTCCACCAGAGGCTGCTTACCGAGCTTGAGCAGCAGCAACAGCAGCAGACCTGTATTGAAGAACTGTGCGCCTAGGGGAACAGGCATGCCCTTGGGGCGGATCCAGAAAGTAGGCGTCGCGTGGGGATCGCTGGACTCGGAAATCATGCCCTGA
>SPKZ01022165.1_pt1 | contig 37131 bp, 69 predicted proteins | sample 2456571 | NCBI WGS metagenome assembly SPKZ01 (sample SAMN11192286, study PRJNA482655) | marine metagenome | biome: ENVO:00000447; feature: ENVO:00000244|ENVO:00000211|ENVO:00000569|ENVO:00002023; material: ENVO:00002151; isolation source: ocean water from marine abyssalpelagic zone ...
AATATATGACTTAACAATAGCTTCATCCATATTTAGTAATTTCTTTTATACTTGGTATGATGAATTAATCATAGTGGTAGGACTCTTACAAATGGGTGTTTCTTATAATGGATTTATTACAGCACTTAGCAACTTACAGAAGTTGTTACCTAGGATTGTTTTTTATAGTCACGGTGTTAATAAGAGTCTACCTACACGAAAAGAAAGAGAGACTAAAGCGTGAAGCAAGAAATAGCACAGGGTATCGCGCATTCAGCCGTAACACTAGCGACAGGTACGGGGATTCTGACCGTAATACTTGAGTTTTTTGACAATAATGCTGCTGGCGTTGGTGCAATGTCTACCATTCTCTTTGGTTTTATTTACGTTTATTTTCAGTGGTCCTCAAATAAAAAGCTTACAGTTGCAGAAATAAACACAATAAATATAGACGCCTTATCACAAGACTTTTACGATCACAAAATAGAAACAACTGAGAAATTAGAATCTTTAGGTGATGGTATTAAGGTTTTATTAGATAGAAAATAACACTCTATACACTGTATAGAATCAATTGACGAGATATAATAATGCCTATTGTTAAGTCTGAAATATTAGAACAATCAAAACAAGCTAGCGGTTACAGGGTAAAGTTTAAATATACTTTTGCAGATGGTCGCACGTTCAACGTAGGCACTCTAAACGCTAATAGCATAGAGCAAATAGACCAACTACTCATTGACAAGAAAGCGCCTCTAGAATTATCTGTTAAATCCAATGACGCTCAAGAAGCTAAAGAACTTGGAATTACAGCGGAATATAAAGAAGCATCTCAAGCTGATGTTTATTATATTTACATGTATGAAGGGTTTAACGAATCAGAGCCACTACTAGCTTATGAGTTAATGGAACCAGTAGCACAAGATATATTAGACTTAGGTTTAAGTGTTGAGCAGATGGCCGGAATGTTTAATCAAACTATTGAAATGGTAAATGATGTAATGGCAAAGTGGGCTTATTTAGATTCAAACAAAGATATTATAACTGGCTATAAAACTGTTAAGGGCGGTATGTAATGGCTTATTACAAAATTAAAGATGATGGAACGGCAACGCTTGATGCGGGGCGTGTAACTGTACAGCCTACAGGGTCATTTGCTGCCGATGGTGTGGCTAATCATTACGCAAGTATAACAGCGGCATTACTAGCTACAACCCCACCTATTGCGGGTGATTTTTTTATAGTAAGTGATTTACATAACTTTTCCACTACTGCTGCACAAGTTTATACTGGTGTAATCCCTACGCCTTACTACATAATATGTGTCGATGATGCAAATATGGATGCCTCAAGAACTAGTGGTAATAGAGGAAAAGAAACCTGTACTAGTACATCAAACGACATAATACTGGATGATTCTTTTGTTTCAGGTATGTGTTTTGAGAGTAGCGATAATATAGTATTAGGTGGTACTACTGGTAATTTACTTCAAGATTGCGAATTAGCCGTGACAGGTAGCGGTGACGTAATCACTGTTAATGGAGATGGTTTTAGTGCAGTGCTTATTAATTGTGTTGCTAATTTAGCATCTTCCTCTAGTTCTTTTCAAGTTGGCGGGGGCGCAAGTATTGAAATGAATGGCGGTTCCGTAACTGTTGGGGGTACAGGACATGAGCTTTTTACTTCTGGCTTTTTTAGTGGTGGCGGTATTGTTAGATTTAATGGTGTTAACTTAGAGGCTATTGATAACGTTTTAATAGCTAATGTCGGGTCGTCAGAGTCGGCAGATGACGGTATTGATGTTAAATTTGATATGTGCAAGATAGCATCAGGCGTGTTATTTACTAATGAAACCTTTAAAAGTAAGAGTATGAGAGCGTTATTTACAAGATGTTCAAACTCAAGCGCAGCAGCAGAATACCAATATCACTTACATGCTTTTGGTGGTGACGTTGATGATGATAGCGCTATATTTAGAAATGAAGATGAAGCTTTCACAGAATCTAATCAAAAGATTTCCTATAAAATTGTAACTAATTCAGATGCAAGTTTAGGCTCTCCATTATGGTTTGATTTCCCTGTACTGAGATATACAAGATTATCAGCAGGAGCAACAGACACTTTAAGATTTTACATAACAAGTAACACAGCGTTAACTGATAAAGATATTTACATTGAAATTAGTTATCCTGACGGAACCAATAAACAAACACCTAACTTTTTATCTAGCGCACCAACTACAGTTGGAGGCACATTAGATTTAATGGCAACAGGTACAACATTAACCACTGACGCTTCAAGCTCATGGACTGGCGCACTATCAAACTTATATCAAATAGATGTAGATACTAGCGGAGATGTAGGCGCAGACTGCCAACCAATAGTTAAGGTTTATGTAACCCTGCCAAGCGTAACAATACAAATAGCATCTGAATATGGCCTTAGCTAATGACTAAGTATATTGGCTTTCTAGAAACTGGTACGGGTAAAAGCCAAGGTACTAATGGCGGTATATTTGAAACTGTATCTGGTGGTATATCAGTAACAGTAACAGAAACACTTAATTCTTTTGCAGATTCATCAGTAATAGATATTGATCACAACGTAACTTTTACGGTAACTGAAACATTAAGCGCATTCACTGATAATTCAATATTGGCCGTAACAAGTGCCGGAGAGGTATCAGTAAGTGTAACGGAAGTTCTTAGTTCATTCTTGGATTCATCCGTTATTAATCTATCAGCAAATATAGACGTTACAGTAACAGAGGTTCTTAATTCGTTTTTAGATGGCTCTAATGTTACAATAGCTAAAGACATAACTGTTGAGGTTACGGAAGTACTAGCAAGCTTTACAGATAGTTCATTTATTAAACTTCCTGCTATATGGGTTAACAAGCCAGCAGTAGTAACAAATTACACAGCAAAAACACCAGTAAGTACAGTCTGGACAAATAAAGGATAAAGTAATGGCACAAAGTTCAATAGCAGAATGTAACGCAGCACTAGACGCTCGCAATGCAAAACTAAACACAGGCACAGTAGAAATACGAACAGGTGCGGCGGCTGATATTGATTCAGCTCCTACAGGTACAGTATTAATAACATTTACTTTACCGGCTACAGCGTTTGCTTCTGCATCAGCACGAGCGGCAACAATGAACGCAGTAACAGCAGTTACAGCAACGGTAGCTAACGCAGGTACACAAGTTCATTATGTAGCTAAAGAATCAGGTAGTGCAGTATCAAGAGTTGGTACTGCAGGTACTAGTGGTACTGATATGATTTTAAACAGCCTTACTTGGTCGATTGGTGATGATGTTTCAGTAACTAGCTGGACTACTTCACAACCTAAATAATGACAGGTCAATAACCTTTTAGGAGGACTGACAAATGAGTAAAGATAAAGGTGGCAGACCAACAGTAATGACGGATGATGTAATCCAGAAACTTGAGGCTGCTTTTTTAGTTGGTGCTACTGATTTAGAAGCTTGTGTACATGCAGATATAGGTAAGTCAACGCTGTATGACTATTGCCAAGATAACCCAGAGTTTTCGGAGCGAAAAGAGACATTAAAGAATCAACCAACACTAAAAGCTAAATTAATCATTGATGAAGCACTGACAGGTGGTGACTTAAACACAGCTCATAGAGTCATAGACCGCAAAGAAGGCTCAAAGGTTAAGCAAGAAATAACAGGCGTTAATGGTGGTCCTTTAGAGGTCACAACGTTTAACTTTATACCGGTTAGTGTTAATGACTAGTATAGATATTAAATACGTTCAAAACCTTCATCCAATATTTACCAAACCAAAAAGAATAAAAATCATAGTTGGTGGCCGTGGCTCTACAAAGTCAACAGGCATCGCTGATTTGGTCGCGGCTAAAATATCTAATGGTGAGTTAATCTGTTGTGCCAGGGAAAACCAAAACTCTATTGAAGAGTCGGTACACAGAACAATACTTGACGAAATAAGCCGGTTAAAAATGGCTGGCTTTGAAGATACCAAGACTTCAATCACCCATACTAGCGGGGGCCGTACATTCTATCGTGGTCTAGCAAGAAATATAACCTCACTTAAATCTACATTATCTGGTGTTGACTTGCTTTGGATAGAAGAGGGTGAGGATATATCTGCAAACACCTTAAGGGTTCTTACTGCTTCTGTTCGGTTAAATGCAGAGGACACAGAAAAGCTTTTAAATGGTAATAAGCTAGAATCACAAGAGCAGCTTGATGAGTTATTAGCAGAATCAGGGTTTAAAATGCCTGAGATAATAATAACAATGAATAGAGGCCGCAGAGATGGGGCCGTAGCTAAGAAGTGGCTAATCAGAGCAGAGAAAGAATTAAAACGATGTGGCTATTATGAAGATGATAGCATCATGGTTGTTGAAATGAATTATACCGACATGCCTAAAAGCTGGTTTATAGCATCAGGCTTAGAGGTTGAGCGGCTTGATGATAAAGATAAGCTATCAACGGCAGAGTATGACCATAAATGGAATGGATTTTATATGGATGAGGTAGAGAATTCAATAATAAAGGGCGAGTGGTTTGATGCTTGCGTGGACGCTCATAAGATAGAGAGATTAAAAACCGCTTTCGAACCTCATGGCTGCAAGATAGCTTCACATGATCCATTCAATGATGGTGACGATGCTGGAGGCTATGTATTAAAGCATGGTTCTATAATCAAAAAGGTTAGATCTAAAACTAAAGGCGCTATTGATGAAACTTGTGACTGGGCCACTGAACACGCGATAAATGACGGTGCTGATTGGTTTGTATGGGATGAGGACGGAATGGGCGCAGGGTTAAAGCGTCAAATATCTGACAACTTCAAAGGCACAAAGATAAGGTATCATGGATTTAGAGGTGGGCTATCTGGTTCAGGCCAAGATACTGCCGATAAGATATACCAAAAGACAGGCGACGAAAAAGATAAGAAGCCTAAGACATACAAAGAAACCTTTTTAAATAACCGCTCACAATATTACATTAAACTAGCTGACTTAATGTTTAATACTTATAAGTGTGTTGTTAGAGGTGACTATGTAGATCCTAATGAGATGATAAGCTTTGACAGCGAAGGTATTGAAAACCTATTAGACTTAAGATCTCAGCTAACCCGTATACCTAGAATACCAAACGGTAAAGGGTTGCAGCAGATAATGAATAAAAAGGATATGAAGTCTAACAAGATAGACTCACCTAACGAGGGCGATAGTATAATGATGGCGCTATTTGAGCCGCCTATCAAGAAGAAACGTAAAGCTTTAAACTATGGCAAGGTTAATGTTTATTAATACCTCATTGAAGGACTCTTGCCCGTAGTATTACCAAACGAGCGAGGCGCAGACAATTGCTTAACTGCCTTACTACCACACTCGCAATCTATTTCCTTAGTGCTGCTTTCTATCCATTTATCAGTATAGGTTATGCCGCACTTGCATTTAAAGTTTAACAATATCTTCATGTTAATTTATCCTCAAGCCCACGGCACATATCTTCTAACTGATCAATCAAGTCAGGGTTGTTACACCTTGCGTTATATGTTGCTATTCTAATGCCCCATCTAGTGCAAGCATCCTCAACTAGCCAGCCTTTAGATGTTAATATCCTTGTTGCGTTGTGCTTTATCATGCCATACCTCGTAAATGCGCCTATTCAATATCCGATTATCGCACATATAAACACAGTAGTAAAAAAGTTATAATACATCAAAGCAATCTTCATTAATCACCGAGTAACTTTTAATGGCTCAAATGTCAGAGAATGAATTAGTTTCATTGTTATCTGCTGCGGAAAGTGATGCAGCTATCTATAACGGTGAGTTTTCAGCAGAAAATACCAAGTATCTAAAAGGCTATCTAGCCATCAAGAGTGGTGACTTTGCCGCACCAGCAGATCAATCGAGCGTAGTATCAACAGATATAGCCGATGTAGTTGAATCTGATATGCCTTCGTTAGCTAGAATCTTCTTAGGTTCAGGTGATGTAGTTTCTTTCGTTGCCAATACAGACAACGATGCAGAAGTGCAGGAAGCAGAAGAAAAAACCAAATACGTTAACTGGATTATCCGCAATCAACCTGATTCATTTATGCTTATACATAACTGGATGAAAGATGCGGAGATTCAAAAGAATGGCGTTGTTAAATACTTTATTGACGAACAGAAAGAAGTTGAAGAGGTTGAATTTACCGATGTTGATCAATCAGAATTAAGCGCTATCGTTGAAAGCTTAAAAGGTGCAAAGGTTGACAAGGTTAAAGTCGAAGCTGTTGAGCGTTCAGAAGAAAATGAATTAGATAACACATTCGACATAAAGTTTCGTGTCACTCGTACAGAAAAGAAAGTCGTTATAATTAACGTACCTCCTGAAACATTTCTAATAACTAAAAACGCATCTAGTTTAAATGATGCTGAATTAGTTGGTGATAGAGGCACAAGAACTCGCGGCTCATTACTAGCAGAAGGGTTTGATAGAACTTTAATCGATCAATTATCTAGCGTTGGTGAAGAAGATAACCGCAATGGTAATTTAAAATCAGTTCGTGATCGTGATCAAGGTGGTTCCGATGCCGACAATACAATTAATAACTGGGCTTCTCAAGAAGTTCAAATATCTGACTTATACGTCAAGATAGATTTTGATGGTGATGGTATTGCAGAGCGTAGACACGTAATGATATCGGGTAACAAGGTATTAATTAACGAATCATTTAACCATGTCCCTTATGCTTCACTATCGGCTATCTTAATGCCTCACAAAGCTATTGGTCGAAGTCGTGCTGAGATTACATACGAAACACAACGCCAAAAAACATTCTTAATGAGAGCGTTAAACGATAATATTCGAGCAACAGCAAAGCCTAGACATGTTGTTCATCCTGATGTTGATCTAGATGATATGTTAACCATTAGAGATAACGGCATTATCCGTATGGAAGACGACACAAGTATCATTCCTCAAAACGCTGTCATGCCTTTGGTCGTTCCTTATGTTGGTAATGAGATATTACAGGTAACACAATCAGTTGATCAATCACTAGCTAAAAAGACAGGCTCAATGGTGGCTAATCAAGGCTTAGATGCTGATAAGATAATGAGAGAAACAGCAACACGCTTCCAAGGCGTTCAAGATGAAGGCTCAGCCAAGATTGAATTAATAGCACGTAACTATGGCGAAACAGGCTTTCGTAAACTATATGAAGGTATAGCGTGGTTAGTATCAAGATTTCAAGATACACAAACAGAATTCAGAGTATTAGGTAAAGCTTTAACAGTTAACCCTAAATCATGGAAGTATAAACACTTCATTGAATCTAAGGTTGGTTTAGGTGCTGGCAGTAATGAGCAGTTAATTGAAGCTCGACAAGGTTTGTATCAAATACAGCAACAACTTAAAGCTACTGGCTCTAAGATTGTTGATGAAGAAGGGATATACAATAACCTTGCGAGCTTAACTGACGGTTTAGGTTTTAGTCGTAATGAAAAGTTATTTAATAACCCTGCTGAGCCAGATGAATTACTAAAAGCTGATAATGAAGAGTTAAACGGCATGGTTCTACAGATGCAAGAAGCTATGGAGGCACAAGCTGAACAGATTAGACAACTACAGGCATTTACTCAAAGCAAAACCATTGAAGCTAAAGCTAAACTAATGGTAGCTAAAGATACATCGATACAGAAAGCGGCAGAGTTAGCAGAGAAAACTAGACAGTTTGATGTAAGTACAACTCAAGATGCTAGCCAATTCCAAACAAGTACCGCGGTAGATTTAACCAAGATTGATGTTAGTACCGACGAAAGAGTTAAAGGGAGCTTGGTTTAATGAATGAATCAGAACTTAAAAACACAATTCAGAAAGCACAACGCGCCGATGCTTTACTTAATGATCCACTTATCCAAGAGTTTATTATTACTTTACGTGGCGACTTACTTACTAAGTTTGAAAGCGCCAGTTTAGAAGATGAAGCAGAAAGATTGGCAGCATGGAATCAATCACAAGTATTAAATAAATTTTTAGATAAGTTCACCAAGACAATTAGAGAGGGTAAAAACGCTCAGTTGTCATTAGTAGAAAGAGCAAAGATTAAACTTAGGAATGTAATTTAAACGTCAACAACCTTTAAGGACTGACAATGCAAACAGCAGAGCAAGATTATTTAAAAGCAAGAAAAGAAGCGAGAACGCCAACGGACTCACCAGAGCAACCTGAAAGTGTTGAAGCTGTCGACGTGCTAGAAGATAGCGCACCAATTGAAGAGGTAGCAGAAGCAGGAGCGCAAGCAAATGAAGAAGCTAAAGCAACGATTGAAGAATCAGTAACACAAAAAGACTCGCAAGATGAAAATTCAGATGAGGAGAGTGACCTTTTTTACTATGATATAGATGGTGAAGAAGTAAGCACTAACCAAATCAAGGAATGGAAATCTGGCAGTATGATGCAAGCTGATTACACTCGCGGAAAGCAGGGCGTTGCAGATGATCGCAGGGCGCTAGATTCAGATAGAGAAACTTTTGATATTGAACATTCTAAGTTATCAGAGCAGCTACTAACGCTAGAGGCAATGATTAACGAAGATACTTTAACTGATGAAGCTATTGCAGATATGCGGGAGTATGAACCAGAGCAGTACATTAAGCATATTGAAAGACAGGGTAAGCGAAAGGACTTCTTAAAAGAAGCTAAATCAAACGCCACTCCTAAATCAACTGTTAATGCACAAGAAGAACAAGCAACGCTAATTAGGGCTAATCCCCAATGGCTTAATAACGGTAAAGCAACAGAAGCTTATACAAAAGATATGGATGCTTTAACTAATTATTACGCTGATAATGGGTTTTCTCAATCGCAAGTTGATGCGGTTAATGGAAACGCTTTAATTGCTCAGGCTGTTATCGAAGCAGCAAGGGCCAAGTCTTTAGGTAAAACTAATGCAGCTATTGATAAGCGAGTTCGGAAAGCACCGGTAAGTACTAGACCAAGAGCAAAAGCTCAAACAAGCGTACATGATGAGATTAAAAAGGTTCAAGCTAGATTCAATCAAACTGGATCTGATAAAGACTTTCTTACATTACGCAAACTTAAACGACAACTTAACAACTAAAGGTTATTATTATGGCTACTCCAGCAGATACAGTAAGTACGTACGACGCGATAGGTAATCGCGAAGATTTAATTAACAATATTTATAACATCGCCCCAACAACTACTCCTTTTATTAGTGGTATTTCGCGTGGTGATGCAACAGCAACAAATCACGAGTGGCAAACTCAAGATTTGGCTAGCGCTGATGATACTAACGCGCAAATCGAGGGTAATGACGCGACCACCACTGCCGCAACTCCTTCCGTGCGATTGGGTAATCAAACGCAGATTTCTGACAAGGTTCCTCGCGTAACGCGCACACAGCGTCAAGTTGACTCTGCTGGCCGTGGCGATGAGATGGATTATCAAATCATGCTTAAGACTAAAGAGCTTAAGCGAGATATGGAAAAGGTTATCTTAGCCAATAAAGCGAAGGTTGGTGGTTCAGAGTCGGTGGCACGTATTGCTGCTGGCGTAGAGTCATGGCTAGCTACTAACTTTAATGGTGGCGTTGGCGCTGTTGCTCCTACTGGTGATGGTACGGACGCAAACACTCCAGGTACTAACCGAGCCTTTGACGAGGCAGATCTAAAAACAGTATTAGCTTCATGTTTTGATGAAGGTGGTGAGCCAGATACTATTATGGTCGGTGCAACTATCAAGCAAGCTATGTCAGGCATTGTTAATGGTGGCACTTCTGGCGCTGCTCAACGTGTTGTTGATGGTAATGCGGCAACAGTTCATACAGCTATTGATATTTATGTGTCAGATTTTGGCTCATTAGCTGTTATTCCTAACCGTTTTCAGGTTCAAACGTCAATGTTGGTTCTTGATATGAGCATGTGGAGTTTAGCGACTCTTGCAGACTTTCAAGAAACTCCACTTGCTAAAACTGGTGATTCAGATCGTGTTCAATTACTTTCTGAGTATACACTTGAAGCTAAGAACGAAAAATCAAGCGGTATCATTACTGCATTAACTTCATAGGATTAACACAGGGCAAGGAAGCCCATTAAATTAAGGTAATATCATGGCTAAGTACATTGTAGATAAAGGCTTTCGTGCATTAGAAAAAGATTCAAAAATGCACCGTAAAGGTGATGTAGTAGAGTTAAGCGGTAAAGAATTAGAGTTTGCACACGATAATAAATGTGTAACTAAATTCAAAGAAGAAAAAAAGTAAATTAAATGCGGTGTAAAAACCGCTTTATTTAAGGGTTAAAGATGCGCGTAAGAGATGAGCAAACCGACATAGTAGAGCATTATTCAAAAGATTGTGATGGTAAAATTAAGGTGTATCAAACCCAAGACGTATCACCATTTTTAGAGCATAACAAGCAGTTTGAAGATGTTAACCAAAAAGGCTTTAAAGGTGATTGGCATCGCATGGCATCGATACCACCTATCGTTATAGTTATGTGGACAGAAGAATTAAAAAAGATTGGTGCTGATTGCATTAACCCTATTGATAAAAAGAACAGAAAGTTTCTATTGGGAAAGTTAAACGATCCAGCGTGGAACAAGTTAAGAACTAAACAAGGTGTTATCTAATGGCATTGGCAAACTATGACGATTTAGTTAAAAGTATTGTATCTTGGGGGCATCGCGAGGACTTAAACGAACTCATTCCCGATTTTATCGCACTAGCTGAAACTGAGATGTACAACAATGAAGGTTGGCAGTTAGAAACAAGAGACATGGAACTAGTATCAACCGCGCCCACTGCTGGTTTATATTTAGAATTACCTCCAGGCTTTGAAAAGGCTCGCAGTATTCAATTAGAAACTGGTAACGGTTTAGTCGATGTTAAGTTTCAAGCACCGGAGCAATTACCAAGGCGACCAGGCACAGGCCAACCTAGATTTTTCAGCGTTATCGGTAACGAGATAGAGTTTAACGTAGTTCCTGATACTGCTTACACAATACAAATTCAATACTATAAAAAGCCTGAACCTTTAACGGTATCCAATCAAACAAATAGCGTGTTAACTAATCACCCTAATATATATTTATTCGGCGCATTGCATCAAATGTATTTATACACACAAGATGGAGAGCAAGCAATTACCCACTTTTCTAAAATGCAATCTGTTATCCGTGGCGCTAACAAGGCAGCTAAAAAGGCTCGCTATGGTGCTGCTCCTTATATGCGAGTTGAAGGAGTTACTCCTTAATGGCTAGGTTTACAACAGTACCTTTTAACATTGTTGGCGGCACTTATGAAAACAGAAGTAAGCCGATTTCAACACAACGAACGGTTAACATGTACCAACAAGTTAATCCTAAAGTTAAGAGCCAAGTTAGCTTACAATCCTTTCCAGGACAAAAGCTGTTACAAGGCGTTGACGGTGAAGTTGATCGCAATACTCATAATATGGCGGAGATACTTTATAGAGTAGTTGATAACACTCTATATTCTGTGGATTCATTAGGTGTTCACACTTCATTAGGTACGGTAACAGGCTCTAATAGGTGTATATTTGCTGATGATGGTGACAACCTAGTAATCATTGCTGACAAGGTTTATGTATACACTAAATCAACAGATACATTTACAGAAAACACCAATGTAAATCTGGTTAATGTTTTATCTGTAACTATTATCAACAATCAATTTATTTATACCACTCCTGACTTAAGTTTTATGTCACAGCCTGGAGATCCATTTGATGTATCTGGCTTAGATGCTGTTGACGCAGAATCAAACCCTGATGAATTGGTAAGAGATTACGTGTTCAATCAAACTATTTACAGGTTTGGCGTTAGAACAATGGAGCCGTGGTATAACTCAGGTGTAGGATCACCACCTATCGACAGAATAGAAGGTCAGCAAATAAGTGTAGGGCTAGGCGCTATTAGTTCAGTAGCAAACACTGACAGAGCTATCTATTGGCTAGGTGATGATAAGTGTATCTATCGTATATCAGGCGGCATTTATGAGCGTATTAGTGACGATGGCATATCAAACTCAATAGAAGAAATGACAACCATTAGCGATGCTTTCGGTTATACGTTCACTTTACAGGGCCAAGACTTTTACTTGATCACATTCCCTAGCGAGAATAAAACCTTTGTTAACAACGAATCATTAGGTAAAGACGGATGGTTTGAATTAAGAAGCTATCAAGATAAATCTTATTCTGGCACTTCATTGATACAAATATACGATAAGTTAATAGTGGCTGATAAAGGCGACTTATTAACACTTGAACTTAATGAATACACGCAAAATACAGACACTATGATCCGCGAAAGAATAACAGATGAAATAACAGCGGAGGATTTAGGCTTAGATTTCGACATGCTATTGATGTCCTCGTTAACTTTAAAGGTCGAATCTGGTGTTGGTCTAATTACGGGGCAAGGTGAAAACCCACGTATAAGAGTTGAATTATCCACTGATGGTGGTCGTACTTATCCACACGTTCAATGGGTGGAAATCGGTCAACTAGGCGAACACACACAGTTAGTTGAAATTGATATGTTTGCAACAGGCCGTAGCCTTAGATTTAGATTAAGAATGAGTGACCCTGTACCATTAGCTATCTATGGCGCAAAGCTTAAAGTTAAAGGAATTATGCACTAATGGCATTCAATAGAGTTAATCCTCCTAAACAGTTACAGTTACCTCCAGAGGTGGCTAATGATATACAGTTAAAAAAGTCTTTTGATGACAGGGATTATATTTTATTCCAGATGTGGAAAAGGTTAGGCGGCGGGGATGACCTTGTTAGCGACAACGAGAGTAATTCTAATGAAACGGTAACACTATCTAAGCTGTTTGATATAAGGCAGCAGATAGGTAGTAACAAACCCGTAACTATCGATACAGATGGGTTTACGATTGATACAGATGAACAAACAATTGACATGACAGAGGTTTAAAGTGGCTCAACAAAATTTGAATTTAGGAACCGTACCTAATGATAAGACGGGCGATAACTACCGTGCAGCTATGACCAAAGTTCAAGAAAATACCACTGAACTTTATGACAGCATCAACGAAAGTGAGATACAGGTCAGGCAGGATAATATAGCTGATACTTTGGGCGGTACGATAGACAGCGCTAAAGTTTATATTCTTAACGGTATTATCGACTTTTCTGGAACAGGATTAAATATAGAAGTTCCTGCTGGCGGTATAAATATAATCGGCTCTACTTTTGCTATATCAGGATTAAAATGTATTGATGATGGTTATACCTTGTATACATCTCCTGTTGGTGGTAGTGGTGACATATTAAGAGAAAGATTATTTGTAGAAATTACAGGTATTGGCTCTCAAGTGTACAACCTAACAGATGCTACAGGATTTCATGCAATAGAAGCTGATAGAGTTAATTATAATGACTGTACATCTTTAGGTACTATCACAAATTACAGACAAGGGCTTGAAACAGGAACGGGCCGCTTTGGTGGTACTCCTGAATTAACACTTGCTGGTAATTGGGTTGGTGGTTACTTTATTGATGTTTCAATAGTTAGAAACTTAACGGCTGGTTCTTACAGTTTATATAAGGCTGGTGTTGGCTTTGCTATGGCATCACGTTTCAGATCTAATCAAAACATCGATTTACCTGCTGGCGTATCATTTTTTGACTTTGCCCCAAGTCAATTTGCTAACCCCTCAACAGTTCAACTCGACGGTGTGATAATTACACGCGATGGTGTATTTGATTCAACTGATCCAGATTACACGCCAAACACAGCGGCGGGATCTTTATCTTCAAATTGGACAAATAACACAGGTATGCCCAACACGTTTGAAGGCGGATCAATTGGAGTTACTACAGAGTCAACAACAACAATAACTACTGATGGCGCATTTGTTAACTTAGATGCAGCGGTGTGGACAGCGGCAGACTTGCAACACTTTAACAATCCAGCCAGCAACCAATTAAAGCATCTAGGTAACACACCGAGAGATTATAAAGTTATTGCATCTTTCGTGCTTGAATCAACTCAAAACAATGTTGTAGCCTTAAGGGTTTCTAAGTTCGATAGTTCTACCTCATCATCATTCACTGTATTAACTCAAACCCGACAGGTGAATAACTTGCAAGGCGGTCGAGATGTTGCTTTTTTTAATATAAACATTAATACAACACTTGATAAGGATGACTTTATATTTTTAGAGGTGGCGAACATTGGTGCAACAAATGACATAACAGCGGAAGCTGATAGTTATTACATAGTAGAGGCAAGATAATGGCAACATCAAAGTCACTAGTTAATAAGGGCGTGAATACGATTGCTGACACACCTCAATCTATATACACATCACCATCAAGAGGTAACGGAACAATAATAACAGCCGTTACAGTGGCTAATAACTCAACATCAAACAAGAGCTATAAAGCTTATATTGTTGGTGAGGGTGAGTCAGTCGTTAACCCGCAAACACCATTTAGAATTGTGATATGGGCTGATATAGATGCTGGCACAGGAATAGACGGTCAAACAATACCGGCGGGTGGTTCTTTGTATGTAGAAGCAAGCGCAGCCAACGCTGTTTATTTTACAGTTTCAGGTAAAGAAACGTAGATTAGCAACAATTAACAAACAATGGTAAAATGCAAGCGCTGAACAACCTTTTTGGACTCATGCGTAAACAAATAATTTAATTTAGAGGTTTATATGGGGTTCTTATCAAGTTTAGGTCTGGGAGCAGCAACACCAGGAAGTTTAACGTCACTATTTGATCCAGGTGATTTAGCTGGTACGGACAGAGCTAGCCGAGCAAGAGACGCAAGCAAGGCGGCAGAGTCAGAGCAAACAGAAGCTATAAGACTTGCACAAGAAGAATTACGCCGCGCTACAGGTGAGGCACAAGGCTTTTTAGCTCCTTTCGGTGGCATAGGTCAACAAGGTATAGACTTAGCTGGATTCTTAACAGATCCAAGTCAACAGCGTTCATTCTTAGAGTCTAACCCTTTATTCCAATTAGGATTAGATAACCTTAATCAACAAACAAATAAAAGTGCAGCCTCAAGAGGTCGTTTAACTGCCGGTGATACATTAGAGCGGTTAACGCAAAATGCAACTTTAGCCGGTCAACCATTAATTCAAGATCAAAAGCGTTCAATTATCGACTTATTAAATTTTGGTTCGGGTACTTCAAGATCACAAGCAAACGCTGCTTTAGGTTTAGGTTCAGGTATTTCAGGATTAATACAAGACCAAGGTAATGTTTCTGCTGCTGGTATAGCTGGAAGAAATCAAATACAAGCTGATACCACAGCAAATCAAAATCAATTAGCTTCATCTTTCTTTACTGCGTTTTCAGACCCTAAACTAAAAGAAAATAAAAAGGTTATAGGCGAGAAAAACGGCTTTAAATTATGGTCGTGGACTTGGAATAAGCTAGCTAATGAACTTGGTTTACATGGTAACTCATCGGGTGTAATGGCTGATGAAGTTTTATCTAAAATGCCTGATGCGGTATCTTACGATCAGGGTTACATGAAAGTTAACTATGACATGGTAGGTGTATCATCGCTATAGATCATCGGATATTACAACAAATAGGCGTTAGAGATAACGCCAGTGTACTTGATAGGTTCAATATTGCGTTAGAGTCACAGCGCAATGAGCCATTGAGACAGCAAGCTATTGAACAAGGTCGATTAAGAACTGACTTGCTTGGAGCTCAAACGAGTCAGGCGCTAAGCCCTGAATCTCAGCTAGCTAACCAGCAACAACAAAGCCAACAGATAGCGACTAGTTATGCTACTGCTTTACGTCCATTACTTAATAACCCACAAGCTTTATTGAGTGAACTACAAAGACAGAAGCAACAGTTTCAAAGTGCTGGCGTTGATACTGCTGGTATTGATGAAGATATTATACAATTACAAACTCCAGAGGGTTTAGCGTTATTAGCTCAAGAGGTTAATGACACATTAACTCCTGCTGGTTCACTAGCTAAATCAGCAGGACAAAGAGAATTTGAAAACTTCGTTAATATTGCACAAAACCCTAATTCTACACAGTTAGAAAAGGACTCAGCAAATAGGGCGTTAGGTAATTTAGCCAAGGTCAGTACGTCAGCAGCGGAAAGAATAGCTTCAAGCCCAGATTTAGCTGATGCGATTGCTGTAGTTGAAGGTAAAAAATCAACAGCTACAGAGGCGGGAAAATTAAAATCTCAATTAAAATTTAAACCTAAAATAATTAAAGCGAGTAAGTTAGCAGAAAAAGCTGCAGCAGAAAGGGGAGAAGTATTAACGGATTTAGCAAGAATGGAGGCTACATTGCCTGGACTGTTAGAGGTTACTAGTGAGCTCAAGGAGTTAGCCGCAATAGCAACAAGCACATTAGGCGGCAAGGCGTATGATGCCATAGTTAAACAAAGTGGCTTTGGAGCAACTAAGGGCTCAACTGCTAGGGCCAAGTTTATTGCCATCATAGACAATCAAGTTTTACCACTATTAAAGCCAACTTTTGGCGGCTCGTTCACAGTGGGCGAGGGTGACGCTTTACGGGCTACACTTGGCGATCCAGATGCAACGCTTGAAGCTAAAGTCGCACAGATTAACGCTTTTATAGCACAAAAAGAAAGAGACATAAGAAGCAAGCAAACACAAATTACTGCTGGTGATGCAGATTTTAATAATATTTCTGATGAGGATTTATTTAAATAATGGCTACGACTCAAGAGAAATGGCAGGAGATCGCTAATAGAGGGCTTCAAGATAGGTTTGACCCTGAAACTAGGGCTAAATTTGACGAGGCTGTTAGACGTGGATTAATATTAGTTCCGCAACAATCTATTGGTCAGCAAGTCCCGCAATTAAGAGGGGAGCAAGCAGCAACACCAATAGAGGATGATTTTATCCCGACAGAGGAAGCTTTAGCCGTTCCCGCTCCTGGATTACCAGAAAGAACACTAGGCGAACAAGTTATTGGTGCTGGTGAGGCTGCTTTAACATTGGCGACTGGTGCTACAGGTGGAGCTTTAGGTTTTGCCGCTGGTTCACTTGAGGGGATCGTTGGCGAATTAACAGGGAGATTGCAACCAGGCGAAGGATTAGAAGAGGCTCAAGCGCTTGCTTCTGCACTTACCTTTGCACCAAGAACGGAAGCAGGGCAAGACATAGTTAGTGATATTGGCGAAACGTTAGGAGTCTTACCTCCTGTGCTTGGTGCTACTCCATTAGCTACACTTAAACCGTTACTTTCTGGTAAGTCCATTACAGACAAAGTACTAAGAAGTTCTAGAGCAAAGCGCCAATTGCTAGCTGATGAAATAAGAAAGGGAAACCCTAATATTGAATTGGTTACAAAAGCACTAGATGATAGCGGGCAGATAATAACCAGCCCAGCAAGCAAGAGAGCAGTTAAAGTCCTTGGCGGCGATCATGTTGCAAAAGGAACTGTTAGTGTTATAGAAAATATGAGTACAGCTTCTAAAGGCAAGCTTGGTAAGATGCTTGATAACATTGAAAGAGGACGTAGAGAACCTTTATTTGGTGATGCAAACAGACCATCAAATACATTAGGAGAGTCTATTTTAGATAGAGTTGTTGCGGTCAATAAAATAAATGATAAAGCTGGCAAGGCTATAGGTAAAACAGCCGACTCATTAAAAGACACTAATGTAGATATTGGTAGCGTTAATAACACTTTCTTTAGCGAACTTAAAAACCTTGGCGTAACATTTACACGCGCTGATGATGGATGGGTAACTCCTGATTTCTCAAGATCTAAGTTCAAAGGTGGCAGCAAGCAAGAAATGACTGTTTTAATAAATGACTTGCTAGATGGTAGTCCAGCGTTTGATGTTGCTCACAAACTAAAAAGAACCATCAGAGATAATATTGATTTTGAATCTGGTGTTGGTGGCGTAGGACAAGTAAAAGGTGACTCTAAGCAGTTATTAAAAACCTTGTCTAGTGGTATCGATGAGGTTCTTGATTCAACATCTCCAAAGTATAAAAAAGCTAACGAGTCATTTGCTAAAACAATCAAGCTAAAAAATGATTTTGATAAGCTTCTTGGTAAGGATATAGATTTATCAAATCCAGAAGCGGCAGCAGCTATACTAGGTAATAAAGCAATGAGGGTGGACTCTAATGCTCCAACTGGAATAGCGATCAATAAGTTATTCTTAAATGCTGATGATGTTCTAGGCGAGTTTAAAATAAGATTCAAAGACGATATACCAAGCTTGAGGCATATCACCAATAAACTAAATGACGCTTTTAAGCTTTCACCGGCTAATTCATTAAAGGGTAACATAGTCAGTGGAGGCCTTGACGTTGCCGAGGCTGTTTCTGGGGTTACAGGCGCAGCAAGAGTAGCAGCTAAAAAGCTTTCGCAAATAAAAGATCCTGATTTTAACAAAAAACTCAGAGCGTTTAAGTCGCTAATAAATACAAAAGGGCAAAACTAATGGCTTTATTACTTATATGTTCACCTCCTGCTGTATGGTATCTAGCCAAGGACTCATTCCCTAGAATATCTAAGCTTTGCGGCTTTATATCTATATTCTTTGGTATAGTTTTATCTCTAAATGTAATTAATTCAATCTAAGGAATAAGCATGGCATTTTTACCAATTGCACACGTTGCAATAAACTACAGAGATTATTCAAGCAACTGGGTTAAAGCTTACGAAGTAGGCACAACCACCCCTAAAGTTATGGCTTTAGAGTCTGACGGATCAAATCAAGTAGCTAAACTACAAGTTAACATTGATGGCTTTTTGGTATCATCAGGTAATGCTTTAGTTATTCCGTACATTGATGGTTTTTATGATATGTACCTGTTTCCAACTGAGGCAGAGGCGGATGCTAACAACACAACAAACGCATTAAAAATTGCTGATAATATTATTGGCGCATTTATCGCTGGTGCTGGCGCTGCTAGTGTTAACGAATTAACAACCGCAACAATGACAGCAAACACTAATAAACTTTATGTTGTTGGCGATATAGTAAACACTGTGGAGTTTTCAACGGGTAACGGTGGCGGCGCGACTTATGATGTTGTTTTAACCAGTGGCGTAACACCTAATACAGTAAATATATTAATAGGTGTAGCAGATGCGACTATAAGCTTTGTACTTAGACTAAACAACGAGTACAAGATGGACGTGTCAAGCTTAGGTATTGCCCCGACTGTGATTGTAGACCTTATACCTGACACCATAGCAAAATCAGCAGAGATAGTAGCTGCAATGGTTGCTGTTGAAGCGTCAATAGGCAAGACTCATTTTACAATAGCTGAAAACATTCAGTATGATGGTCAATCTTTATATGACAACATACCAAGTCAGTGCATTGTAACAACTAAAACCGTTGACACTGGATACTCTTACGCTGGCTATGTAAGTAAAGGCGATGTGTTTTGCGCTCAAGATACGCAGGACGAAGATAGCAGGACACTTTTACAATCAGGTCATCATGCTGTACTTTCATTGCAAAACGCACAATTACCAAACACAGGTAATGGAGGGGTTGGTCAAAGTACAAGCTCATTAGAGGGTAAATGCACAATAACATTTTCCGCAGGTTATCAGACAGTTAATGGCCGAGAAATACCCGGCGAATCATCAAGACTGCAACGATACCAAACCGCAGGTACAGGACCCATTCATTTGAGTTTGCAGCTTCCTACTGAAACAGATGTAGGCACAAGAACTCTGTTTGATTTTAACTCAGACGGTAACGCTAGTTTCGGTGGCTCTTCTATAAAAGAAGAGTACAACTTGTTTTTGTTCCCTGACAATACAAACACACCAGCAGGCGACAAGCATACAGTACTGGCAATGAGGCAGATACAACCAAGTAGCAAAGGCTGTACGGTCGAAATGGTAAGTCGAGACTTGGCAGCGACTAACTCAATGGCAATAAACTACTTAGACGGGTTGCTTTCGTTTTTGCCAACAGACGCTCTACAAGGTGGTTATACTGGAAGATTAGAGCAAGCATTGTTATCTGCTGATTTAACGCTTGGAGAGGGTAGACTGACGATATCTGGTAGCCAGGCTGTATTAAAACCGATAACATCAGAAAATAAATCTATAATTAATGCAGTATCCACGCTATCGACAGGAATGCTAGCTACACAGATATTTGTTGACTGTGCAAGTACGACTGTAGCTTATTTCTTTTTAAAGTTTATGAATCATACGGATTTAGATGTTTTTACCGTTGATGCTGAAGGTGATGTTACAGCCACTTCATACTCGCCATTTACAGGTTGTCATTATTTCTATTCTGACACCGCTATTGATGCTGGTTGCCCTGTTGATTTAACATCAGCAGTTAAAAACTCTGTAACGATAGATGATGCAGATAATACACCAGCAAAAACAAACGGAATAGTAGCGCCAAGTGGTAGTAAATCAAAAATATGTGCCGGAGTTGTTAAAGCAAATAAACCTTTAGTTGGTGGCGGGTTTATTATAGTTGTGGCTGCTGTAGGTGATAACGTGTCAGGTGAGTTAATAGGCTTCAAGGTTAACGATGAAAGTGGAGTTGTAGAGGCTGGCGATATACTTTGTACATCATCAACAGTTGGCGAGTTAATGAAGTTGCCTGATGGTCAACCTGAATCAGTGGTAAGATTTAAGGCAATGGCCGCACCAGATGATGATAATATTATTTACGGTTATTTCAAGTAAAGGTATCGCTCAACCTACTTAGATTGAGCGAGTCATTAAACTTTATGAGTGTAATTAAGGATAGCGCCAAACCAAGTTTTGACGCTAATACCTACCTCTAGCTCTCCATCTAAGCCGTATTGTAAACCCTCGGCCTCATAGCTTGCCCATAAAAAACTATGCCAACGCTTCTTTTTAATATCATCATACAAAATGTGGTGTTTAATCATGCCAGTATCAACGTCAATAATATAAAACGCATCTTTCCCGCGATTACCAAAATAAGCATAATCAAACTTACCATCTTTAAAGGATAAACCTTGAACGTTCTTGCTAGGGCAATACCCTTTAATTTTACTGTAGTCATACAGATCAGCCTTTATTTTATTGACGAACTTACCTGTATCTATATCGTAATATTCAGAATAACCATGCCAGTCACGAACCAAAAAGCCATCTTCATAACGCAGCATTTGACCATGCCACGGCAAAGTAAAACCTCTCGATGTATTGCACATTTTAGATTTATCTTTATTCCACCAGCGTTTAATTTTCTGCGGAATAGATAAACTGGCGCTAGTGTAAAATATCTCACCATCAGGTAAGTATAAAAAGTTTTGAACTCTCTTATCGAGTCGCATTTTAATTCGTTTCATAATGTACCTTAGTCGTTGTCAAATATTAATTCTTGCTTCTTAAGCTCTAAAATACCAATTACAGCTACAAGAGATAATTCCCCGTCATATTCACAAATTAAATCTGTAATCCTTCCTATTAACTCAGCTTCTTTAGTGAATACCTTTTCTTTATTTAAACTCTTTATATCGCCCATAACTAAAACCCCACAAGCGGAACTAAGTGGTTTACAGTTACCAATATTACTAAAAACACAATAACAACCAATGTGATTTCTTTAATTTTATGTTTCATTCTATTCTCCTAGTAGCCAATTAAGTTATCTCAATATTAAATGTATCAGGCAATACAGCCAGTAACTTTTTAAGTGTAGCTTTAGAATTGGTAACATCAGGAATATTATCACCATCTAAAAACTTAATTGAATCACCTATAGCTATACAGCCTTTTATTTGTCGAGTGAAGTTTGCTGAATGTATCTGTATATGTGTTCTATCCATTATATTATCAATCGCTATAACATCGCCATTATGAGGGCTAAAGTGTTTATAACCTCTAAAACCTCCTGCGGCATAGATACAAGATACATTAGGCGCATTATCTAGCATTGGTAGCTCAAGCGTAAAACATCTAAAATCGCCTACTGTGAGAACTCCAAGCGTACATTGTGGTAAGTACATTCTTTTAATTTTTATCATAAATAATCCCAAAAGTTAATTTTAATACCTGTAACAATTAAAAAGCACAACACAACCGCAATAGGTAGCAATCGTCTAATGAATAACCATGTGGTACTACCATCTAAATCTCTTCCTACTTTATTAAATAGTGTCATAAGTATCCTTGAATGCTCATCCTTGAGCGTTGAGTTAATTACTAACCATGAGGCCATTGACCACCTTGGCCTTGATTCTGTTGTTGTGGTAGCTGTTGGCCTTGTTGAGAAAACCCGCCTTGATTCTGTTGTTGTGGTGCAAAACCTCCGCTTTGTTGTTGCGGGGCTTGCGCTTGTGCTGGCTGTTGATTAGGGTTATTAAAATTATCTAAACTAGCATTCATCATTTTAAGTTTAATATACTCCTTACCATCATTGCCTGACTGTTTATCAATAGCCAGCTTGTCACAACTAACAACAACAAACGAACCCTCTGCAATTGCTTTCTGATGGAACTCAATAGCCCCTTGAGTTTTAGCGAATAAAGCTACACTGTAATTAGTGTAAGTATCTTCATTGCCTTGTGTGCCTTTGTTAAACTCTGATAACTCAAAGCAAAACATTGTATAAGTGCCGTTGTTATTCTGACCTTGTGCAATGTGTGGAGATCTTCTGATTAAACCTGATACTGTATGACTCATTTTCTTTACTTCCTTATTGGTTAATTTAATTCGTTCATTATTGTATTGATCATGTCATGTATAAGCGAGTGAGCCTGTCTTAATTCTTCTGGTAAATCGTTAAGTGTACCAACTAATGACGGATCGGCATGGGGTTTAGGTGGCTCACTACTTTTAGGTTCTGCATAGCTTACACCTAAAATATTATTTAATTCTTTTAGGTGATCAATAACTCCATTGATACCATTAGCCGCTTCTAAAAGAGTTAAAAACTTAGGTTGCCTTGGTGCTGTACCCGTTGCCATCTCTACACTCTCACATGGTTCATAATTCATTGTTTCTTTCCTCTGTTATTAATAGTTAATTGTAAATATCTTCTAGTTCTGTATCTTTAGTTTCAGGGTTAAATATATCGACAGAATACCCTTTCCATTTCGCTTTAGTTACAAAACCAAAATAGTTAGTTATCTCAACACCAGCTTCAAGCAATACATCTGCTAAGTCTTTAGTTTCGAAAGCGTCAATTTTTTGTCTATGCCTATATATGACAATATCAATATCTTTTCTTAGTCCTTCTTTATATAAAAGACCTCCCGTCAACGCTGGGAAAAAACCTTTTGGCTGCAACACTCTATAAAGCTGCTGGCATAAATATACCCCGTCATCCTGCGCGCATGGGTTTTCAAGTTTTACTTTTTCTGGGAATGGTAAGTGCATTTTAATTTCCTTAATTATTTAATAGTTAATCTTCCCACTGTGAACCAAACTTAACACCCATTTTACCAAGCATTAAATCCATATCTTTTATAAAATTCTTTTCAGCTAAATCGTACTTATCCATATAGCTTTGATCACGATCAATTAAAACCCAGTGCAACTTTTTAGTTTTAACTCTTGGATCGTAGTTAGCAAAGTACCAAGCCTCATATCCAGTAACCCACATTGAATACTGGCATTGTTCCATGTATTCTTTTTTGATCTTGTCACAGGTAACGAACTCAACGAAAACTTTTGTTGTGAAAGGACACTTTAATTCTAAGCCTATTTTCTTGCCAACAATTAAACCATCAGGACTTATACCTGTGCGCTTGCCTTTATCCTTGTATATAAATGCCGGTATATCGACATCAACACCCAATTCAAGTTCGAAAAACGCTCTTGCTTCATCCTCGTATTCATTACCCCATTCGCACTGTTTAAAGCTCATTTGTTCAGGTATTAAACCAGTAGCTATTTGCCCGACTAATTCAGCCATATAACCTTGGCGCATATCACCATAGACAACAGGAAGAGTTGCGCGTATTTCGTTTTGTAAATCTGATTTATTTGTTCCTCTAAATTCAGAATAGTCATAAAAAAACACATGCTCTTTACCTTGCTTTTCATAAGTAGCATCAGGCATTGGTGCAAGCTTTGATTCTGTTGAAAACTCAGATGCGCGACTAGCAGAAATTACACCTGATTTAATTACAAACCAATCTTTTGTTCCCTGCTCTATACAGTCAATAATAATCATGATGCTGCCTTTAATATTTCATCAAATTTAGATGCTTTAATATCAGATATTAAATTGAACTTATAAGCTCTTGCCATTTTTGCACCTTTAGGTGTTAACTGATTAGTTTCAGCATCAACAAGTAACCCGTAAAGCTGCATAGCTTGATCGTTGTTAATGACATCAAAGTCTAAATCAGGCGCTCGACTTTCGTCATTCTCTCCAGTTTCAAGGAAGAATACTTTTAAATAAACCGACTTAGCGGCATAACTTAACGCCTTACCTGGAGCTTTATCACCATTATCATTTGCATGAGCGTGAACTGTTGATGTAAATGTTTCTTCTGGCTTGTCGATGTTAACAAATACAAAATCATATTCACCAGAGTACAAACCCATCTTAATAGGTTGTGGTGTGGCGTTAACGTCTCGCATTTGCAAGAATTGACCACTAATTTGCTTAGGGAATACCATTAACCCATGCTTTACTAATGACGATCTAACGACTGATACAACTTGATCGTGCGATACAGCTTTGTAGCCTCCACCCATACCGCTAACAGAACTATCTTTTTGAACATACTTAACGTCTTTCATTACTGCGTTTATTCTTTGGTAAATATTTAAATCATTCATCATTAACCCTCTAACATTTCATTGATTAATTCAATCTCGTTGTGCATGTAACCAGTAGCTGAAACACTCAACTCTATGTCATTACCTTCACAGTGCACGAACATATCTAATATCGCTTGTTTCATAGCTTTAAGCTGGATATGAGCATCGCGGGTGTTGCTTGAAATCATAAATTTATTCATTACATTATCCTTTTGAATTTATTGCCACCGCATTTTAATTTATATGCCGGTTGTGTGGTTAGCGACCCTAGTCACCGGATTGATTTAAATACTAGCCCACCTTAAAACTATAGTCAACTTTAATTTGACATTTATTATAATTAAAGTAAACTTAGTTCAAATCAATTAAACAAGGCAATAATATGAAGCAAGTTAAATTATTAGATAGTGTTCACGCAATGCTAGATAAGATAATTAAGCACGAAAGAGAAGGCGGAAATCTTTCTGCTAATAAACAGTCGGTAGTTAATGAGCTGATAATGGCTAAATATAAAAAGGTGAATAAGTAATGAAAGCTAAATTTACTAAAGGGCCATGGGTAAAAGATAGTAGAGGCGAATGCTTAATAAATCCTGATGGTGAAAATATTATTGTTTGGGGTTGTGGGTTATCTAGCGCAACAAAGACAGTTGAAAGAGTAGCCAACGCAGACTTAATAGCTACCGCTCCTGAGCTTTACGAGTTGCTATTTTATATAGCTAATGGCGAAATAAGAGCTTATGCGCACAAAACAAGAATTGATAAATTACTAGCTAAAGCAAGGGGCGAATAAATGAATAGCGAAAACGAAATAGTAAGATTACAAAACTTAATTAAAAAACTAGAAATTGAATTACATGAATGTTGTCTTGATGCGCTTGCTATAGGTGACTTGGCTAGTAAGGTTTACGATAGAGACAACAACGCTCAACATGTTTCTATTGCTGTTAATGATGCTTGTGACGACCTATATCATAAATACGATTACAGGGTTAGAGGTTACGATGCTGAGAATATTATATTAAATGAGGTGGGCGAACAATGAACATAATAAAAAGACCGCTCAACGTCACACTAAACGAGCTAGTTCTATTCGCTTGCTTTCTGGCATGGGCTGGAATGTTAGCCGTGTTAATTTTAATTGAATTTAGTAAATAGGATAAAACAATGAACCCTAACGCAAAAATAATACCTATGACTCGCACTCAAATTAGAGCTGAATTTAAAAAGATAGATATAAAATACGACAGACTAAAGCCTTGCGGATTATCATTTAAACAGCTTTTAATCACACTTAGCAATCAAGGATAAGACAATGGATAAAATAGATTGGAGTTTAGCGCCAGAAGGTGCAACACATTATATGCCGAATACAGAAATGTTTTGTGAGGCATGGATTAAAGATATTAAATCAAACGGCTATTCATACATAATAATTAGCGATGGTTGCAACGAATGGGATACGGCTACATTTTCTCGTCCCAAGGCTGCATTATCACATCTTATCGAAAAACCTAAACCACTATACACAACCAAGATGAAAGAAGCTGGAGAACTGCCTAGTGTTGGGATGGAGTGTTTATACAAGAGATTTCACCAAGATGATTCTAATTTACTTGGTTGTTATATTATTGGACACAGCCAAGACAAGTGCTGGTTGGTATTTGAAACAGTAGATGATGAGCTTTTATCTCACAATATTAAAAACGGAACATTTACATTTAAACCACTAACCCCACCTATAGAGTTAATAGATGGTAAGGCTTATCAGTTTAATCTTAGAGGTGTCGATTTTAATGGTATTTATGACAAAGCCGATAAATCATTTAAGTTTATGAATGGCAATGCACTGCTAGAGCTTGTCGATAACATTCAATTACTAGAGGTTAAATAACATGACTACTGAAAAAGAGCTAAGCATCGCATCACTATTAAAGTCAGAACCAAAGAAAGCTAGAGTGCAGAAGTCTAACAGCTATCGACGTGTGTCAACTAAGCGCGACGATATAGACATGAGTAAGCTTTTAAACGCCGATAATACTAGTGAGCTAGAAGATTACTTTAATACTTTGGAGTGCTAATTATGTGGTTATTTACTAAACAAAAGCACTACCTGTATTTTAAAAGTGTTCACAATCATTACTACGGATTATGCGGAGTAACCATAAAGTACACTAAAGAAAAATACCATTCAAGTTTCCTTAAATACATGACAACCATTAAATCAATGGAAAATAAAGGATTCAAAGAAATAACCAAGCAAGAATATATTAAAGGGGTTGATTGTGAATATTGAAGAGTATGAATTTAGTGATAATGAAGTGCACGCAGAAATAAATGAAGATGGTGAGGTTTGGCTTTGTGCTATTGCCTACAGTACGTTAAAAAAGCGTGACGTAATAGCACTAGCTAAACACTTTAAGTTAGACATAGCACTACTAAACAAGCTAAGAGATAAATTCATCAACGGCAGCCTCTCTTGCGAACATGAATTACTAGATATGATTAACAACCTGGAGTTAGAGAAATGATTGACTTAGTAGATAATATATTCTTAACAAGCCTTTTAGTGTTCATACTTACTTTAGGTTACATAAACTTTAGAGCGAATAATTACATAACAGGAGATACGGAAAAAGTAATATCGGTTGTTATATTACTTGTTAGTCTAGTTATACTAATAATGTCCTCACTCACATTGATATGGATATAAATAAACAACCACCACCACACAAGCCGATTAATTTCGGTTTTCTTTTATCTGGAATAAAGTATAAATAAACTTGACACTGTAATAGTTTACCGTATAGTTAAGAGGTCAACAACAATTAAGGATTAAGAAGATGAAAGCTCCAGAGTTTTTACTTGAAATGTCAGAGCAGATGAATAATGAAGATAACCGATGTACTGCCGATCCAGTTTGGCAGGTTAGATGTAAAAGAACGAGAGCCACAAGTAGTGAATACACTGATATATTTGAGTTTGTTGAAACTGACGAGTACACCGTTGTTGCAAGAAGCTGTATCGACGAAGAAGTTAACCAGCAAATCGTCGACTATCTTAATTGCGATCATGATGACTTGCCAATAGTACTTGAAGAATGGGTTGATGAACGAGCTGATTTAGGTGAACTAGTTAATGGTAAAGAAAAGATAGATTATTTTATTGAAAACTTTGATTGTGATTATGATGAATTAGAGGGGTTCTCGACAATATGGGTTGAGGAGTATGAAGATATCGTACAAGGCGCATTCCTAACTGAACAGGACGCAAACTGGTTTATCAACCGAAAGCAGCACGACTATCCAAAACTATATACTTACGTTGCATCAATGTACTTCTGCCCGCAAATGAAAGAGCTTAGAGGCTGGATAAAGTCACTAACTAATAAGGGTGAACAATGAACAAAGCACAATTTAACTACATAGCTACAAAGCTTAATATCAAACCAGAGCGACTACAGGCTATCAAAGATGTAATCTTTAACGGATTAACAGCAACACCAGCAGAATCCAAGCACGGACTATGCAGGGGTGTTATTCAACGTGATGTGAACAGGGTAAATGATTTATATAACTGGGCTATTAAATTAAGGAGTATAAAATGAAAGTAGTATTAAATAATGGAGTTGATTTTGCAGAACTTCAAATGGATTTTATTCCAAGACAGGGTGATTGTATTTATTATGATGAAGATGTTTTTATTATCGTAACAGTTGAATATTGCATTGATGATAAAAAACTTAGTCATGTGAATTTAATGTTAGAGCCAGAATAATTAATAGAACAGGAGCAAGTAAAGAAATGAAAGATTTAATAAACGAATTAAAAGCTCTAATAATCAACCCTGAAAAAGGCGCTACTGGATATACAGTATTAAGATGCTCTGAAAGGGTAGTAGCACATAAAATAAATACGATAATAATTAAACTAGAACAGGAGAAAATAAAGAGATGAGTATCAAATGCAGATTAAAAATACATTCATGGTCTAAGTGGGGAAAGATAGTAAAAGCTTACGGTGGATTAACTCAATTTAGAGCATGTAAGGAATGTAATAAAATTCAGTATATTGGCTGTTATGGAAATCAAGCTTGTCCTGATGATGTAAATGAAACAACAGATCAATCAAGGCTAGAACAGGAGCAAGTAAAGAAATGAATAAATTCTACTGGGGTAAATTTAAAATAGTAAATGGCAAGACCATTAAAGTTTGGAGTGATAAACCAATGACTAAAGATGAGATGCTAGAGTGGGATGATACATACAGACATAATTGTAAGCAGGAGCAAATAAAGAAATGAAATATAATGTAGAAAAATTAATCTGGACTAGGCAAAGCTATTGGGATTGGATAGTTGTTACAGAGCATAAATATTATATATGTGCTGTGTGGTCATTTTTAAATAAAGGCGAAACTTGTAGGATTGTTAAAATAGAACAGGAGCAAATAAAGAAATGAGTGACGCAAATGAATTATTAATGATGTTTATAGTTGATGGCTACAAGTCTCACACTGGCAAGATTAGCAAGAAAACAGCTATGGCTATGATGGCCTATGTTAACGATGATTAATTACTTCAACAGTTAATCGGAGCTAGTGATTACAGCGCAGTACTAAAGCATAATGTTTGGGAGTTAATAGAATGAGTGAATTACCTGTAGAGTGCACTAATCTTTGGAGACCAAAGGAGGGTGATAGAGTTTATATAGCTCACGCGATAACCAAAGGCGCATTTAAGGAAGCTTTCTTTATACGTTACTGGCAAGGGTGCTTAATTATTTATTATAACAACGAGCTTCATAGGTTACACGTTAGGCATTCAGGAATGAAACCAGTATTAAGAATTAACATTACAAAAGGAGGGTAAGGCATGAGTAACTTAAATTACAGATTAAACTTTATTCCAGCAATGGAGGTGTCAAATCGGTCAATACAGGTGCGTTCTTCATCAGCAGAGCAATCTAGGCAAGAGCTAAATATTATCGCTAATTACACACTATTCCTTCACGATAACAAAATGATGAACGATTATAGTAATTGCGGTTGGATTGAAAAATTAGTTGATGGCGAGTGGGAAGAAGTTGACGAAGAGGAGGATAAATAATATAATAGTTAAGTAAACCGCAGTTGTGAGAGCTGCTTTGTAAATGGAATATAAACATTAAAGGTTATTTGTATTAGGTCTTAAGCGCGAAGGGTTTAAAAACTCTCACCGTTTATATTCCTACCTGAAATGTTTAGGGCTTAATACATATAGCCTTTTTTTGTGTCTGTTGGTCAGGTTAGTCACTTGGTAACTGTTTCCTTTTGTGGATTCGAACCAGCAAGCACAACCCCTTTCAAAGCTTCTATAGTCTGTATATATGAGTGAGTTAGTAATAATAATGCAAAAGGTTTAGTTAGTTCCGTCGAAGCTCTTACTAAATTTGAATTGGAACTCTAGGTAAATGGGGTTTTGCAGAATAGATTTACTCTAGCTCATTCTTATATACAGATTAATCAAACTGCCTAAGGCGACCTATCGTAAAGAGCTTAACTGCTCTTTTTTATTATCTACAGCTTGAAAGTTAATAACTAGTATGTAATAATTATAAAACACCAACCAAAGAGGTTTACCATGGATAAAAAGATAAGAGGCTCATTTCAAATGATGGAGTCAACAAAGAAAGCAATAGCCAAAGCTGCCGAACTTGAAGGTAGGACGTTTAACAATATGCTTGAACAGTTAGCAAAAAGAGCTATTGATAACAATTTAATACAGGCATAAAAAAACACCGCTACAACGGTGCTTAATCAATCGGTATAAGGTAAGTATATATGAGTAAGGAAAGAAAGTCATTCCTACTACATTTTGACAGTCTTGGTATACTTGATCAGTTAACTAATGATCAGTGCGGAAAGTTGTTTATAGCATGTAGAGACTATAATTTAGGTAAGGAATTAAATCTTGATGAAACTTTAGCTTTAGTGTTTTTCCCATTTAAAGCTCAGTTCCAAAGAGATAAAGAAAAGTATAGCATTGTTGTTAACCGTAATAAAACCAACGGCTCCAAGGGTGGTAGACCAGCAAACCCAGTTAAACCCAAAAAACCCAGTGGGTTAATTGATAACCCAAGCAAACCCAAAAAAGCCGATAGTGGTAATGTTAATGGTAGTGTTAGTGGTAATGAAAGTGATAATGATAGTAAGAGTGATAATAAAGATATAGTCACTGGCGTTCCAAAGTTTAATTTTAAAAAAGAATTGTTGGCATTGAATGTTGATAAGAAAGTTTTAAATGATTGGATGGATGTCAGGAAAAAGAAAAGGGCTACTAATTCAGAAACGGCATTTACTGGATTATTAACTGAGATTGAAAAATCAGGTTTGAGCGTAGCTGATGCAATAAAGATCGCAGCAGAAAATAGCTGGTCAGGATTTAAATCACAATGGTACTCAAACCTATCTCCATCACAACAAGCTAAATCAACACACACTTTCGAAACTCAAAACTATACATCGGGGAAATTCTAATGAACATTGTTGATAAAATACCCTCAACTCCTGCGATCATTAAATGTGAAAAGCATGGTGATCATAAAGCTGAATATACAAAAATGTACAACGATAAATATTTTGTTCAAGAATTCTGCTTTAAGTGCGTCAAAGAAAGCGAAGCTAAGCAACAATTAGAGGACGAAAGAATAAGGGTTGCCGATGATATAGAAAGAGATAAAACACGCAAGGAATCGCTTCGTGTGAACGCTGGTGTATCAAAACGAAACCTATACAAGACGTTTGATGATTATATTTGTACAAACGAAGGTCAAACCAAAGCTAAAAACGATTGCGCTCGTTATGTTGAAAACTTTCCTACTGACAAAAGTTTGATCATGGTTGGCGGTGTCGGTACTGGCAAAACATTACTTGCTTCTGCAATGATTGAAAGTTTAGTTGATAAGCATAAATGCAAAATAGTAAAGCTTATTGAAATTGTTAGAGAGCTAAAAGCAACATGGTCAAGAGACAGTGAAACATCAGAAGAGAAAATAATCGACTGGTATACAAAACTAGACCTATTAATTATTGACGAAGTTGGATCACAGTTTGGTAGTGATACTGAAAAACTATTTATCTTTGAAATAATAGACGGTAGATACCAGAACATGAAGCCAACGATCATTATTAGCAACTTAGATATTAATGGCGTTAAAGATGCTATTGGAGAGCGTTGCGTTGATAGATTACGCGAAGGTGGCGGCTCAATGATTGCGTTCAATTGGAATAGCTCAAGAGCTTAATAATTTAGACTAAACGAGGATAGAACATGAACAACCCGATAGAACCATCACATTACACTGATTTAGCTATAAGCCCTTTAGAGTACATAACAAAAAACGAGGGTGAATTTACTTGGTGCATTGCTAACGTTATTAAATACGTTTCTAGATACCAGCGTAAAAATGGATTAGAAGATTTAAAAAAGGCTAAGTGGTATTTAGAGCATCAAATTGAATTGTTGGAGGCAGATAAATGAACCAAAATAACGAAATAGAAAGTTTAGGTACCAAAGATATTATTAGTTCTGATCTTAGTCAGGATTTAAAAAATAGTTGGGGCACTGATCCTGTAATATTTAAAGCTATGGATAGAGAGTTTAATTTTTCTTTAGATGCCGCGGCCAATGAGAAAAACAATAAATGTAAAATGTATTTCACAAAAGAAAATGACGCATTAGATCAACCTTGGGCTTGGTACCTAGAAAGCGCGATAAACAAAAACGTTTGGATCAATCCTCCATACGGTAAAGGTTATATTAAAAAGTTTATGGCTAAATGTATTGAGCAAAAAGAACTTGGCGTAACTTCTGTTTTATTGGTACCCGCAACTTTAGACGCTCAATGGTTGCCGATCGCTGATATTTCAGAAATCAGGATCATAACTGGCGGTAGATTAAGTTTTATAAATCCTGTTGATGGTACCAAGGTTAACGGAAACACAAAGGGAAGTATGTTTGTGATCTTTAGACCAAGCAAAATGCCTTGTAATGTAAGGCTGATTGATAGAAACGAATTATTATCTTTAGGAAAAGCAGAAATCCAAACTTAATTGGCTTATTTAAATTCCAACATCACCTAAACCAAGTCTGGAGTAGGTGGTGTGTTCGGAGGTAATGGTGCTAAGTACTTCGGTACTCTTAACAACCATTTTGCGGTTTTCATAATTCATTATTTAAACAGCTTCTTAATTAAGCCGCTTACTGGGTCTACTTTATGCCCTTGTGCTGCATTAAACCTATCTTTAGTTTCATCACGTAACACACCAAAGTAAGCATGTAACACTGTAACTAATGGCGTAATAACACCTAATACAAATAACCAGCTACTTTCTATCTTCTCAATCATATCTACATTGGCACTAACTACAGCAAAACACCAAGAAGCTATAACCGCTATCGTACTAAACGCGATAACTTGAAAAGCTTGATAGGCTATCTTAGGTCTAGTTGTATGAGTAGATTTAGAGTTAGCCTCTAACATTGTATTTAATGCGCTATAAGACTGCCTAATCTGCTCAATTTTAACGTCATACTGCTTTTCTAATACACTTGCTTGCTGCTCAGGTGGTAATGAGTCAATAGCGCTTTTAGTTTGCTCTCCTGTTGCATTGTCAGGTAACTTCTTATCATCAGGTAATAACATATTAATACCGGCAATAATTGCACTACCTCCAGGAACTAGAGTTGAGATCAACCCGCTACCAACTGTTTTTAATATATCGCCTAGATTCATAATTAACCTCCACTAAAGCCGTTATCAACACCATCGTTAGTTGGTCTATCTAAGAAACCGTCTCTAATGTCATAAAGTTCTTCATTCATAATATAAACCCCTTAGTTAACACCCAATATAACATGGTTAGTAAATAGATTGAAATAAGGGTTGCTTTGTTACGGATATGCGTTACACTTTAGTTAACTTAAATAAGGAATAAAAATATGTTTACAGCAAAAGAAGAAGTAAAAATGACTCACATCTACGTACCTCAAGAATACGCAGATAAATACAATGAATTAAGCCATTGTGACGCTCAAGCAAAAATAGCATTAGAGATAATAGCAAGTAAAAAGCTAGACGTTCAAAATGAGTTAAGCCAGCTTGATGATGATCTAATTAGATTTAAAGCGTCTTGCCTTGTACACAAATCAGAGCTTGAAAAAGTTTACAACGAGCAAAGCGATAAAATGGAAAAGCTAATAAATGACTGTTGGGACGCGATGCCAATAGCAAAAAAGAACGCTCAAAAAATGGCTGATGAACTACAGCCATTTGCTGACAAGGTTACTGATTTATCTGTATCAATAAATAAAATCAAAGAATTAACACAGGGCATTAACTTTTACGGAATCGAGCAAATAACAAAACTAGTTGAGCAAGTTAATTATATGGATGAATCCTCAAAGTCAGTGTTTGAATTTCTTATAAATAACTATAAACGAGAAGTTAATGACTAAATTACTAAACTGCCCTATATGCCACAAGCAAGACGTACCTGTAAGAAATGACGCTAAGGTATGCTCATCAGTATGTAGGGTTAAGCAATGGCGTAAAGCTAAGAAGGACAAAGCAAATGAACACACTTAACAAATTAATAAAGCATCACAAATCAGGTTCAATAAACGAAAGTGATTACCATGAGTTGGTTGAATTATTAATAAAAATGACAAGTGAGCAGGGTGAGATAGTTCATTATTACGGTGAGCAATTAATGACGGTTAAAGCTGAAAACGCTTTATTGAAACAGCAGATAATTAAACAGAAGGTTAACTAATGAATTTACAAATAGTAATGTCAATGTTCCATAGAGTGCCTAGTGTTATCGCGCCTTTCCCTATCGAGAAAATGACAGTAAGAACAACAAGAAAAGACGATAGGCGCAAAGTGGTATTAAGCTTACTGGCCAAGCATGGATACACTAAGCAAACTATCTTTTGTAAGATATGCGAAAGTATAGGTGAGCAGTCAACTATCAGAAAAGATATTCAAGCAATGGTTAAGGTTGGCTTGATTCTATCCGACACAAGAATTCACAATCATCATTTTTTAGAGGTTGCACCATGAGAGATAGACACGACAAGATAGTTAAGTTATGCGCTGAATTTCCTCTTAGTCTAAATGTTATAGCAAAGGCTTTAAATGTAACTAAAGCAACTATATGGAACGATAGCGGCTACTTAATAGCGAAAGGTAGAGTAAAAGACGTTAGCTGTCATAAAAACATTATCATGTTGGTGTCATGTTAAAAGGTAGATGCCAGAAGGCAACGAAGTTAATCGCTCAAAGATACTGGGGCAACCTTATCGCTACACACAGAGAGATAGCAGATAAATGCGACCTTAAAAAAAGTTCAGTTAAAGAAATGACTCAGGCTTATCGTAAATTACAAGAGGCTTATTTGTGATAACTAAACTTACTGCTGGATTCAGAAGCCTGTTTATAAAGCAGATACAGGAGATGGATTTAACACAGCCTCAACGAGTAGAGATAAAGCCGTGGAGCGGTAAAAGGGGGTTATCATCTAATAGTATTGCTCAAGTCTGGTATGCGCAAATAGGCGACCTGATAGGTTATGACGCAAAGACAACGCATCAGTTATGTAAGATTGATTTCGGCTTACCAATCATTTTACAACAAGGTGATTACGGGCAAACAATAGATTATATTTTACAGGCTACTAACTTTTACAAACAAGATAGAGAGCATCAAGTAAAGATAGCAGCAGGTTTAAATATAACATCTAAAATGACAACTAAAGAAATGAGCAAATACTTAAATGATGTACAGCACTTTTACGGTAATTGCGGATTAGAACTTAACAATGGAGAGTAACAATGAGTGAATGGATAAGTGTTAAAGATAAATTACCTTCAAAGAGTTTTGATTATAACGTTAGGTTTGATGGTTATAGTGATGATATAGGAAGATACAATAGAGGGTTATTTGGTCTATCTTGGCTTTGTTATTGGAGTGATGAAAAATATGGATTGAGAACGGTTACTCATTGGCGGGAAATAAGCGAGTGTGATTATGAAAGCTAGATACGCCAAGACTTTACCTAAATCAGCAAACGAGCACTGCACTAAATGCGGCAAACTATTTGCTCCAGGTGCACCAGTTTATCACATCAATAACGACTCAATGGGAAGGGAGAATTGCAAATGTATAACATGCTACATAACAAGCAGAAAGTAAAAACAAGAAGCGAGCACAAACAGCGTAAAGTTAAATACAGGAGAAGATAAATGCCAAGGTGCAAGATATGCCGCGATAAATTCGAGGCTAGGTACTTCTTACAAAAGGCTTGCTTAAACCCTGCTTGCTTGGCTGAATGGTCAAAGCTTGACAGGGAAAAGAAAGCCGATGAAAAGTTTAAGGTTAAAAAGAAAGAGTTTAATTTAAGTGATGTTAAATACCAGCACAGCTTAACGCAACCAGTATACAATCGAATGAGAGTGTTACAGGAAAAAAAATGGTTTAAAGAAAGAGGTTTGGATCCTGAATGTATTTCATGCGGCAAAAAGAATATGGACTGGTGTTGCGGTCATTTTAAAACTAGAGGCTCACAAGGTAATTTAAGATATGTTCAAGAAAACACTTATTTGCAATGCAATAAATACTGCAATATGTCCCTTAGTGGAAATATTAACGGCACAAAAACCACAAGAGGCTATATCAATGGACTTAGTGATAGATTCGGAGTGGAAGAGGCAGCAAGAATTATTGACTTATGTGAAGCAAACACAAAAGTAAAGAAATGGACTGGATCCGAATTGGAGCTAATGAGAAAAGGCTTTAATGCTGAAATTAGAAAGTTAGAGCAAGATTTGATATAATAGGGATACCCTCAAATGATTAAGGATTTAACATGGCTCGCTCATCTGGTAAAAAGAAACCACCTAAAAAGTAACTTATGTTTGATTTAACTTATGATCCAAGCGTTATGTCAGGTAATTTAGTTTACTTCATAGCAGCTTGGTTCTTATTTATACTTATATTTTCTGATGAAAGATACAGGGTGCACGCATTTATAATTGGCTTAGCATCAATTATAAATATAAACACTAATGGGTTGGTTGATAGTTTTACTTACGTGCAAGATGTTAGTATATCTATACTGTTTGATGGCGCTACAGCTTTGATATTAACTATGTTTTTGGTGTTTGATAAATTAGCTGTTAAGCAATCTTTGTTACTAGCTTTTGCGGTGCTGTGCCATACTATGATAATATATGACTTAACAATAGCTTCATCCATATTTAGTAATTTCTTTTATACTTGGTATGATGAATTAATCATAGTGGTAGGACTCTTACAAATGGGTGT
>SPKZ01014624.1_pt1 | contig 37122 bp, 68 predicted proteins | sample 2456571 | NCBI WGS metagenome assembly SPKZ01 (sample SAMN11192286, study PRJNA482655) | marine metagenome | biome: ENVO:00000447; feature: ENVO:00000244|ENVO:00000211|ENVO:00000569|ENVO:00002023; material: ENVO:00002151; isolation source: ocean water from marine abyssalpelagic zone ...
AAAAAAAACATTGATACAATATGAAAAAGTAAAAATTGATGAAAATTTAACTGGAAGAAGGCAGTATATACTTCCATCCGAGAACCAATATACCAACAAAAGCCCAGATTAACTTGGACATTTGACAAATCAGTAAAAATAGATTATACTTAATATAATAAAAATTGAAGGAAAATAAAATGAAAAATAATACTAAAATAAAATTAATGAGATTATCCTTATTGGGAATAACTATTTTAAAATACTCTGTTGTCATATTTGGATTTTATTGTCTAATTAAATTAATTGAAGGAGGATTAAAATGAAAACGAATATAACATTAACATTGGAACAATTCACAGAGTTGTCTGGTAGTTCAGTATCAAGTGATATTGTAAATATGATATTTTGGATTGGATTCTTTTGGTTGTCAGCTTACTTTATAAAACTTATGTCCGAGGCGTAAGAGGTAATATGTTTACATATGAGAGTATAGTGGGACTGAAGGACAGTCCCACTTTTAATGAGGATATGGTCTGTAAGTATTATAATCTTGACTCTGATTCATTATATGAGAAATGGTTGAATGCTGATTTGTTGAAATCTGATTTTCATGGTAGTTATATGGACTATGTAAATCATAAAGTTAAAGTAATTAAAAAAGAATTAAAATTGAAGGAAATATTAAAATGAGTGAAAGTAGATTAAACATAAACGAGTTGAGTATAAAGTCCAGATTAGATTTGTCTAAGATGTTGGCCTGTTATAATACAGATAATGACCTTACTGATATTGGACACCATGGCGATGCCGTTCATATAGGGTATAATGATAAACACGATAATATTTGGTTATACTCAGATGAATATGGTTATAGTGCTATGATGAATGGTGATAAACTTGATACATACTATAACTGTTGGGGTTGTGGCCATGAAGGCTTCACATCTGACGCTATACATGAACCAGAAGACGAAGAATGTAAGGAATTCTTGGAACCCTTTTTGGCAGAATTAAAAAAAGAAAAATTAAAGGAACTATTAAAATGACTGTAAAACCAATAAACCCAAATTGGCCAAACAAATACATCTTGAAAAAATATAATCAGTTGGCCAAATCGTATAATAATAAAAAAGAATATTCAGAGGGACAATTAAGATTCTTTAAACGGAAATTAGAACTTTTGAAACCTATTGTATTAAAGATTATTGAAAAACAAAAGAAGTTAAAGGAGATATTAAAATGAAAAGTAAATTTTTAAATGTATTGTCGGATATTATTCCAATTCAAAGATGGGTAAAACCAAAAGTAGAAGTTGGCCAATGCTGGGTAAATTATATAAATGGATTTTCTAGTTTTAAAAATCCCTTTGAACCTGATTATTTAGTCCATGAAGTATTAGAAGTAAAAGGTGACTATGTTAAATATATTTATTATAATCGAAAAAATGGAAAAGACGATGATGGAATTAATTGTGGTGGGTCAGAACTCATTTCAAAATTTTTAAATTTTTCTATGTTAGAAAAGGAGATATAGAATGAGTGAATATACAAACGCAAGAACAGAATTAGAAAGACAATTAGTAAGTTGTGAATACCTACCATCAGATATGAAGTGTGTTATTATGTTTAAGGGTTGTGATTATGATGAAAAGGATAGGGAATATTTTAAATTATTTCCGGAATGGCACAAGGATGAATTAGTAACCTTTTTTAAATCCATAGAATTTGAATATAGTTCTGGTTATGGTGGCCAAATATTATTTGGTACTATATGGATGAAGGATGGGACATGGTTTGACCGCGGAGAGTATGATGGTTCCGAGTGGTGGGAATTTCAAAAGTGTCCCAATATGCCCAATGAGTTCCTCAAAAGGGAAAAAATAAAGGTTATCATCAATGACTAGAATACATTTATCCTCTTTGGAAAGGATTAAAAATTGTGGTGATTGTTTAGATGTGCGATGTGATGATTGCCCATTGACCAAAAAATGTGACGCTCTCGAAAATAATTATGATAATGAATTTAGAACTCATGTCCAATGGGTACTGCATAACGCTAACAGATTATTAAAGAATGTTAAAATTAAGGAACTATTAAAGTGATTGAAAAGATTATAGATTTACAAAAACAAGTTGATACTATGTCCTTGGCATATTATTGTGACCCAGAAAAAATAAAAGAAATAGAACTAACTAGAGGCCGGTTGTGTATAGACTTTTATCCAAAATCTTATTTAGGGGGACTGTTTAAGATAATTCCAAAAAAATATATACTAGATTTTGATAATGAAAATAATAAAAGTCTAATACATAAATTAATTAAAAATGATATTGATAAAGTATTAACACGAAAAAATAAATCAGCAGTACTGAAAGAGATATTAACATGATTGAAAAGATAATAGACTTGACTAAGTATAGAGTTGAGTTGTGTTATTGTTGTGACTTTGATACCATCGAAGATATGAATTTACGAAAAGAATCACTAGTTATAACTTTCAAAAAGAAATACTTATTGAAAGGTTTAATTAAAATTCAAAAAGAACCGGTTAGATTCCCTTTTGTGGGCGACAGTAGCGGAGAAATATATCAAGATATGCACAAAGAAATATCTGGACTATTGACAAGAAAAAATAAATCAGAGAAACTCAACGAGATATTAAAATGAGATTGATATTGGACGTACCATTGGAATTTGAACTATCAGAATTAATGGAAATGTCTATTGTTGAATTATATGAACATTGGGACTATATTCAAGAATGTAATCATAGTGGTGGACTTACTCATATGGACTATGATGAATGGTGTCAGAGTGAGATTAAGAAACTTAAATTAAAAGAACTATTAAAATGAAAACCAAAAAAGAAATCTTTGAAAAATATTCTCCCTTTTTTAAAAAACACCTGTTTGATTGTGATAATATAGAATATGGCACTTTTAAATGTGGTGAATGTCCTTGGAATATTGTCCAAAGAGATACCACAGAGCCTATATGTGACTATAAGGCTTATGATGAATTTGAAAAATATAATAAACTTAAAGAGATATTAAAGTGACCTATAATAATCTATTCGATGGTATTATAGAATCCACTAAGACAGATAGTAGGCTAATATGTAAGATAATGGATGTAAAGTCAAAAGACCTATCATGTTTTTCATGTCCACTACAAGAAAAATGTGACGCCCAAAATAATACAGAATTCTTAAAGACAGTTACTAACTATATGAAACAAAAGAAAATTAAAGAGATATTAAAATGATTGAAGAAATATATAATCTTGATAGCCTTGGTTATCCAGAATCATATTATTGTGATGTTGAAAATATAAAATCTATCAAGCTGAATGCCTATGGTTTGAAAATCATTTTTATGGATAAGTCAGAATATGATTTTAACTATAAGGATAATACGGACAATATTCAAATTTATAACTATCTGTCCAAACAAATAAAATCCCTTTTAAAGATAAAAATTAAATCAGAGAAAATCAAAGAGATACTTAAATGACAGATTCTCAATTTTGGTTAAGTGCTGATAAGTATATTTCAATAGATTATAGTGGATTAAGAGAAGATGAACTTTTTTATTTTATGATTTTTCCAGGAGATAAGTCTTATTCATTCGGCGCATTATGTCGGAAAACAAATGACCATTGGTCTGATGCAGAAATATTGGAACTCATTCATTGTGGTGATGGTACAAATGAAAATGTAGGACCAAATGTTTTAATAGATAAAAAAGTAGGGGATATAGTTGATATACCAGACAGGTCTACATATTTCAAAATACCTACATATAAAAATTATTTGGTGGAATTAAAACAAAATAAAATAAAGGAAATATTAAAGTGACCAAGGAATATACATTAGAACAAATATATGATATGGCTTGTAGGCTACAATCAGATGAAATATTAATTAGAAGTAAAAAGAAAATTGTAAGGAAACTTCAAAATAATAGATATTGGAATGAGTGGGAGATATTAGAAACTGGAAAAAACTTTATGAGTTTTATTGAACCCAAAATAGATAAACAAAGAAAATTAAGGATACTATTAAAATGAGCCCAAGTAGAAATAACCCTGTATTTACAGCCCAAGTTAAATGTATTAGAATACGCCCAAGTAAGATGAGAAGGCTGGAATCCATTATATACAGTATACTGGCTTATTTTGGTGAAATAGCCCGAGTTAAAAAAAGTGCTTTACAATCAACCCATTTTGGAGTATAATATATAGACATATTAACATTAAAAAAAACAAACAAAAAATAGGAAAAAAAATATGACAAATTATAACGAAAAATTAAAAGACTTTGAATGTGTGATTAAGGCACAGAATGGAGTTCTTTATGTGAAAGGAAAACCGGGAATTGGTAAAACTGCTATGTTTAAAAAACTAGCTGAAAAAAATGGATGGAACTTCATTGATATTAGACTTGGACAGGCTGACGAAACTGAAGTCGCTGGTCTTCCTCATGTTACAAAAGTCGATGGTGTGGCTTGTTATGAGTATGTACCTAATCGTTGGGTTCTTGAAGCTAACAAGGAACCGACCTTGGTCATGTTTGACGAAATGAACCGTGCTCCCTTGGCTGTACGAAATGCTGCTTTACAGATAATCAACGAACGTGAATGTGGACAGATTAAACTTACGGACAATGTATTCATGTGTGCCGTTGGTAACCTTGGTGATATTGGCGAGGATGGCGATGGTTGTGAAGTTGAGGAATTCGACCCCGCTCTTAACAATCGTCTTGTTATAGACAAGTATGACCTTGGACTTCAAGATTGGAAAAAACATTATGCCAATGAACATGTTATATCTCATGTGATTGACTTCTTGGACAATAATGGTGAATATTATTATCGTAAACCACAGTCCGATGAAAGTGAAAGTTATCCTACTCCCCGTTCTTGGACATTCCTTTCTGACTCTATCAAACAGTATACAGGGAAAGCGAAACCAGATACAGGTGAGTATATCGGATTTGTCACTCGAATGGGACATTGTTTTATCGGCGCGGTTGCGGCAGGTAAGTTTTTAAGATACCTTAATGATACCATGGCTTTGTCTATCCACGACATTATCAATAACTTTACAAAAGTTAAACCACAACTTGATAAGTTACTTAAAAAGTCTGGTGGTCGTGCTAGAAAATCTGAACTGTTATCATCCCTCAAGGCTGAGAAACTCGATGAGTTCAACGAGAAACAGTTAAAGAATGTGACCAAGTTTTTAAAAATGACCGACGAAGACGAAACCGTTGGCTTTCTTAATGACTATCTCGATGGTATTCAACTTGACGTTATCAAGAAGAATAAAAAACTTAAAGATTTTCTAAAATCTTTCAAGTCCATCTTTCATAAAATCAACGTCTTGTCTGGCTCATAGAGTCGGACAGGATGGACCGAACTTTTAATTAAGTTACTCCTACCCTATGTTTGTTTACCTCGGGCTTAACCGCTCGGGGTTTTTTTGTGCCCTAGTGGTTGACATGAATGTATATATATGTTATAATTACCCATTAAAGATATAAGGAAATACGTTGGACAAAAAAGAACATATTATAATTAAAAACCTATTTGAAAATGAGGAATACTCAAAAAAGATTAGCCCACATTTGAGTGTCAATTTCTTTGAAACTATCAATCTCTCTGGGCGTATTATCATAGACAAGTATATTAAGTTCGTTGAAAAATATAAAACCAATCCTAACTATGAGGAAGTCTTCTTATCCTTGACAGATGACCCAAAGGTAAAAGATACTACCTTAGAAGACCTACAATCAATCAAAGATTCCGAAATTGAAAAAATGAACTTGGACTATCTAGTTGATATGACAGAATCTCATTATCAAATTACTGAAGCTTCACGGACTATATACAAGTGTGCCGAGATACTAGATGGTAAGGAAGGCAAGTTGACCAAAGAGGCTATCCCCGATATGTTACGGGACGCCTTGAAAATTACATTTCAAAATACAGTAGGTACTGTTTATAGTTCAGACAAGGCTATCGAAGACCAATATGAATACTATCATAACCCAGAACGTAGATTCGCTTTTCCCGATTGGCCTTCATTCAATACCGCCTTTAGAGGTGGTGCTTGTAAAAAAAGATTATTCGTTTACATGGCTGGAACTAATGTAGGTAAATCCCTTGCCCTTGAAGCTACGGCCGTCCAATTATTAAAGGGTGGGTCTGATGTCTTATATGTGACCGCTGAGGATGGCGAACTAGCAATCTCTGAGAGGGTTGATGGTAATGTATTAGATACAAGGACAAATGAATTAATCTTAATGGATAAAAAAGATTATGTTTCTAAATTAAAAGCTTTCAAGTCGAAATCAAAGGGTAGATTAGTAATAAAGGAATATCCTACCGCTAGTGCAAATAAAAATCATATATCTGCCTTGTTAGACGAACTGGACATAAAAGAGAATTTCAAACCAGACTTTATTGTAATTGATTATCTTAATATATTTAATAGTTGTAGATTTAAGTCTATGGGCGAAACATATGTATTGGTCAAGGCAGTCACAGAAGAAATGAGAGGACTGGCCGTTGAAAGGAATGTAGGTATATTCACCGCCACACAATCTAACAGGGGTGGTAATGGGTCGTCTGACTTGGAACTAATGGATATATCAGACTCCTTTGGTACCGCTATGACCGCTGACGTGGTAGTGGCTATCATGGAAACTGATAGTCTAAAAGAGGAAGGCAGATACTTAATGAAAATGTTAAAGTCAAGGCTGGGTCCTATTACACCTAGTACATCAAAATGGTTAATGGGTGTTGATAAAGAAAAACAAAAAATGTATGAAGTCCCAAACAATCAAGAGGGATTAGGTAATGAAGATATGTCTGCTATCGCTATGGCCTCTCCGAATTCGCCTGCTAAAAAACAAAGTAAATATGAAATGAATAATTTTTAATATATAAATATTTCCCAGAGGTTAATGCCTCTGGGAAATTAAATGAAATTCAAACAATTCACAATAAACGAATCCACAAAAAAATCCTCCGGCCTTATAATGTATAAGAGGGTCAACAATCAAATAGAAGTTTTTATAGTTAGGCTTGGCGGCAAGTCATGGTTAAACAGGCCTAGGCCATGGAGTATACCAAAGGGACTTATAGACCAAGGTGAAAATGATTTTCAAGCAGCGACTAGAGAGTTCAAAGAAGAAACTGGTATAGACTTAGTACCAAAACAATCAACTATGATAGATTTAAGTCCTATAAAACTAAGTGGTAAATATCCAAAGGTAGTAAAACTATGGGCATTTGAGGGTGATGGTAAATTCTCAGGCTCAAATACATTTCAAGAAGAATGGCCATATAAAAGTGGTAAGTTTATTACAAGTCCAGAATCATCAGAGGGCGATTTTTATCCAATAAGTAAAGCAAAACAAATGGTTCACTCCTATCAAATTGCAGCACTCGATGAACTAGAAAAGAAATTAAAAGTATAAATAATTATACTAATAGGGTTAAAAGGTATGATAAAAAGTTTTAAACAATTCATAAACGAGAAGAAGAAATCTGAAAAGAAAAAAGTCGTAGTTTATTCTGGAAGGTTCCAACCTTTTCATAAAAATCATTTCGATACATATAAATTCCTTGTTGATAAATTCGGTGAGGATAACGTGTTCATTGGCACTTCAGATAAAACCGATGATAAAAAATCCCCTTTTAAGTTCAAAGAAAAACACAAGATAATAACTTCTATGTTCCCTATTCCAAAGGACAAAGTATTACAAATTAAAAGCCCATATGGCCCTAAAGAGATTTTATCAAAGTTTCCAGAAGATTCTATTTTTGTATCTGCTGTTGGTGAGAAGGATGCTGATAGACTAACCAAAGGAAAATATTTTGAAGATTATTCCGAAAAAGCTTCAGAAGGATATAGAGATAAAGGATATGTATTTATAGTACCATTACAAAGGGCTGAATTCGAGGGTGAATTGGTCAGTGGTACTTCTGTAAGAACTGTAATGTCTGGAGAAGACGAAGAGAAAAAAGAAAAACTATTTCAATTCTTATATAACAAAATGAATAAGACAGTCTTTAATCTATTAAAAAAAGGAATGGAGAGGTTATCTTAATGTTAAACTTCAAACAATTTTTAAACGAAGCAAAAAATACTCATATGCAACATATTGAGGATGAAATCCTCGATGATACTATGGGTGGTATTGCAAAGGTAATAGGGGTACTAAAAGAATTATTTACCAAACTATCATCTAAGAAAGGAAATGATTTAACCGTATCTGTTAAATGGGATGGTTCTCCAGCCCTATTCTTTGGTAATGACCCAGAAAATAATAAGTTCTTTGTAGGTACTAAAGCAGTATTCTCAAAACAATCAAAGGCCGTATATAGTGAAGCAGACATAAAAGAATTTTATGGTGATAAAAAAGATTTAGCCGACATACTTAGAATAGGACTTAAACAAATGAAAAAGATATATCCTGGTCATGGTATATATCAGGGTGATATAATGTTTACTTCTAGTATGAAGAAAAAAGAAACTATAAATGGTGTACCTAGTTTAACATTTACTCCAAACACCATAACATATACCGTACCAGAGGCTAGTAAAGACTTATATAAGGCTATAGACGCGGCAGAAGTAGGAATAGTAATACATACTAGGTATTCTGGCACTACCTTACAGGATATGTCATCTACCTTTGATGTAGACATGAAACAATTTAAAAAGGCTTCAAGTGTATGGTACTCAGATGCTTTTATTAATAACTTTGCTGGTAATGTACTATTAACTCCAAGTGATTCTAAAAAACTTAAAGATATTATATCTTCTATCAGTTCAAATAAATCCAAGGTAAAGAAAATCATTTCCAAAATGACCGATTTAAAAATGTTGCCCATATTAAAAATATTTGCAGTACGGACAACTAAGGCTGGCAAGTTCTCTTATTCCTCAAAAGAATATTCATCTTTATTTCAAAAATGGGTAACCGGATATATGGAAATAGAAATGTCCAAATTAAAATCTGAATCTGGTAAAGAGAAAAAATTAAATCAGATGAATGATATGATAGAGTTATCTAAATCAAAAGAGATGATGGTATTCTTTGACATATACCTATCAATAGTAAAAGCTAAAGAGATGATTTTAACACAATTCAATAAGATGGATGGCATGGGAACTTTCATAAAGACCGATAAGGGTTATGATATAACTCAACCAGAGGGATTTTGTGCAATCTCTAAAGATAAAGGCACATACAAACTAGTTGATAGATTAGAATTTTCTAGAATCAACTTTCAACATTAAAGGAAAAAATATGTTATTACAATCATTTAAAAGTTTTATATTAGAGAGTGGTAACGCTATTAAAGGGCTATCTAGAATTAATCAAGAGAATGTCGAAGCTACTCTAGAGGATATTTATTCTAAACTACTTCCTATATTGAAAGTAAAAAAAGAAGATACTACATTACTTGGGTCTACTGGTAAAAAATTACCTGGTGGTTCTTCTGGTGACATTGATATGGCTATATCATTAGATGTTACTATGAAAAAAAATAAGAAAACTACCTTTGGAGATTTGTGTGACTTTTTAATACCAAAATTAAAAAAAGTATCTGCGGGAATTAAAGATAGTCGCGGTCTTGGTATCATTACTATACAATGGCCTATTGTCAATACAGATGGCAACCAAAAAGAAGAATTTGTCCAATTAGATTTAATGTTTGTCGATAGTCTTAAATATTCCGCTTGGACTTTTTATTCCCCACATGAAAGGGACTCAAAGTATAAAGGTGTATATAGGATGAAGGCTATGGCAGTTATACTAAAAAACATTGATAAGAAAGTTTTAAAGACCATTAAGATTGATGGAAAAGAAGTCGAAGTAAAATGGAAAAATTATATTTTAGATTTGGGTAAAGGTGTGTTTATGGCACTCAAAGACTTACAAGGCAAGAAAGGATTGTTATCCAAAGCTAAGACGGTAGAAAGGGAAATATTTTCCAATGACCCAGATAAGATTGTCAAACTTATGTTAGGACCAACCTTCAATACTATGGATGTTGATTCCTTTGAAGCTTTATGGCGGTCGATACATAGAAAAGACTTTGTCCATAAAAAGAATTTGAAAAATATTATAGAAGGAATAAGAAATTCATTTATTGATATGGGATTACCATTACCAGAGGAAACCACTAGATAAGGACAATGAAGTCCTTATATCGAATTACATAAATAACAAAGTATAAATAATTATTACATATAGGAAGAAATAATGCAGGGATTCAAAGAATATTTAGAAGAGGCTTTTAGTTTAAAATCATTCGATAAAGTTATAGAGCTTATGGAAAGTTACCTATCAAAAAAAGTAGGTGAACTATATAAAGTAGATGAACCAGAAGAGTATAAGAAAGCTGGCGAAACTGGTGTTGGTATAAGATACTTTATACGCGGTAAAGGTAAATCAATTAGATTTAACTGGATTAAAGGTTCTAAATCTGTATCTGTTAATAGTGTGGATTTATTCACAGGATATAATGATACTCCCGATTATACATTTGAGATATTCGCTGAGTCAGTTGCTAAGTATCTTCCAAAATTAGCACAACTTATTAATAACCCTGTCATGGGCGACCATGATATTAATGAGTCTTCCAAAATGAATGATGAATTAATGTTAATTGAATCAAAGACTGATGATGTTATAAAATTATTCAAACAAGGTAAAACAAGAACAGAAATAAAAGCTATGGGATTTAGTAACGGTACTGTATTCGCAGCTAGTAAAAAATTCAAAGTATCTGGTGGTGAAATTACAGTATCACAAGGTAAGACATCTACCACTAAACCTGGTAAGATAGAACAAACTGTAAAGGAACTAGCTAAGGATGATAAGAAATTATTTGAACTTAAAATTGAAAAATTAAAAACTCTTGCAAAACTTGTAGCACAAAAACATTTACCATCATTACTTGTAGCGGGAGCACCAGGAACTGGCAAGTCATATAACATTGAAGAAACATGGAAGAAAATGGGATTGGTTGAAGGTGTCGATTGGAAACTTGTAAAGGCTGGTGTATCTGCTGTTGGTGCTTATAGATTAATGTATCAATACAGAGAAGGATTTATTTTATTTGATGATGCTGATGGTATCTTCAAAGACCAAGAAGGTCGTAACTTACTTAAAGGTGCTTTAGATGATAAGGCTGTCCGTAGGGTATCATGGGAAAAAGATTCCAGTATGGTCTTCCCAGCTTCACTATTACAAACAGACCCTGAAGAGGCTGAGAAACTAATGAAAGAAAAACATAAAGTTCCTAACAGTTTTGATTTTACTGGTGGTATAGTGGCAATATCAAACATGGCCGCTCATAAACTTGATCCAGATGGAGCTCTTAGGTCAAGGTCATTTATGTTAAACATTGACCCTACCAAAGATGCATTCCTTGATAGAATCAAAGACTTAGGTGCTGAAATTGGTAAAAAACTTGGAATAGATAAAAAACTTTCTAAAGAAGTTTTGGACTATGTAATACATGATATTGAAACAAGAAATAAACAACCAAGTTTGCGTAGTATATCTAAAGCTATTGGATTAGCTAAGAGTGGTATTCCAGATTGGAGAGAAATCATCGACTTGTCGGTATCATAAGGGGATAAAATGAATTTTATTAATAGCTGGAAAAGAGGTAATGCCTCCGAAGATAAATATTGTTTGAAATTAAGAATATCATCATTGACTATCTTTGAATTCTCATGTGATATTTCTGATAGAAAATATAGATTAACAATACTAAACTTTGGGATAGGGAATGATTAATTTTAAAAAATTCATAACGGAATTATATATAGCAGAAAGTGCATTAAGTCCTGCAGAACTATTAAAGGACCCGAGCAATTTAATATTACAAAATTATCCAGAGGCTGACGATAGAGGATATGTATTATATCAAAAAATAAAGAAAGGCCAACCATTAACATTAAATAAAGGTGGCGAAGTTAAAATTAAAAAAGGTAAAAATATATTAAGTATATTAAAGGATAAAAGATATTCCGAAATTAATTCCTCTGGTGCTATGGTAAGTGTAGATGGAGATGTATTAAAACTTTCAGATTTAAAAAAGACAGAAGAATTTGGTTCCAGTGGTGGTGTCGGTGGTGGTACTGCTAAAACAGAATTATTCGAGGCCGCTACAACTATAGTATCTGCTATTTTCTTTAAAGAAAAAATGAAGAACGGTTTTGAGTGTGATGGTATTCTATCTAAATTAAGTAAAAAGAATTTAAAAACCTTAGCTAATAAACATAAGAGTAATTGGGAAATCGAAGCTTCATTGGATAGTGTAATAGACTTTATATACACAGAACCCAAATGGAGAATTGGCATAAGTTATACTGCTGAAGCCATATACAAAGAACTAAAACCAAAATCTTCTAGTGTATTCCATAGAGATACAAAAAAAGTATCTAATATGATTAATCTAGCCATGGGATATGTCAAGGAACTTGGATATAAACTTCAAAAAGATAAATGGAACCCTGCCGATATATGGATGATTGATTCCTCTGATAAGGGATATGATGATTTTATGAAACAAAAATCATTGAAGGGTTGTAATAATGTTTTATTAAAGTCTTTAAAAAAGACTCACTTGGTTGATGGTATATCTTTGAAATTGGTTGGGTCATCTTACCCACCAGTAGAAAAAATTAATTTCTCCCAAAATGATTTCGACCATATATCTGTTGATAATATAAAAGTTAAAATAGCTACTGGTAGATTACCAATGTCCAAAGATGTTGAAATAGTAGATGAAGATGATGGTATAACTCTACAAGCAAGAGATTTTGCTAGTAAAGTTGGTGGGGCGATAACAGGCGAACTTCTTGGCGATAAAGCTAGAGGTGGTAAGGTTAGTCTTACAGTAATTAATGATTGGTTAAAGAGTAATGGGAAAAAACCAATAAAAGTATATTCAAGAGATGAAATACAAAAAGGTAAAATGTTAAATAAATCTTTTGTTACTGATATGTTTAAGTTAATATTAAAATTAAAAAGAAATAAATTTATTGGAAATAAATCTGGACTAAAAGAAATTAAGTCCGAACAAGACCTTAAGAAGTTAATATCAAAATTAAAAGATACAAAGAATGATGTTGAAGTCTTAAAAACATTATCGTCCAAGATACAGGGATTACAGTTGGCTAGTGTCATATCAGATGAATTATTGGGGTTTGCTTATAGTTTCGCTTCAGCTAAAATCGAAGGAATCAGCGGCCCATATATAAAGATAGGTAAATAAATGCCAGAAATAGAATTCGGAAAAGGTAGATACTCAAACTCCTATGCCACTTCTATGGCCAGGAAGTTCAAGAGCTTTTCTTTATCCTCCGCCGGATATGTAAATCAATTCTTTGGTACTAAATTACTTTCTTATTTTAGTTTACCCTTTGATAAATGGCCAGCTTTTAAGATGGGAATAATATCAGACGAGGGCGATGAATTAAGAAACGCTAATAACAGAGAAGAAAGAGATGAATGGAATTATGCTACAATGATAGTGGCTAGACTTAAACAAATGATTAACTATCAAATGGATGATGGCAGAATCAAACTATTATATGATAGACTATTCTTGGTACGGGAATCTAATAACGATATGAAGTATGTAAACTTTTTAAATGACCTATATGACATGGGACATAAAGATATAAATGATATATTGGATGAGATGACAGTATCTGGTCATATGGCCACAAGTGGTGGTGGATTAAGTAATGATAAAGACTTAGCAAGAGATATAGAAAAAGATACTCCAGACCCAAAGAATAAAAAGAAAAAGAAATTGAGAAAGTTTAAGGAATTTATAGACATAAATAAGAGTAAGGACAAATAGAAATGGTAGAAAATAAAGAATTCTTTGATGAAGATTACTACTTCACAGATATAATTGTAAAAGAAGATAAAGTAAACGAAGTAACTGGTCTTTCCAGGAAAACACCTAACTCCGTTGGGAAGTTTTGGGTACTATATGACCTTAGACCAGAACGATTTGAAATGGAACCTGAAATGGGTGACTTATTATTTGAAACAGATTTATCCGGTTATGTATTACAAATTAAAGGTGGAATGGAAGAGTCCTTAGTAGAGGGTATCTTTAAATCATCTAAAGAGGCTAAACGGTTCTTTGAGAAAAATCATCCTGAGGCTTGGAACTTAATGATGGAAGACCATTATTAAGAATAAACATGGACTTTATTATGGAAGATTTTAAAGGATATGAGGAATATAAACCATTAAAATTATTTGAAGAAAAAGAAGAACCCAAAGAAGATAAGCCCGAGAATGAAAATTTCAACGGTTATAAATTAATATTAGTTGAAGGAACTCTACCCAAAAAACAATCTAAGCCCAAAACAAAGTTTCGGGACATTCTAAAATATAAAAATCTAATTATATCTTAATTTCTATTTGACTTTTTTTATAAGTCATGTTATAATTACTACATGCCAAAAGAGTTAGATTTACCCAAAGACCTAGATGGAAAATTAATAGAAGTAGGTTCTATTATAATAAGATCCAGTACTACTGGATTTCTTACACGTTGGGAAGTAATAGAAATTAAAAATTCCGGTAGTATGGTTCTACCGTTTGAATTAAAATTAAAAAAGATCCCAAATAAAGGTTATTCATATGGTAAATGGATTAAACATTCACAGTATAGTACCTACTTGGAAAAATCAGCAAAGACAATAAAGATAAAGGAGATTTTAGATGGGACTAGTTAATCCGTTTATATGTAGTGGTAATGATTTATCATTCATTAAAAATTTTATAGATATGTTAGAGGAGTATTGCCCAGGGTGTCAGACCGAGGACAGGTTTAATAAAGGTTGTCATGGTTGCCCTGCAGGGGGACTCATATACGGACTTAAAGAGTATATACTTGATTGTGATGGTTATAGAAACTCATGGAGCCGTAACGAAGCTATAGACAAAGACCAAAAAGACTTAGTCAAATTATATAATAGATATGATAAGACATTAAACAAATTACAAATCGAAGTTGAGAAAATAGAACCCCACCCATTCTTTAATTCAAATATGATAACCCAAAATAGTCCAAGTAAGGACATATTAGAAAAGGTTAAAAAATATTATAAACTTTTAGAATGGATAGATAGTCAAATTAATCATCCTATGCTCGGCTGGGGCCGTGGCAACAAGGATGTAAAAGTCTTGACTAAATCTTATAGGCGCGCTAAACTCGACTTAATCACAGGAGAAAAGTATGACGCATAAAGCATTAGAAACAATGATAGATAGGTTACATGGTGAACTTAAAACATTAAGAGATACTAAAGGCAAAGAGTATAGGAACACAGACGAAGATGAAGTCCTTATGAACTTTAAAAGAGGTGGTGAACGTATAGGTGATGAAGCTATCACAGTTCTATCTATATTCATGTTAAAACATATTGATAGTATATGTGACTTTATTAAGACCACTAAGACCAAAGGTATTGTATCAGCAAACAAGTTATCCTCTGAACCTATTGAAGGAAGGATTAAAGACCTTATCAATTATCTTTATCTATTGAATGGTTTAATTACAGAAATGTCTGATAATGATACTGCTCTTCCTTGTCCTGCTATTAAGGATAGTAAAAACTGGGTGACTATTAATAAAGACTCTAAGAACATTCGACTAACGCCTATAAATTAAATGGTTCATGTTAATCTCGTAGAAAAATATTTGTTTGCGGCCGGACTAGAAGGACTAGAACGGAAAACAGATAGATATAATGCACGTTGCCCGATATGTGGTGATAGTGAAAAGTCTAAGAGATTAAAAAGATTTTGGGTTTTATTCGATGACCAAAAATGTACCACCTACTGTTTTAATTGTGGGTATAAGAAGTCCTTTAAAAATTTCTTATGGGAGATAAACGCCGCTCTTGGTGCTTCTTACAATAAAGAGTTATTTAATTTTATGGTGCGGACTCCAACCAAGATTGAAAAAGAAGAACCGGTATTTGTAAAATCCAAGTTCGTACCTCGTGGCATCGGTGAGGCCACTAAGACCGATTCAATATTAAATAAATTTGTCCGAGTTAAGGATTCTGAAGTCGCTAGTAAGTGGTGTTACAAAAGGGCTCTGCCCGAACATCTAATAAAGGACTTGTATTATACAGATAACTATATGAAAACTCTGATGGATAATGATGTTAAATCCTTTGATTGGTTACCAGAGAAGGATGAAAGAGTTGTTATACCTTTTAGAGATAAGAATAAAAATCTAACCTTTATACAAGGTCGCGCGATTGGAGATAGTACATTTAGGTATATGACAATAGAATTAAATCCATCCGCTCCAAAGATATGGGGACTTGATACTGTGGATAGTACCAGACCCATTAGAATAGCCGAGGGAGTCTTCGATGCCTGCTTTGTTAAGAATTCAATCTCTATTACAAGCGCTAGTACTGGATGGGATTTTCTATTAAAGGAATTTAAGCCCGAACAACTAACCATGATATTTGATTCGGATATTAAAACCAACCAACAACTCAAAGACTTGGCTCTAAGGGTATCGGATATGGGCGTCGGTATTTTCATATGGCCAAAATCCATCCAAGTAAAGGATATAAACGATTATATAAAAGATGGAATTGGAACTATTGAAGACTTTGAAAAAATTATTCAAAACAATACATTTACAAAACTAACCGCTAAAACTAAAATACGATTATTGAGATGAATATAAATACTATGAGAGTATGGAGAGCACGTCAATGCTTAGTGATGATTGAATATCAGAGGCCGTTTGGTTCCTCTTCCGAGTTATTCTTCATCCATCCATACTCATTTTCCCTTTATAAAAGTATAAATAGTTATATGAGTGGGGCTTTGACGAGCCAATCTCATAAACAAAATCTCGGAGATCAAAAATGAACTACCAAAAAGAATACAATCATATAATATATAAAGCTATAAAAGAAAATAGAACAAAGGGTCATGGCACTTATTATGAGTCCCATCATTGGTTGCCGAAATCTATTTTCCCTCAATATGAAAAGTGTAAATGGAATAAAGTTTTATTAACTCCCTATGAGCATGTATATGTTCATTGTTTATTGCCAAAAATATTTATTAATAATAAAAACAATGAAATAAAAATGTTATATGCTTTTAATATGATGATTGGTAGAAATAAGTCAGAGAGAATACCAGAAAAAGATAGACTGGAAATAGACGCTCTTATTAATGATTCACATAAAATATATTTGATTGCTGAGAATAGAGAAAATTATTCTAAATCATGTGATATACAGTTTACTAAAGAAGATAAAGAATATATCATAAGATTAATAACAGAAGGTAAATCATGTGTTTATATTGGTAACCTTTTCAGTGTTAGTAGAACTACCATTAAAAGAAGATTAATAAAATGGGGTGTTTTCGTGCCTAGAGGAGAATATACACCAACACAAAAATGGGAAATGATAAAAATGTATGAAGATAATAAAAGCATTGTCGCAATATCTAAACTTTTTAATGTTGGTCCGAGCACTATTACAAGAAGATTAATAAAATGGGGTATTCATAGTCCAAAGACAAGGATAAAGTTGTTAAGGAGATGAAATAATGACAAGAGTTTACCCAGGTATTGTATCTAATGATTTAATAGATGTTCAACCAATGTCACCACCCTCTGATAGTGTTTTTTATTTGAACTACAAATACAAAGCCAATAAATCATTACAACAAATAGAAGATATCCAAAAACGATGGGATATAAGAAAGAAGAAACGAAAAATGTTAAAATTGAAGGAGATATTGAAATGAAAGCTAAGACTAAAAAATTAAAAGTAAAATATACATTAGAATCAACAGAGGATTTATCGAATGAAAGTAAACCGGATATGGCTGATGAATTAGTTAAAATATTATCCTCTGAAATTGCCGAGTCTATTGATAGGGATATTATAAGGCAAATGAAAAGAGTCCATATTCAAGAAAAATGGGATAAGAGAAAGAAGAAAAGAAAATTAAATGAGATATTGAAATGATGACATTTGATGAATATTCTGAATATGTACATCATTGTATTGCACATGGGACATTCTTTCCAATGAGTTCTGTATGTTCAGAATGTAAGAAAGAAAAATTAAAAGAGATATTAAAATGAAATTTAAAGAATATCTGGACGAGCTCCTACCTGTAGATGAATGTCATTGTATAAAACATAATAATTATTTTCGGTCCGATTCTAAATGTACATCCTGTACAAAAGATAAACAAGATAAGTTAAATGAGATATTGAAATGAAGAAAATTGATTCATCTATTATCATAAAAGACCTTATTAAAATGTCCAATGATATAGCTAAAGCAACTAGAATTCCAGCTAGTTATATAATAACTTCAGAAGACCAAGCTCGCCTTATGAGTGGTAAAAGGTCAAGAGCAGATATTTTAAAATCTTTAGAATCAAGGAATAAGAAACGGAAATTAAAAGAAATACTAGAGTATAAATAATATCGTGAAGTTAAGGAGTTTATAATGTTGTTTGATATTGCTTGTAAAGAGTGTGAGTATGCGGAAGAGGTGTCAATCCCCTTAGCAGAATATGAAGAGTTGAAGGAATCCGGAGTATGTCCTGAATGTGAAGCTGTAAAGACTTTATATCAAGATTATTCAAATAGAAAATCATTGACCTATGTTTTAAAAGGTACTGGATGGACAGGTAGGTATACATCTCATTCCCATAGAACAGGAACACAAGATGCCCTAGATGGAGCATTAGAAGAAAATGACCAATTACAATATGCCGCTACCCATGAGAAGAAATTCCTAGAACAAGATAAGAAATTAAAAGACCATGAAGAAAAAATGGACAAGTTAGGGGGTATGGTATGAGAGCAATTCTAATATCCCACTTTATACAATTTATGATTAATATAATTATATTAGCTAAGACATATGCTGACATATCAACGGCTATGGGATTTGGTGGACAAAACGCATTACCAATTGCCTTGAGTTCCATATATCTTATATGTACTCTTATTCCGATAAATTATTCTTTTTCGTTATTTAGATTATTAATAAAACCATCAAAGAAAAAAGTGAAAAATACAAAGGATAAAAAAGATGAAAATAAAAGTTAAAAGATTAAGTGAAAATGCAAAGTTACCACATAAGGCTCATAGTACAGATGCGGGATTTGATTTATATAGTGTGGAAGATGGTGTTATAGTTCATGGCCAAAGACAATTAGTAAAGACTGATATAGCCATGGAGATACCAGAAGGATATTGTGGTATCATACAAGATAGAAGTGGTCTGGCTTATAAGAGTGGACTAACCACCATGGCTGGTATCATTGATAGTGATTATAGGGATGGTATAGGTATTATACTATTCAATACGGCCGAAACAAATTATCACTATACAGTAGGTGAACGATTAGCACAAATTTTAATTGTGCCAGTCCCAGAAGTAAACTTAGAGGAGGTAGACGAATTATCAGACACAAAACGCGGTACTGGTAAATTTGGTAGCACAGGAAAAAAATAAATAAGGAATAAGAATGTCAGTACAAGAACTACAGGAATTCACTAGGATTTCTAAATACGCAAGATATAATGCCGAAGCTAAACGGCGTGAAACATGGAACGAACAAGTTAGCAGAGTTATGACGATGCATCGAAATAAACTAAACGGTTATTATGATGTTATAGAAGATGACATACTATTCGCAGAAAAATTATTTAAGAAAAAATATGTATTAGGAAGTCAAAGAGCTTTACAGTTTGGCGGTGACCCTATACTACAAAAGAATGCAAGGTTGTATAATTGTAGTGTAACATATATAGATAGGACAAGGGTATTCCAAGAAGTAATGTGGATGCTCCTATGTGGTGCTGGTGTCGGATTCTCCGTTCAAAAACATCACATAAAATCTTTACCAGAAGTTGCAAAACCAAACCATAAAGATGTAATGATGTTTGAAATATCCGATACAATAGAGGGATGGTCTGATGCTATTGGTGTGCTTATGTCAAGTTACTTTGTAAAGAATCAACCATTCCCAGAATACTTTGGTAAACATATAGAATTTGATTTTTCTAAAATTAGAAAAAAAGGTAGTACGATAAAATCTACTAACGCTAAGGCACCAGGTCCTAAAGGTCTGATGTCATCAATAGAAAAAATCCGAGAAGTATTAGATAATGAAATAGCTGGCGGGATGAAAAAATTAAGACCTATCGTTGCCTATGATGTTATCATGCACGCATCTGACGCGGTTATATCTGGCGGTATAAGACGAAGTGCGACTATCGCTTTATTCTCTAAGACAGATGAAGAGATGTTAATGTCTAAAACTGGGGATTGGTTTACTACTAACCCACAACGAGGCCGTTCAAATAATTCAGTAGTCTTATTGAGGGATGAAACTTCTAAGGAAGAGTTCGATGATATAATACAAAAGGTAAAACAGTTCGGTGAACCAGGATTTGTCTGGACCGATGATTTAGAATTACTTGTAAACCCCTGTGTAGAGATAGGTATGTATGCTAAGGATGAAAATGGTAATAGTGGCTGGCAGGTATGCAATCTATCAGAGATAAACGGTAAGAAGTGTAAGACTAAGGAAGAGTTCTTGGACGCGTCCATAGCGGCATCTATACTAGGTACTATACAGGCTTCATATACATCATTCTCATATCTCGGTGAAGTATCAGAGAATATTATTAAACGCGAAGCCCTGTTGGGTGTATCTATTACAGGAATGATGGACAACCCAGAAATTTGTTTTAATCCAGAAATATTAAAAGAGGGTGCTAGACTTGTAAAGGAAACTAATAAGAGATTGTCCAAGTTAATAGGTATCAATCAAGCGGCTAGGACAACCTGTATAAAACCTGCAGGTACATCTAGTTGTATATTAGGGTCATCCTCTGGTATCCATCCACAACATGCTAAGAGATACTTTAGAAGAGTTCAATCAAACAAACAAGAAGAACCTTTGAAATACTTTAAGAAATTTAATCTTAATGCGGTAGAAGAAAGTGTATGGTCAGCTAATAATACTGATGATGTAATTACTTTCTTATGTGAAGTTCCATCAGGCGCTAGAACTAAGAAGGATACAACTGCTATAGACCTATTGAATGCCGTTAAACTAACTCAACAAAATTGGGTATTGAATGGTACTAATAAGAGTCTTTGTGTTAAACCATGGTTGACCCATAATGTAAGTAATACAATTAATGTCAGGCCTGATGAATGGAATGAGGTCGGAGATTACATATATAGTAATAGAAAATATCTATGTGGTATATCCCTACTACCTATGGATGGTGATAAAGATTATTGTCAAGCACCTTTCACTACTGTATATAATGAAGATGAAATTATAAAAGAGTATGGGTCTGGTTCTTTATTTGCTAGTGGTCTTATAGTCCATGCACTTGAAGCGTTTGATGGTGACTTATGGGCAGCATGTTCACAGGCACTTGGGACCGGAGAAACTTTATTTCCTAATGATGATATAACCAAATCTGATAAACTCTTAAAGAAATGGGAACGGTCTAATAACATAGCCCAAAAGAAAGAATGGGTTTTAAGATTTCAAAAGTTTGCAGGAAGATACTTAGATGGTGATGGTAGACGAGCTACCTATCTATTGAAGGACGTAAACAACTGGAAGATATGGATGGATTTGAAACGGACATATGTACCAGTACCTTGGGAAGATTTTAATGAGGAAGTAGATAATACGAAACTTACTGATACTGTTGCTTGTGGTGGAAATGGAGCTGGTTGCGAAATAACCTCATTTTAATTTATAAATATGTAGGGCAAGGATAGGATGCCAGTCCGAAAGATAATAAATTTGACCTCAAATTATTATTTTCCTTGTTTGATTTATATAAATAATAATAGATACCTGGCAGTATCAATCTAAGATAAGAGGTCAATATGAATTATCGAAAACAATACAATCAACTAATAGAAAACTCAAGACAAAAAAATAGACAAAAGGGAAATGGTGTTTATTATGAAGCTCATCATTGGCTCCCAAAATCAATGTATCCCCAATACATAAAATGTAAATGGAATATCGTTTTATTAACCGCTAAAGAGCATTTCATTGCTCATAGATTATTAAATAAAATTTTCCAAGATAATGTAAAACTTGAAAAGGCTTTATTGTTTATGTGTCAACCAGAGAAATATGGAATAAAAATCTCTCTCAAAAAATTCCAAGAATTAAAAGAAAATATGTCCAATAGGATGAAAATTAATAATCCTATGTTTAATGAAGAATCAAAACAAAGTATGATAGAAAAATTAACTGGTAGAAATTTATCACAAGATGTTAAAGATAAAATATCCGAATCAACTATTGGTCCAAAAAATCATTTCTTTGGTAAATCACATACACTAGAATCAAAAAAAATAATGAGCAAAAAACAAAAAGTAAACCAACTAATATTACAAAGAACAGACCCACTATATTATGAAAAAAAGTCAAAGGCCGCCCAAATATCCAACGAAAAACAAAAAGCAAAAAGAAAAGAAAGTAAATTTATGAATAGAAATGGAATAAATAAAATGGTTCATAGAACAGAGCAATCTATTTGCCTACAAGAAGGCTGGATATTTGGTATGATAAGAAATAAAGCCCAACCCCTTGACTTATAATATTATACATGATATAATACTCTTATGAAAAACGATGAAACTAATAGTTCAAATATATACGAGTGTACTTGTGGGCATATAAACCATGTGTTTAGAATAGCCCATTTTGAAGATGAAGTTTATCTAGACCAAGTATATGATGGACATAATAAATCCATATGGGGTAAACTTATAGATTGTTATAATTATATATTTAACAATAAAGAAGTATATCTTACTGAAACTATATTGAGCGAAGATGAATTTAATAAATTCAAAAAACAGATTAATTCTATAAAACTAATAAGAGGAAAATAAATGGGTGATATTACAAACAGATTAAAAAAAGCAAAGAGGGATAGGGATGGTAAGATGTTACTATCTAGGGGTATGTATAATAAAGTTAAGGCTTTACAAAGACAAAAACCTGCACTACCAAGTCAAAAGTCTTTGAATAGAAGATTAAAAAAGGAATTAGAAAAACTTGGATATGAAGATATAAGAATTGCGAGTGGAGTCCCCTTTGAAATGAAGAAGGAAGGCAAGACCTATGACCGTGATGGAATTGAGTCTGTATTGAAGGAACTTGCTGCCTCATATGACAAAACAGTTAAATTAGAGTCTGATTAAATAACATGGCAAAGAATACTTTATTTGATGTATTGAAAAATATATCTGGAACTAATAATAATAGATGGTTAGAATTACAGAGTGTATATAACCCATATATGATTAATAAGTTTTTATCAATGCACCCAGAAACGGTATTCTTTGCTAATGAAATGAATAAATCAAAACTAACACCAAGGGAACAATATGAATTTTACATTAATGTTATCCCTAATAAATATAGACATTTTAAATATATAAAAAATAACAAGGATGGAACAATAGACCTTGTTGCCAATCATTTTAAAGTAAACAAAGACATAGCCAGACAGTATATATCTATCTTAGACGATAAACATATTAAAAGGATAGAACAGAAAGCTGATACTGGCGGTCGCTTCAGATAACAAATAAACCTTTCCAAAAGTATAAATAATTAGATAATTCAAGGGTAATTGTCTAATTATGAAAATTAAATCATTTAAGTATTTCAGAGAAGAATATATAACCGAAGTCGATGAACTTGCGGCAATCCTAACAGGACTTGGTATAGGTGCTGGTTTATGGGCATCTGGTCTGGCCGCTAAAGGTATCGGTAAACTATGGAAACGATATGTTAGCCCAGAGGGTAGAGCAGACGCTCTTGAAAAGAAAGCCGATAGAATAGAAAAAAAACAAAAAGCCAAAATAAGATTAAAAGATTTAAAATCCGGTAAGGTCGAACGTGAACGTCTTGCGACCGAGAAAGAAGAAAAAGATTCCGCTCAGTATGATAGGGATAAATCTAAAAGAGACCGAGATAAAGATAGGGATTCATGGGACGATGAAGACAAGAAAGCAATAAAAGATAAGCAAGACTCTGAATCTAAAGATACAGAAGAAAAAAAATCATCTAATGATAAAAAGTCCACGGACGATTTTGTAGAAAGACTTTTAGATAGAGATTCTGCTATGGGTAGTTCCAAAAAACCAAAGGGCTGGAAAAAGCAACATGGTGTTACACTAAGAACAGCATATACAGACAATAAACAAAAAACACATACACTAGCCAAAGAATATGTAGATAAAAAAAGAGTAAAAGCTAAGAGTAAGAAGAAATAATTATGATATATCTAACTGAAGACGAACAAAAAGAAAAAGAAAAGGCCTCTAAGAAAATTGCTGAGAAGATTAAAAAATTAGAGGATAAAGAAAAAAAAGATGGCGAGTTAAATGATAAGGATAGTGAAGACTTAGCTAAACTATTAGCCCTAGAAGAAACTATGGACAATGAGGATATAGAATCTATGGAAAAAGAATCCTCTGATTTAGAAAAGGAACAGGTTGATGAAGAAGAAAAAGTCGCGAAAGAAGAGGAAGGTTCTGAGGACTCCGAAGAAGACTCCAAGGAAGGTGAAGCTTCGGAAGAAGAAGTTGAAGAAACCGAAGAAGAGGGTGAAGGAGATGTCGAAGGAACTGAAGAAATGGAAGGAGATGGAGAAGAAGACTTAGGTGACGATGAGGACATGGAAGAGGAAGAAGAAGACCTAACCATTATACCATACGATGAAAAAGTTAAACTATTCCTTGATATGACTAAGGAATTTGGATTCTCTAATCCTGATTATAAGATAAAGGATGGTAAAAATCAAATAATAATTGAGGGTGAATTACCAAAAGATTTATCAGATAGTCTTAAAAAACTAGGCAAAGAATTAGATATAGATATAGAAGTTAAATTAGAAAAAGTATCCAAAGATAAAAAGATAAGTGTTATATCACTTAAAAATAAAATGTCCTTTGAAAAATTCTCAGAGGTAATTAAAAAACAACGTAAAGATAAAAAAGCTATAGAAGACCCAATGGGTGGTATGGATATGGGAATGTAATTGATAGATGAAAGAATTTTACTTAGAGGTATCACTAAAAAAAGATTTTAGTGTTATCACAGAAACACTCCAAAGAATAGGTATTATTAATAGAACTAAAAAAGAGGTTTTCCAGACCTGTCACCTATTCCATAACAACGGCCACTATTTCTTAGTGCACTTCAAAGAACTATTCTCTATGTTTTCATTTAAAGATAGTGGCAAGATAGAAGAAGATAAGATACATATGACCGATGAAGATTTTGAAAGAAGGAACTCTATTATATTCTTACTTACTAAATGGGGACTTATAGACGCCCTAGATAATGAGTATATAAACGATAATAAAGGTAATATAAATGTTAGTGTATTAGGATATAAAGAAAAGGAAGATTATATATTAACATCTAAATTTAATCTAAGTGGTAATAAGGAATAGATATGTCCGATACAGTAGTAACTAATATCCCAGAGTATAGTAATGCGATAAACTCCGTTGCTAAACTATTGATTAATGATAGACCTCTCACAGAATTTTTTATAAAAGAATTTAATGTACCGTCAATAGATTATGCTGAAGAAATAATTCCAGGTGGAACTAGAAATATAAAAAACCCAGGAAACGAACAGGAATTCGGATCATTGACCTTGACTATATTCTTAGACGAGGAATATATGGTATATAAAGAAATATTTGATTGGTTGGTAGAACTGGCCGGCGACGAAGGATCATCGGCAAAGGCAAGGGGAAGTATCTTAGTATTCAATTCATCCAAGACCCAGACCAAAGTAAAGTTTGATTTTTATGGTCTATTCCCTACTAATCTGCCCGAACTTCCATTTAATAATTATGGGAATGAGGAACTTACATTGTCTATAAACTTCTCATATGATAAATTCGTGCCCAATTTTAAGTAAAGCCTTGAAATAAAAGTAAAATCATTATATAATTACCTTACATTATTTCAAACAAGGATAAAAAATGTTGGACGAATTAGATAATACTTCAAATACAAATACAGTTGATATGTTAATGGGCAAACAAAAGGTGCCCATGGATGGATATGAACTCGGATATAATGTTATATTATATAACGATGATAAAAGCAGTCTAGAGATAGTATATAGAGCCTTACATGGTATTGGACTTAAACACGAAGAAATAGCAGTTCATTTAGCCATGGCCCAAACAGGTGGTTATTCGGTAGTATATAATAGTCAACGAGAATTCCCTTTAAAGGGTGGTGACTTGGACGATATGATTAAGCGGTCAGCACTATATAAATCACAAGAAATTGAAGGACATCTAAAAGAGGCTGGGCTTCAGTGTGAAATTTTATTTCAAGAATAGCTTGACTTATAATAGTATTAATGTTAAAATATATAAATAGTATGGTATTGCGAAACCGCCCATTGGGTAACAGTAGTGATACTATATAAATAAAAACTAAAATAATTAGAAGGATAATTACATGGCAGAAAAAATAAGCTTCGGCGATTACAAAAAAACAAGAAAAAGCGTGACTGACATCATCAGTCAAATACAGGAAAACTCTGGAAGTAGCAAACCTAAGGATGAAAGATTATTTCAATATACATTGGATAAATCTGGAAATGCCCTTATAGTTCTACGATTCATTGATTCCCAGTTCGCAACAGCACCAATGATTGAAACATTTACCCACTATGTGGAAGTAAATGATAGAAAATTCTTTAGAAGGTGTCCAACCACTAACAAAGGAAAGTGTCCAATCTGTGAAGATAATAAACGATTTTTCGGGGATGGTGCTTCAGAGGCTACTCAAAATATTGGTAGAAAACGTTGTCGTAAAAAAGGATATGCTGCTAACATAGTAGTATTGAAGGATTCAACAAATCCAGATAACGATGGTAAACAATTCATTTGGAAGTTTGGCTATAAAGTCTATGAGAAAATCATGGGACAACTAAAGGCTGACTTTGATGGTGATGCTACCGTACCAGTATTTGATTATCAAGAGGGCGCTACCTTTAAACTAAGACTAAAAACAGTTAATAAGTACATTAACTATGATAGTTCCGAGTTTATGACCGCTAGTCCACTTGTGTTATCGGAGGATGAAAAAGAAAATCAAGATAAACTTGAAAAGCTTTTTGGTGCTACATATGACCTCTCTGAGTTCAAAGACCCTAAACTTTTTGACCCATACGATAAGATTAAGGAAGATTATACTACCTTTCTTGTTGAAGCAGGCGAAAAGGTGTCCGCTAATCTGGAACAGGCTGAAAAGAAATTTGAAGCCCCAGAGAAAAAAGAACCCACAGTAAAAGAGGAAACTCCTTTTGAGGGTTCTGATAATAGCAGTGATGATGATTATTTCGACAATATTTAATTAAAAGTATAAATATTCACCATTTCAAGAGAGCCCTTCGGGGCTCTTTTTCATTTATAAATAAAAACACAAACATACACAACTAGGAGATAACATGAATCGTATAGTAAAACTATCACTTTTGATTATATTTGTTTGGGTCGGGACATTGGGTGGAAAATCAATTACATTAACCAATAGTCAAGAACTGTGGGATGCTAAATTTCCAGAAGATAAACTTTGGAATAAAATTTATAATAAAGAAAATAGAGATTATATATTCAACACTTGTATGAAATATGAGGGTAGAAAATATATGAATAAAACTGTGGCAAACAAATATGTGCATGCCATAATGAGGGAATGTTATAGATACAAATTCCCTTATGTTAAAAAAATGACAAGACAAGTTGATTTGGAATCTAGGTTTAATCCTAATGCTGTTAGTAGAATAAAATATAGAGGTAGATTGGTAAAATGGGCATATGGTCCATTACAAGTATCACATTATTATATCCATGTTTTATATGTAATATCTAGGGATAATAGAATACTAAGAGCCAAGCTGAGAAGGATTGAATTTAAAACAAGATTCAAAATAGCTGATTCAAGAAAATTACACAAAATGAAACGTAAAAGGAATAAAACAAAGAAGGACAAAGTCATTGAAAATAAACTTCAAAGGAAGTATATTAGGTTTGCTAGAGAATGTAACAAACTTTTTAAAGATATTAATGTCGGCATCCGTGCTGGTGTTTTTATAATAAGCCATCTTAGTAAAAGGTTCGATGACCATGAGAAAGGATTGCTAGCTTATTGGGGTGGCGCCAATGGGGATACTTTCAAATATTGGGAAACCAGAAAACGTATCAAATATAATCATTATATAGCATATACAATGGGTTATACTCCAATATTAAATAAGAACAAATTTCTCAAAAGAAAGAAAAGAAGAATTGTCCGGATATAAATAGTAATAGAAGGATGAACTTATGAATAATAAAGACCAAGCTAAAGAGCTATTTGCTCACTTGTATAATGAAAAACCTGCAGACTTTAAAGATAGTTTTACAAAATCTGTCAAGTCTAGAATCATGGATAAGATAGGTGCTATTAAATCTGACATTAACTATGATACTAATACACCACAGGATTTTGAAAATACAGAAGAAGGAAACGAAGATGAAGTTTAGAGAATATGTAACAGAAATGGAAGACGAAGAAGAAAAAAAGAAAAACGGTAAAGATAAAAAGAAAGAGTTACCAAAAAAAGACGATAAAAAGAAAAAAGAAAAAGTTGATGAAGACGAAGATGATTCCGATGAGGATGAAGACGAAGAGGATGATGATTAATCATACTTAATTTTTAATTTTTTTTAACCTCCCTAACGGGGGGTTTTTTTGTGCCCTAATAGATTATATAATTTTATCTTTATTTTTTTCGTTATAGTATTCTACATATTCCTTTGAATGTCTAGGCCTTTCTTCCATTGGTGTTTCATAATACTTTTCCATCTTTTGCAATATATTACATTCCTTGCAATCTCTTCTATATTTTAGTTTAGTTTTTTTATAGAATTCTGATATTGGCTTTTTTATATTACACTTTGTGCAAATTTGTGATTGTAAATTTTCCATGAATATTATCCTTATAAATAATCTATAATGGGTATATGGCATATTATCCGCCAGTTGATATGGAAATCCTACTTTCCATTTCTACCCATGTTATTATTTATATAAATATTTTCCATGAGTGGTATGTCTAATAGAATAAGTAAGAATTCAAAATTCGTCCAGGGAAAAATGTCAATAAATCAATTAAAATTTCCCAATAAATATGTCGGTAAGTATAAAAATAATATAGAGTTTATGTCTAGTTGGGAGAAATATTTTATAAATTATTGCGATATGAACTCAAAGATAATCGAGTGGTCGTCTGAAGAAGTAATAATAAATTATAAACACCCAGTAGATAAAAGAACCCATAGATACTTTCCGGATTTCTATATCAAGTATGTTGATAGGGATGGTAAGACCAAAGAGAGTATCATAGAAATAAAACCATCAAAAGAGGCTGACCCAAAGGGCCCATATATAACAGAAAAAATGTCCGATAAATCTAAGAAAAGAAATACCCTCACATGGATGGTAAATAACGCCAAGTGGTTATACGCCAAAGAGTATTGTAAAAGAAGAAATATGAGTTTTGTTATACTGACCGAGAAGGACTTAAAGTTGGGTGGCAGTAAAAAATAATGGCTATCAATATTAGAGGTATCTTAAAAGCCGTTGGAGAAAATCTAAAGACATTCCTTTTAAAGAAAGCTGGCACAGAAGATTATGACCGTTCAGTACAGGACTCAAAGTTATGGCTCAGAGGACTAATAAATAAAATAAAAAAAGTAGATGATAAAAGTCCTATGGATTATATCATTAGATATCCAGGTACCTTCTATATGTTTAATTATGAGCCAGCAGTATGGGGAGATAAAAGTAAATTAAAATTTTATGATGGTTACCCTTTAGTATTAGTATTAGATGTAAACGCTGAGAATTTTCTATGTATAAATTTCCATTGGATACACCCTAGATGGCGAGCAGTTATCTTACAAAGATTTATAAAATATTTTCCAAAGGAATTCACCAACGATGAACCTGTTAGAAAATTAAATTATAAGATGTTTATGACGATGATGGGTGGATATAAAAAATATGTAGAGTTTGCTGTAAGAAGATACAAGTGGGATAGTGTTGTTAAGATGAGAGGCGTTAAAGTTGTAAGAGTTAAATCAATAGACATGCCAAAGAGTATAAGTTATATAAGCCCCGATTACATAGGAATAACCAATTCGGCTGCTATAAAACAAATGCCGAAATAAATAAGATATAAATAATTTAATATAGGAAAAAGTACATGGGTATATTTGAAAAATTAAACGAACAGTTAGGATATTTGTTCCCACAAAAAGAGGTTGATAAGATTGAAGCACCTCTAAAGACTACTGAAAATAAAAAAGAAACTACCGAGTTTGGTGGTCAATATGAATTTGATACTATGGACGTTGACGTTGTCACGGCATCTAGTTACTCTACTTTATTTAATGTAGAGAGTTCTGATGATACATCCGTCACCGACCTTATAAAGACATATAGAACTAAGGCAGGCCTATCATATATATCACAGGCCATTGATGAAATTGTAAACGAAGCAATCTTCCAAGATGATATACCAGTTGACCAAATACACTTAACATATAACGACCCCAGCGAAAAGGTTGGTCTAAAACTTAGAGAGAAAATCCAAACAGAATGGGAATATCTACTAGACCTTATGGACTTTGATGACCGAGGACCAGATTATTTCAGACAATGGTATACTGATGGTAGACTATTAATGCAAACTGTATTAGATAAAAAAGATAAGAAAAAAGGTATTATTAGTCTTAAGCCTATGAGTCCTCTTAATTTAAAAAGAGTTCACGATGAAAAAGAAAAAAAGAATTATTGGATATACGATAATAAGAAAATGAAAATGCAAGATGGTACTACTGATGCTATGGCACTGATACCAGATGACCTTGTTATATTCACTCCTTCTGGGGTATATAGTGGTGAGAGCCGAGTTCCTATCTCATGGTTACATACCGCAATCCGAGATATAAACAGATTAGATACTTTGGAGGATCACTTTCTCATATATAGAATTGTTAGAAGTCCTGAGCGTCGAGTATTTTATATTGATCCAGGAAATTTACCAGCAAAAAAAGCTGAACAATATCTTAAACAAGTTATATCTACCTATAAGTCAAAGAAGACTTTCAATGAGTCTAATGGTACTATTATGAATAGGAACCAACATCCATCCATGTTAGAGGATTTCTTTTTATTAAGAAGGAATGGCAAGGGTACTGAAATTGACTCCGTTGGGTCAGTTGGTGGTATAGAAAGTATTGAAGATTTATTATACTTTCAACAGAAGGCTACAAGAGCCTTGAATGTACCATTCTCTAGGATGAATAATGAGGATAGACAAAGTTCACCATCCGCCGCAGTCACAGGAAATGAGATAACAAGAGAAGAACTTAAATTCAGTAAGTTTATTTTTAAACTACAGGGTAAGTTCAATGTATTATTCTTTGAGTTACTTAGAAGGCAGTTAGTATATAAAAACATTATAACCGCCGATGAATGGAAACCACTTAAACGAAAAATTAAATTTGTTTATAAATCTGATTCACAATTTGCTGATACAAAAAGAATAAAAGGCTTTGAACAAAAGATTAATATTCTTAGGGACGTTGAAGAATACGAAGGCAAATGGTTTACCCGTAAAGACATATATACTAAAATCCTTGGATTGACCGATGAAGAAATTAAAAAACATGAAAATGAGGTACAAGAGGAAAAAACTAAATACGGTAATGATGAAGAAGATAATGCTGATATGATGGTTTAAAAGTATAAATAATAATAAGGAATTAAAATGAAGTTACTAAGAGAATTTTTTATCAGTCCAAATGAAACTGAACACTTAATGGAAAAAAATGAAAAGACCGGCGAAGTAAATAACATATTTATTCGTGGTATCTTTGCACAATCAGAATTACAAAATAAAAATGGAAGAAGTTATCCAGACCATATCTTAGAGCGTGAAGCATATAGACTTCAAACTATGATTGCGGAAAATAAACTTACTGGTGATTTAGACCATCCAGAAAAACCCGAAGTTCTTTTAAAGAATGCGGCCATTATAATTACCAAACTTAAAAAGGATGGTAATAACTATATAGGTGAAGCTAAGATATTAAAAGAAACTCGACATGGTATGACTGCTTGGGGATTAGCTAAGGGTGGATATAAGTTCGGAACTTCTACTCGTGGTCTTGGTTCCCTTACAGAAAAAAATGGTGTCAATATCGTTAATGAAGATTACAGATGGTTGACTAATGATTTAGTTGCCGACCCATCAGCCCCCGATGCTTGGTGTGAGTCTATATTAGAGAATAAAGAATTCTTTATAGACAATGGAATGATTAGAGAAGATGTAGCTATGAGTTATTATAACAGATTACATAGACTACCATCCGCTCAGTTAGAACAAGGCATCGTCAATATGTTTAACGATTGGTTAAACGAAGACGATTTTAAAAAATAAACAAAGGAAATTAAAATGAAATTTAGTGAATACTTAGATGAAAAACATGAAGAAGGTCACGAAGACGACAAGAAAGATGACAAGAAAAAAACTACTGTTGGAAGTGTTATCAAGGAATTGATTGAAACTTCTTGGAGTGGTGATAATGAAAGTCAAATGAAAGCAGTACAACTATTAAAGGGTGTCGCTTTATCTGATGAAGCTGAAGCTAATGAATTTATGAAGAAACTTGATAAGTTTACTTCTGGATTAAAATAAAGGATATTAAAATGAAATTTAAACAAGTATTAGATGAAATAAGAACTGTCCGTAGAAACCAAGGTGGTAAAATAGTAACTACTAAAGTAGCCTCTAAAGGTAAGTACCTAGACAAAGACGGTAGAGAAAGAAAAAGAACTGACGCGGAAAAACTAAAAATGAAAAAAAAGAAAAAACTTCGCGATAGAACTGGAAAGGCTGACAGAGAAAGGAAAGCTAAAATTTCTCAGAGAAAGCACGATAGGATTAAAACCCCTAATAACTAATATGAAATTTAAGGAAGTATTACAGGAAGGCGAAACGCCAAGCGAACCACCTATCATAGATGGTAAAGCCATACCCGTAAAGAAAGCTCAAATTAAAATAGTTAAAGGTGTTAAAAATAAAATCAGAATCATTGGTGGAAAAAAGTTTCCTAAGAAGTCTGGGTATCACGGCCCATTCGCTCATCCTAAGAAACCTACCGATGATAACATTGCTATATATGTTAAACATAAAGAAGGTGCTACTGTCCAACAAATTGCTGGTTCAAGTGGAGCATTTGGTTATATGTATGTAATTAACAGAGCGAAAGCTCATAAACGTTCAATGCAAATGTCTAAGTTAGCAAGGCGGACATCCGGTAAAAGGGCACACGCCGCTAAAATAACAAGGAATTTAAATAAATAAAAAAAGGAAAAAAATACAGGAACCGTGTTTTTAAAAGTATAAATATGTATATAAAAGTACAGAGGTGCTTTTTTAACATTTATTCCTGTTAAGGAGAAACAATTATGGAAAAAGAAGTTGAATCAATATTAGAGGGTGTTAAACCCGAACTATTAACCGAAGATGTTAAAAAGAAGTTCTCTGTTTTGATTGAAGCAAAAGTTGGCGAAAAGGTCAATGAGAAAATCGAAGAACTAGAAAGCAAATTCGAAGAGTTTAAAGAAGTTGAACTTGATAAACTCGAAGAACAAGCTGTAGGTTATGTCGATACTCATTTAGTTGACCAATTAGATAAGTATCTCGATTATGTCGCTGAAACTTATGTTACAGAAAACGCACTTGAAATTGAAAACGGTCTTAAATCAGAAATGTATGACAAGATTGTAGAAGATTTTAGAGGCGTATTTGCTAAAAATCAAATTAGAGAAAACGAGGTTGAAGACGCCGAAGAAATTCACGAAGACAACCAAAATTTAAAAGAAGACTTAAACGAGAGTATGAAACGAGAGATGGATTTGCAAGATAAAATCACTGGTCTAAATTCTTTGAAAGTGTTTAACGAGATTTCCGAAGGTCTTTCAGAATCTCAAAAAGAAAAATTACAAAAATTAAGTGAAGACTTCGATGTCGATGACGTTGAAGAATTTGCAGAAAAAGTACAAATAGTAAAAGAATCAATCATTGACAAATCCGATGACTTCGAAGACTTGAATGAAGACGATGACTTTGACGTAGATACTACTGAAAAAGAAGTTGAACTTAGTGAGAATATCACTATCAAGGAAACACTCGAAGAATCCGATTTTGAAGATGAAAGAGCTTACTTATAAAAAATAAAAGGAAAATAATATGGAAAGAAACAAAGATTTGAAAGAGGCTTATGAATACATAACCGAATCAAAAAAAGGAATGCCTATCGCCGATAAAGATAAAGCTATTTTTGAAAGACTAGTTCATAACGAAAAGTCTTATCTAAAAGAGCAAACCCTATCCGGCGACATGGCTCGTTTGGGACAATTACTCGTACCTGTTTTCAGGAGAGCATTTCCCTACTTAATCGCTAAAGACGTTGTTGGTGTTCAACCACTATCTCAACCAGTCGGTTACGCTTTTGCTTTACGTTATCATTATGCTGGTAATACTGCTCAAGGTAATAAAGCACTTGGTGGTAAAAACGGTTTCGTTACTGGAAACAATCTCGATAACCAAAGAAGTGATTCTAACTCAGTGTTAGCTATCTATACTTCTACCGCTCAACGTCAAGCCGATAGAGCAGACATTACAGATAACGTAGCAGTTGCTATTACTTCTGTGAACGGTGTTGTTATCGCAGGTACTTCAAGAGCCCTTTACACCGAAGATAATAAATTACTTTTAAGTGATTTAACTCAAGGTGATATCACAGCCCTTAAAGCAGCTGTCGGAGAAACTGGTTCAGTTCACGCTGAAATTGTCGATAACGAACAAGCTTATCTAACAATCCTTAAAAATTACCCAGGTCCGACTACAACCGCCCTCGGTGAAGCACTTGGAAATGATATCCAAGAACTTGGAATGTCAATAGATAAAATTCCTATCGAAGCACAAACCAGAAAACTTAAAGCAAGATATACTCTTGAGTCCGCTCAAGATCTTAAATCTGCTCATGGTAAAGATATGGCTAGTGAATTCATAGACATTTTAACTTATGAAATCTCTCAGTCTATTGATAGAGAAATTATCGACACCATTAATACGGCTGCCGTTAAATCTTCTTTCAATATTGATTCCGACTCTGATGGTCGATGGTCACATGAAAAATTCAGAGGAGCATTCACGGAACTTTGCAGAAAGTCAAATGATATCGCTCGTACCACTATGAGAGGTCCTGGAAATTTCATCATCGCTCATACCGATGTTACAACCATGATTGAACAAATGCCTGGTTTCACCGGTGTTGCCCCAGTACCTGGTACTGTTAATACTAACACCCCTGTAAATCAAATGGGTACTGCTCTTGCTGGTTCTCTCGGTGGTCGTTTCAGCGTCTATCGTGACATCTTTGCAAGTGGTCGTACGGCTACTGTAGGCTACAAGGGAGCATCTAGTTATGATACCGGCGTAATTTATTCACCGTATATCCCAATTAGTATGAAACAATTAGTCGATCAAGAATCAGCTAATCCTAGTATCATCTTCATGGAAAGATCAGCCGTGACTGAGAATATATTTTCTTCGGACAATTATTATAGGCAGATTACTATAAATGGACTATTCGGAGAAACTTAATCTTCAATAACCATTCGAGTATCTAAGGATACTTTTAAGGGAAGGTGGTACTTGTATCATCTTCCCTTTTTTTATGCCCTACCAACCACTTGACTTTTATCACATTGCATGATATAATATGTATAAATATAATTGAGGGACATGGACTTGCTATCCTTTTCTGAAACCTAATTAGTAGGAATTACCTCTTTTATATTACTATTAGGAGTATAATATGAGTACAAAAATCTGCAGTAAATGCAATCAAACAAAATCAATTAATAATTTCAGAAAACAAAGAGGACAATGTAATCCATGTCTTGCTATAATAAGAAAAAATAGCCCAGTTAGAAAAATATCAGAAAAATTATATAGTTATAACAATAAAGATAAACAAAAAATCCGCAGCGATAAGTGTTATATAAAATATAAAGATAGCCCAGATTTTAAGAAAAGAAAAAGAGAATATAGAAAAGAAAGATACCACTCAGACCCAAATTTTAGAATGACAATTTGTTTAAGGTCTAGAATATATGAGGCAATAAAAGACAATACAAAATCCGGAAGTACATTAGACCTTCTTGGATGTTCTGTTGACTTCCTTAAAGAACACTTAAAGAATAAATTTAAACCACATAAGATAACCGGCAAGAAGATGTCCTTTGATAACTATGGTGAATGGGAAATTGATCACCGTTTGCCCTGTTCAAGTTTTGATATGACCGACCCAGAAGAGCAACGTAAATGTTTTCACTACACTAATTTACAACCTCTGTGGGCTGAGGATAATCTCGAAAAGTCTGATAAGATTATTCCAGAGTATAAATAATAATATACAAAAGGACTTAAAATGAAATTCAGAGAATATGTAAACGAAGATAATTTAGATGAAGGTATATTCACTATAGCAGGTGGTATCATAGTTGGTCTAATAGGACTTAAAATACTTAAAAGTATTGTAAAGAAAGTTCTTGGTACTATCGGATTAAATGCTAAAGCTGGACCTGAGAAACTAAAAGAGGTAACTGATAACATAGTACAGAGTATTATAAAAGAACATCCTGAACATGGTTATGGTGCAATTCAAGTAAAGAACTTAATGTATGGTAAGATTGATAGTGGTGAGATAACTACATTGAAACAAATTCTACCAGCAATTGGTGAAGCTGCTGAAGCAGTAATGGAATCTTAAAATGAAGTTTAAAGAATTTATAAATGAGATGGCAGTAGGACCAACTGCAGGGTTGTCATCTAAAGG